>NNBT01000034.1_pt1 | contig 20853 bp, 18 predicted proteins | sample 1173831 | NCBI WGS metagenome assembly NNBT01 (sample SAMN07173936, study PRJNA388173) | plant metagenome | isolation source: symbiotic tissue sample KVJ10 | place: Norway: Troms, Kvaloya island | reverse complement strand
AAAGAAGAATGAACTATTAACATCTGAATCAATACGAAGAAATACAGTTTTCAAAAGTCCATATTTTTGTTTTAATGTACAAGAAAAAAGTCCTCTAAAATTTCAGGAAATTTACTGTGTACAAACCAACATCATTCATGTTTAGTGTGGTGTTACTAGGATGTTTTACTTTCACCATACCTTCAGTAGCTCAAGCTCAAGTATTAGTGGCGCAGGCCAAAAACCCAGAGCTAAAGCAATTACTGGAGGAAGGACGGAGGTTAGTGAATGCCGGGGATTATGGTGGTGCGATCGCTGTTTATCAGCAAGCAGCTAGTATAGATCCCAAGAATGCTAAAATCCATTCAGGTATTGGGTATTTATACGCTCAACAGGGAAATTACCAGGCAGCATTAGCAGCTTATCGTAAAGCGATCGGTATCAGTCCTAACAATAGTGATTTTTACTACGCTGTGGGTTACATCAAAGCCAATTTGGGCGACACACGTGGGGCAAAGGAAGGTTATCGTCGTGCAATACAGCTGAACCGTAACAACGTCAACGCCTATTTAGGATTGGCTGTAACCCAATCCCGTATGGGAGACTATAATGCTGCTACCTGGGCATACCAACAAGCAATCGACTTGGATAAAAACAACGCCCAGACTTATGAGTTGATGGGTTCGATGTATAAACAGCGACGACAAGCCAAACAAGCAAACAGCTTGCTTCAGAAAGCCCGCGACTTGTACAAACGACGCAATGATTCAGATGGCGTAGAAAGGGTAGAAGCCATGCTGCGGCAGTTAGGAGGATGAGGTTAATCTAACTGGCGTCCCGTTAATTCCACAAAAATATCTTCCAGATTAGAGGGACGCACCATCATTCCGGTTTTATCGGGCTGTTCATTCAAGTAGATATTTGCTGCTTCCAAGGATGGGAAAAACAGATATTCCCAATTACGAGCGCCATCACTTCCCACATTAGACACACCTAATTGTTTCATCACCAAACCTTCACCGTGAGCAGAACGCAGCTGTTGTAAAGTTCCCAAAGAAATCAGCTTACCGCTATCCATAATACCGATGCGTCCTGGCTTGGTAGAACCAAAGGCATCGCACAAAAATTCGACCTCATCCATATAATGGGTCGTCAGTAGCATCGTCATCCCTTGTTTATTTAAATCTCGAATAATTTCCCAGAGGCGTCGCCTGGTTTGGGGGTCTAGTCCTACGGTTGGTTCATCTAAAAACAAAATTTGCGGTTGATGCAATAAGGCTCTCGCAATTTGCAACCGTCGTTTCATACCCCCAGACAGGGTTTTTACCAAATCATCACGTTTTTCTGCTAGCTCAACATACTCTAGCCATTGATTAATCAATTTTTGTCGCTGCGGGTTACTAATGTGATGTAGCCTCCCGTGCAGTTCCATATTTTCCCAGACGGTTAAATCGTTATCCACACTGACTTGTTGCAAGACTACGCCAATACTCTGTTTTGCCAACGTTGCTTGGCTTGTCACATCATATCCACCTACTTCTATGCGTCCTTGGGATGGTTTTGTGAGTGTAGTCAGCATCCGAATTGTGGTTGATTTACCCGCACCGTTTGGGCCAAGTAGAGCAAATATTTCCCCCGCTTCAATTTGGAATGACAGGTCATTGACTACAGGTACATTGTTGTAAAACTTGTAGACCTTTTCTAGAAAAACAGCAGCAGTCACGTCGCTTCGCTCCGAATTAAAAATTAAAAATTAAAAATTAACCAGTTCATAAATAAATTTAGTTGCTCTGTATCCTTTTCTGTTCGGTCATGGATAAATTTGCTTACACCAGTTCATAATCAAGACTACCATTTTGATTACATCAAACTAAATATATTTTATTAACCCTTAGATAACTCAATCTTTACTTGTTGACATAACAAGGTGTGGTAAACATTTATCCAGTAATACTTTAGTTTAAGGTTGCTGTTATTTAGTATGGAATCTCATCACCCATTGAAGCTAAATCGGCGTCAGTTTTTGCTACATTCAGCTATCACTGCTGGTGGAATTATTTCCACAAGTTTTGTCGCTAAATCACCAGTTTTTGGCGAAGCACCTGCAATTATCACCTCTGATAAAATGCGTCCTGGCATACCTTATGGTGTAGCAAGTGGAGATATATCTAACGATAGCATTGTGATTTGGAGTCGGAGCGATCGCCCTGCCAAAATGATTGTAGAATATTCTACCAGCGAATCTTTTCGCAATGTGCAGCGAGTTGTCGGGCCTAATGCTTTAAAAAATAGCGACTTTACAGCACGACTTTATCTGAAGAATCTACCACCAGACCAAAAATTATTTTATCGGGTGATTTTCCAAGATTTAGATTATCAACGTACTTGCAGCGCTCCTTTTTATGGTACTTTCCGAACTCCCCCAAAATCTGGCCGAGATGTATTCTTTGTGTGGGGTGGTGACACCGCGGGTCAAGGATGGGGGATTAATCCTGATTTCGGTGGGATGAAAATTTACGAAACCATGCGCCAACTTCATCCCGATTTTTTCATCCATTCTGGCGATAATATTTATGCTGATGGCCCGATTCAATCAGAAGTAACTTTAGACGACGGCACAATTTGGAAAAACATCACCACACCAGAAAAATCAAAAGTAGCAGAAACTCTCACAGAATATCGCGGTAACTATATCTACAATTTGCTGGATAAAAATATCAAGCGTTTCAATGCTGAAGTTCCCATATTGGCACAGTGGGACGACCACGAAACCAGAAACAATTGGTATCCTGGGCAAATTATCCTCAACGATGACCGTTATACAGTTAAGGATGTTAACTTGCTAGCTCAAAGAGCTAGACAAGCCTTTTTAGAATATTTGCCTATTGGATATGAAAGCAATAATCCAGAGAAAGCGAAAATTTATCGCTCTTTCAACTATGGGCCATTGTTAGACATTTTCATGTTGGATGAGCGCACCTACCGGGGGCCAAACTCTCCCAATAATCAGCCAGTAGCAAGTAAAAAAACAGACTTTTTGAGCAAAACACAAGTGCAATGGTTGAAAAGACAATTGCTGTCATCAAAAGCAACATGGAAAGTGATTGCTAGTGATATGCCTTTGGGACTGCTAGTTAAAGACGGTACCACTGATTTTGAAGCTTGGGCTAATGGAGATGGCCCAGCTTTAGGAAGAGAATTAGAACTTGCCGATTTACTACGATTTATCAAAAACAAGAATATCCAGAATGTTGTTTGGTTAACTGCTGATGTACATTATGCAGCAGCCCATTATTACGACCCCGCTAAAGCAAAGTTTACTGACTTTAAGCCTTTTTGGGAGTTCGTTGCCGGACCGCTTAACTCTGGTACATTTGGGCCAAACGAATTAGAGAATACTTTTGGGCCACAATTAGTATTTCAAAGCCTTCCTCCAGGTACAAAAGCAAATCGACCGCCAAGTGAAGGTTTGCAATTCTTTGGAGGAGTTAAAATTGATGGAAATACAAAGGTGATGACGGTAACATTGCGTAACTTGGCTGGGAAGACTGTTTACAGTGTAAATTTACCGCCAGAAAAATAAATCGCTAAAATCATAGGGAGATGTAGCCAGTTAGATAGAGTAATTACGCAATTTTTTACTTTGTCTGCTGGCTTTGTTGTTTTTTGGGTGGGATATTAAAGGATAAAAAAATTGTGCGATCGCCACTGTTAGGAGCTAAATTTAAGTAAGTAGAGTTTTGGAGTTGGTCATGCTTAAGCAACTCATTCTAGAAAATTGGAAAAGTTTCCGTTATGCGGAGCTTCCACTTGACCCATTGACTGTTCTGATTGGTACAAATGCGAGTGGGAAATCTAATGTAGTTGAAGCTTTGGAGTTTTTACAAAGAATCGCTAGAGGTGAGAATATTGAAGCAGCTTTAGCCGGAGATAAAATACTTTCATCTATTCGTGGTGGTGTAGAGTGGGCTGCATTTAAACCAGAAAAAGGATTTACATTAAAAGCGTTGATTGCAGGCGAAGATGAAAAAACTGATTATTTATATGTTATAAAAATTCAAACGATACCTGAAACTAGAGTTATAGAAGAATATATCGAACCTCAAATATTAAGTAAAAGTTTTGCAAATAATTATTCAAATAAAATTAGCACTAAAAGTTTACATTTTCAAACTAGAAGTGGATTAAAAGAATTGAACCCTCCTATTAATATAGATGAAATGATAAATTTTAAAAGATATTTAGATATAAATAATATTTCTACAGATATATCCATTTCAAATGAAGAATTTCCAAACATATATAATGAATATATAACTTTAAATCAAAAAGTTAAAGATTGTGTAACTTCTAAGTTAGAAAACATATTAATTCTCAATCCCGTACCTTCAAAAATGCGTGATTACTCCCGCCTATCTGACGATTTTGAAAGTGATGCATCTAATATTGCGGGTGTGCTAGCAACATTACCTGATGAACGGAAAACAGAAGTAGAATCAACGCTATCTAACTACGTCAAAGATTTACCAGAACGTGATATTCAAAAAGTATGGGCAGAGAAAGTGGGTAGATTTGGCACTGATGCAATGCTCTATTGTCAAGAAAAATGGAAACCTGATCAAGATCCAACCCCGATTGATGCTCGAACTATGTCTGATGGAACTTTACGCTTTCTAGCAATTATCACAGCACTACTTACTCGGCCAGAAGGTAGTCAAATAGTAATTGAAGAAATAGATAACGGGCTTCATCCCTCGCGTGCAGGATTGTTGGTAAGAATACTGCGAGAGATTGGTCAGAAAAGAAAAATTGATATATTACTTACCACTCATAACCCAGCTTTACTTGATGCTTTAGGCCCAGAGATAGTTCCTTTTGTGGTTGTCGCACACCGCGATAAAGAAACTGGAGAAAGTAAGCTTACTCTTTTAGAAGATATTGATAATTTTTCTAAGCTCTTTGCATCATATTCTTTGGGCGATATGACAACTAAGGGTGCAATTGAAAGAAGCCTTTCTCATAATGAATAATTACTAATATGAGAAAGGTGCTACTAATCGATACATCGCTTTTATGCGTTTGGTTACAAGTTCCAGGTAGAGAAACTGCTGGTAATAATGAATGGAATTTTGAGCGCGTAAATCAGAAAATTCAGGCAGAAATCGCCAATTCAACAACACTGGTACTTCCTTTAGCGAGTGTTATAGAAACAGGTAATCACATTGCACAAGCTAAAATAAACACGATAAATAAGTTTCCAACAGCTCAAAAATTTGCCGAAATCATAACTTATGCTGCTGATGAAACGACACCTTGGGCGGCTTTTAGTGAGCAGATTGTGCTTTGGGAGGCAGCAGCACTAAAAAGTTTAGCGGCTCAATTTCCCATTCAGGCTGTGCAAGAGACTTCTATGGGTGATGCTAGTATTGTCATCTTGGGTTGGCACTATCACCAAAAGGATTTTCATGTAGAGTTTTTAACTGATGATGACAAGCTAAAATCTCAAGAACCACCTCCACCACAGCCACCTATACGGCGAAGCAGTCGAACAAAAAGGTAAAATATCCTTGAGCGATTAGTATTTACCTAAAATAGATATTTTCTAACTAACTTGTCAGGAATTAAGTTCGACAGGAATTGTAATAATAAACTCGGTTCCTTCTTTTACGCTAGATATACATTGCAGTTGACCACAATGTTTTTCTACAACAATTTGATAGCTGATAGATAGCCCTAACCCAGTGCCTTTACCGACGGGTTTAGTAGTGAAAAATGGGTCAAATAATCGCTTTTGTATATCTTTGGGAATTCCAGTACCATTATCGGCAATACGAATAACTACTTGCCGATTATCTGTGACTTCAGTACGAATACGAATTAAAGGTGATTTTATATTTGAATAAGCTGATTCAAAACTCTCGAAGATAGCATCAATCGCATTTGCTAAAATATTCATAAATACTTGATTTATTAACCCAGCATAGCATTCTACTAAAGGGAGATTTCCATATTCTTTATCAATAGTAATTATTTGACCTGTTTCTTGATTTAGAAGACGGCTTTGTAATATTATTAGAGTACTATCAATTCCTTCATGAATATCAACTATCTTTTTATCAGATTCATCCAGGCGAGAGAAGTTGCGTAATGAAAGAACTATCTCTTGGATACGCTCAGTACCAAACTTCATAGAATCAAGAAGTTTGAGGTAATCAGCAGTTAAAAATTCTAGTTCCATTTCTGCGATCGCAGCTTCAATTTCTGCCACTGGTGCAGGATAATGGTGTTGGTATAGGCTAATTAACTGTAGTAAATCTTGGGTGTAGTTGAGCGCATAAACAAGGTTGCCAGCGATAAAGTTCACAGGGTTATTGATTTCGTGTGCAATCCCAGCAACGAGTTGTCCCAAAGCAGCCATTTTTTCATTTTGAATTAATCGTGCATAGTTATTCTTAAGGGTACGAAAGCCCACTTTAGCGATTCTAGATTGTTCTTCTACTTTCTCTAGTTGAGCTAATGTTAAAATATGAATTTGGGAATAAGCTAAAAGTAAATGATGGAAATCGAGTAGCTTATAACTACCTAACTGAGTTTCTATTAAAATCGGCTCATATACAAATTGAGGTTCTCGCTGCAATGCTACCTTATTTGCTTCTACAATCAGCGTATCCTCAGAAATGATACACACATCTGGCTGAAGAAAGTTAATCAGATTAATTGCAGGTCGTTTAGAAAATAGTGGAAAACTATAAGGACGACTCATGTGTTCAAAAAATCTTTGTCGAGAAATCATCCCCAGATAGTCATGATTTTTCACCAGGATAATTCCTGGTAGTAAAGGTTCTTGCTTAAAGAGTGTATTCAAATCATTTGCTGGACTATCTGCTTCGACGTAAACAGACCAAAGTGGTAATTCTTGTAAAGTAGACTCTAATCGCAAGTTCAGATTATTAGCATTCGTCATGGTATGTATAGATAACATACTTTAAATCCTTAACCTTGAGTTAACATTTCTGATAACACCCCGAATCAGCATTGCGATAATTGCAAAGTTAATCAAACTTATATTTCCCTGATTCCTGCTGAAAATCACAGTTATGCTGCAAAACTGCTGATGTTAACGCATCCGATTATTTTCTATACTGGAAAATTGATACTAATTAAAATCCCCTGTTACCTATTCGTTAACCTTGTGACGTTAGAATTATTGTTTATTTAAAATATTTAAAATTATTTTAGGATACGCTTTTACCAATGGTTAATAAAGAACTTAAACCACAGTTAGAAGCAACACTAAAACTGCATTAATGGCAGTCAGCAACATTGCTCGTGGAGTGAAAGAGAAAGTAATTAAAAAAGGTTTTGGAAATTTGCTTATCTCTCAGACTGCTGCTTACAGTTGCAGGTTACTGTTTAGAGAACTAAAGCATTATCTTGTATAATCAATAACAAATGACTCCCCATCAAGGGGAGTCATTTGATATCAGTTAGCTAGCTAAAATGAAATTGGTACATTTTTAAATGCGGCTGTATCTGGCACAAAAATGTCCAAATTATTGATACCATCGGGAACTCTTAGCCAGATATAAGCATCTGCGGAGGCTTGTGGACGTACTTGGAACAAAGAAACGCTTCCTGTTGAGCGGTTAAGAGCAACTCCTTTGTAGGTTACGCTAGTGTCAGGATTGCGGGCTGTTGTACTAGCCACCGAGATAATATCGCTACCAACAACTCCGTCTGTGGCAAGGCGACGAATCCGCATTTGCAGATTTACCACATCACGGTTTCCAGTTTCTGGATCTTTAATTCGTTTGGCTGAAAGCAACTCAACTTCTGCCTTTTTGCCAAAAGCAGGCTGCACAAATTGGCCAGGACTAATTGCTGAAGTTGTAGCACTAGCTGGGGATGGTGAGGCTGTTGCTTGTGGAGAAGTTGTAGTTGTAGGACTTGGGACTTGAGTGGGAATGGTGTTACTAGCTGTACTAGTAGCATTTAGTGTCTGCCGCAACGTAAAAACTTCATAAGCTACATAGCCGCTACATCCCAAAGCCAAAGTAGAGAGTAATACAGCTACACCAGATAAAAATGTACTCACACCATTGCCTCGATTTCGTATTTCTGTATGTGCAGGTTGACTTGGGTTTCGATTTTGTAGTCCCATAATTTATGTTTGTGCGTAGGCGCAGCCCGTCGTAGACATCGCCTATGTATGAAACATGTGAACATATTCCCTATACTAATTAAGTAACTTTACTGAGCCAATTCTTCTCTCTCCGGAAGGAAATTGTTTGCAAGGTAAAAATATCTGTCTTTGGGATAAGGAAAATTGGTGAGACTTAAGACTTTAAATCAACCACTAGGCGTTTTGTTAATATTTTTGACTAGCCAAATAGGATTTACTTCTAGGGTTGCGAAAGCACAAACCTCAGTTGCACCAACAACTACCACAAAATCAATTTGCTCTAGCCAACTGGGAACAGCTATAGATGCTGTAATCAATCGTCCCTTATTTAGTCGGGGGCGCTGGGGAATTTTGATACAATCTCTGTCAACGGGGCCAACTCTTTACAGTCGAGATGCTCAAAAATATTTTACTCCTGCGTCTAACCTGAAATTGCTGACAACAGCAGCCGCGTTGCAGGAATTGGGTGCTAATTTTCGGATTCGCACCTCTATTTATCAGAATGGCAATGGTATTTTACGTGTTGTCGGCAGGGGAGATCCTAGTTTAAGTGATACAGAACTGCAAAAATTGGCACAGCAGTTAAAACAGAAAGGTATTACTCAAATTCAGCAGTTGAGTGCTGATGATAGTTATATTCAAGGTGATATTGTTAATCCCACCTGGCAATGGGAAGATGTGCAGTCAAGTGATGGCGTACCAGTCAGCAGCTTTATTCTGAATAAAAATATTTTTAGCTTCAAACTTGTACCACAGGCTGTAGGTAAATCTTTGCAAGTGCTGTGGCTCGATCCTGGCGAAGCGAAACAGTGGCGGATAATTAATCAGTCAATAACCGTCCCTCAAAATCAACCGAGCTACGTCAATGTCACCCGCGAATTATCAGGAACAGTATTACGAATTCAAGGACAACTGACAACGAATTCTGAAGAATCTTTAATAGATTTGCCTGTAGTTGACCCTAATTATTACTTCTTACGACGTTTCCGTACTGCTTTAGCAACAGAAAAAATTACTTTGGGACAAACATTAGTAGTAAATGGTGGTGTGAATCAACAGGAAATAGCATTTGTAGAATCGCCACCTTTAGCTGAATTATTAGCAGAAACTAATTTAAATAGTAATAATCTTTATGCGGAAGCATTGCTGAGAGCATTAGCTGTGAAAAAACTCAGAGTGAAAACTCAGAGTAGTGCTGATGTCGGTTTAGAAGTTGTCAAAGCAAGTTTAACTAAATTGGGGGTCGATCCAGCTAATTATATTTTGGTCGATGGTTCAGGTTTATCACGTCGTGACTTAGTGACACCAGAAGCTTTTGTCCAAACTCTGCGGGGAATGGCAAAAACCCCAACTGCATATATATATCGGGCATCTTTACCCGTGGCTGGTAAGAGTGGAACTCTGAAAGGCCGCTTTCAAGGTACACCTGCTGAGGGCATTGTGCAAGCAAAAACAGGTACGTTAACGGGTGTAGTTTCTCTATCTGGATATATGAATGCGCCGAAATATGAGCCGCTAGTTTTTAGTATTATCGTCAATCAGTCAAATCAGTCTGCAACAGTTATACGGCAGGCAATTGATGAAGTTGTTGTGTTGTTAACACAGTTGCAGCATTGTTAATATTAGACATCTTGCAAAAGTAACAAATGTCAAGATATCGGGGAAAGGTTAAAGGGTAAGGGAAAATTCTATACCTTTACCCTTTAACCCTTAACCTTTTCCCCACTTCTGTCAAGAGTCTATTATACTTTTCATTCATAACTTGTTTCATGCCAGCCAAAATCTTACCACCGCCCCTAAAACCAGGAGATTTACTACGAGTAATTGCCCCTAGTGGTGCTTTGCGAGAATTCGAGGAATTTAAACAGAGTCTAGAAATTTGGCGATCGCGTGGTTATCAATTAAAAGTCAGTCCTCAGATAGATGACAAATGGGGTTATTTAGCAGGAACAGATGAAACCCGTCGTCAACAACTAGCAGCAGCATGGCAAGATCCTGATTGTCGAGGTATTCTCTGTGCCAGAGGTGGTTTTGGCAGCACCCGCATCTTAGAAGATTGGAATTGGCCAAACTCAGGGCTTCCCAAGTGGCTTATAGGCTTTTCTGATATCACAGCTTTATTATGGAGCCTTTATACAGCAGGAATTTCCGGCGTTCACGGCCCTGTAATGACAACTTTGGCAGATGAGTCAGATTGGTCAGTTAAGCGATTATTTGATTGGGTAGAAGGTAGTTCTTTTACCCCTCTTAAAGGTTGCGGTTGGGGTGGTGGTGTGGTTACTGGCGCTTTATTACCAGGTAATCTGACGGTGGCTACTCACCTTTTGGGTACACCAATACTGCCACATCTAGATGGTGTAATTCTGGCCTTCGAGGATGTTACCGAAGCACCTTATCGCATCGATAGGATGCTGACACAGTGGCGTTTGAGTGGTGCTTTGTCACAAGTCTGCGGTATTGCGTTGGGGGGTTTTACTCGTTGTGAAGCGCCACCAACTATATCTAGTTTTAGTGTAGAAGAAGTATTGCGCGATCGCTTAGGTGATTTGGGGATTCCCATTGTCTCCGATTTGCCTTTTGGCCATGATAATCCCAATGCAGCCTTACCAGTGGGTGTAGAGGTAACTTTAGATGGAGATGCGGGAATATTAGCGATCGCGCATCCCCATCTAAGTTAAAATCAGATCCGCTTCTGGTTAAACAGTCATAATCCACTCACAGAATAATGTTCTAAATGCTTTGGTAAATTCCAATTAATTTTCGGATCTGGCTGATGTTTTACTGGTTCAACATTCCCTCGCCAAGCAGCACCCATAATTTGCATAGTTTGGTAAATGATTGTATTCCAACCTTTTTCCTTTAAGTAGTCTAAACCTTGTGCTACATCAGGGGAAGTTAAATCATGGAACAAAATTAAAGCATCATCCTCTGCCAATGGTTCACAAACAATCGTATCATTGAGCGGAGCAGGTGCTTCATGATCGCCATCAATGAAAATCAATGACCACTTGTGTTGTAATTCTTTAGCTAACTCTTCTACCCTTTGTGGGCTATAACCAGCTACTAAATTAACTGAGTCAAGAACATTAGCAAGTCGTAGGGAATTACTTACACTTTCATAAACATCTTCTCTGGCTAAAAAAGGATCAATTACATCTAATTCCACTCCACCCAATGCCAGATGACAGGCAGACCAACCGCGCAAACAACCAATTTCTAAAGCTTTCTTCCCGGCAAATCTGAGTGCCGTATTATATAAAATATGTGCTTCATCTCTATTGAGGAACCCTATAAATGGCTCATCTATATCCACATACCATTTATGGGGAATATCTCGACGTAAATAAGACCAATAACAGTTATTGATATCTCCAAGAATCATATTGGGGAAAGCTGAATCAGGATGAACTATCTCAAATTCAGGTGAAATATAGTCCCAACTAGACAAAGAGATATTTGGAACAACTTCATTAGTTTTTGCCATTATTAATTTTTCTCCCAAGATTAATTATGTACTAGTTTTGTTAGCTTTACCAATTAAATTACGCAAATTAGGATTAACAGTAACATACTATGGTTCAATAGTTAATACTAAGACCAACTTGACTATCCAAGTAAAGGTAATCGCCTCTAGTGTGGTACTGCGGCAATTAGAGCAGAGCATCGATTCAGGAATCACAAACCTAACCCTCCAGACTCCCTACTTACCAGAGAAGTAGAGCAACACTTGTCTCTTGCAACCGGGGAAGGATTGGGAAAGAGGATCTTTCAGTAACGCTAAATTGTTATTTTCAGCCAATCTTAAAATAAATGCGATGCCATTATAAATAAAATCGAAAATAGCTTATAATACCCAAGTCATCCTCCTGATTATAAAACTTTGAGTTATTAATTATATGCCAAAACAATATGTACCTAATGCCTTTTTAAAAGTTGAAGATTCACAGTTATATGCAATTTTTGCTTGGAGTCAGCGAACCGCAGAAATTATTCCATCAAAATCATGGTTGACAATCCTGGAAATATTTATTCACGAACATTCATTAGAGACAGCTTACCAAATATTTCAAAAAATTAAATTAGAACCTATAGCAGAGAAAGTTATTCAAGAGATAAAAAAATATGAGCAGCTTCTTCAAAACGCCCTAGTTTTTTTAGCAGATGGTAGCCTGACAATCTTCGGGAAAGGCTTTCGGAGTTTTATCGAAAAGGAAATGCAATATGAACTTGGTTCATTAAGTAGAGAAACTTACCAAGTATTGCCACAATTATTTTCCCAATATCAATTAGAAGATGACCTAGAATCTATTAAAAATATAGAAGACTTTCGTAAATTAGTAGAACATTTAGAAAGTCTTGGTTTACTGTCCCCTGCTACAGGTTCGGTAGATTGGGGTGATTTGAAAAAAACAGTTCCTATTTGTCAAGCATTTGGATTGACAAGAGGTACACCTGTCGATAGATACTACCTCAGCAAATTTCTGAAAGAAATTCAAACCCAAATTGGTGGCAATATCTTAGAAATAGGAGGAACACCAAAAGATAAAGATTTTTATCAAATTAATCCAGGCGCATCATATCAGATTCTCAACTTAGAAGCAGGCCCAGGAGTAGATATAGTTGGGGATGCTCATGATGTATCCGTTATTAAACCAGAATCTTTTGATTCAGTGATCATTTTTAACGTCTTAGAACATTGTTACGCCCCCTGGATAGTGGTGGAAAATATCCACACTTGGCTAAAACCTGGTGGAAAATGTTTTGCAATGGTACCAAGTGCGATTAGAGTTCATGCTACTCCCGTTGACTATTGGCGACCTTTACCTGATGCTTTCGCCTGGATGTTTAGAAACTTCTCACAACAGAAGTTGTATGTCTATGGCAACCCTACCAGTGTCATAGCTAGTTATCATGGAATAGCCGTAGAAGAACTAACATCTGAAGAACTAGACGCTTACCATCCAGATTATCCCGTCGCAACTTGTATTTTGGCTGAAAAGTAAATCTAAAAGTGTGAGGAGAAATTAAATTATTTATGAAAATTGCTCTTGTAGCTTGGGGTTATATCCCTGAACCGCCCTTGTCACATTCTGTTTTAACTGTGATAAATGAATACAAATTTTTTTTAGAAACAATTGGACATCAAGCCGATATCTTAAACGAGAAAGATGTTAACGAAGTCATAGAATATATTAATAATAATAATTATGATTTTGTGCATTTACACGCCTACAGTTTTGTCAGCGAATTTAATCGAAACCTTAAACAGAAGTATTGTTTTACCTGCCATGATGGTTATTTGTTTAAAACAGATAAATGGAATGAAGAATTTAGAGAAGCATATCAACATTATTTTAATGCACCTGGAATAATTGCTCTTTCTCATTTAACAAAAGATTTTTTACTGAATGCAGGGTATTCTGGCTACATAGCAGTGCAAGTAAACGGTATTGATACTCAGAAAGTAAACTTTCAACCTAAAGGAAATAAAAAAGCTATTTGTTTAGGTTGGATTCAGCCAAGAAAACAGCAGAAATTACTGGCAAAAATTATAGATGGAAAGATTGCAATAGATTTTGTTGGCCCTTTAGATGACCCTGATTTTGTTGAAGGAACAACCACAAAACATTTAGGTGTATGGAGTTTAGAACAAGTTTATTCTCGGCTCACAGATTATAGCTGTTTAGTTTTAATTAGTGAAGGAGAAGTTGCACCACTCGTAGTATTAGAAGCAATGGCAGCAGGTTTATGTATAGTTGTTTCCGAATCTGCTAGCGCTAATTTGCATCACAAAGAATTCATTAGAATTTTGCCAGATAATATTTTAAACGATACCACACCAGAAGCTCACAAAATTGTTACCGATACAATTAGCGAGATGATTGAGAAAAACCAATATTATCGTCCACAAATTTTAGAATATGTTCGAGAAAACTTTGATTATAGCCGGATAGTTTATCACTATAATGATATTATGCACGATTTTATAAACTTACACAGCTAAGGAGTAATTTTTCAGCCTGTTAATAACTTTGTTCTGTTCAACACAGCTTAATACTTGACTCCTCAATAATTAAAAATCTCTCTTTTGTTAGTGGAATTCTTGTGCGAACAATTACGATGATGATTTAAAAATGGAAACTGTAGTTTTTGATTTCAATCATGAAGTGTCAATTATCCTCTGTACCTATAATCGGGCAAAATATCTAAACAATTGCATTGATAGTGTTATTGCTCAAAGTTTTAAAGATTGGGAACTGATTATAGTTGATGATGGCAGCCAAGATAATACTTTTGAAATTGTCAATCCTTATATTCAAAAATTTCAAAATATCCGGTATTTGAAACATCAAAATAGGAAGCTATGGTATGCTAAAAATGTTGGCATACAGGCATCTTTCGGCAAATATATAACATTCTTAGATAGCGATGACGCGTACAAAGTAAACCATCTGGATGCGCGAATCGAATATATGAGAGCTAATCCAGAAATTGATTTGATTGAAGGTGGATTCGCCACAGAAGAAGAGGTTTGGGTTGCAGATTATTTTCAACCAGGTCAAAAAATTAATCTCCGAGAATGTGTTTTAGGCCCAACATTTTTTGGAAAGAGACAGGTATTTTTTGAGGTGAAAGGATTTAATAATATTGCATACGGAGAAGATACAGACTTTTGGTATCGGGCGGCAAAAATATTCAGAACTGAAAAAGTAACCGAACCCCAAACTTATATTTACACAAGAGCAGAAACTAGTATTACCAAAAGTGTTTTGGAGAATATTTCTTAATCTGATTAACTACCTGGTATGAAGATTATCCTTTTTCTATCCCAAATAAGCCATTATTCTCGCCGAGTCATCGCTTCTGTTTGGCAGATGTTACTTCTAGGGATTGTTCTAAGTTCGTTCCTAATATTTTTATCTGGTTGTCAGGGACTAGTACAGAAGGATGATGGAGTAATTCATTTAACCCTATGGCAAGCAATCAATCCCCCTGCTAATCGGGATGTGTTTGACAAACTGGTAGACAAATTTAATCAGACTCATGCTGATGTGCAGGTAGAATCTGTCTTTTTAGCTCAACCCCACTTGCCGAAAATATTAACAGCTGTTGTGGGTAATGTGCCTCCAGATATCTTGGCATTCTATCCGCAAATTACAGGTCAGTTAGCAGATTTAAGGGCAATTATACCTTTAGAAGATTGGTTGAAAAAATTGCCCCTAAAGTCAGAAATCACCCCTAACCTACTTGAAGAATTGCAATTAGATGGTCATCTTTGGTCAGCGCCATTATATACAAGTAACATCGGTATTTTTTACAGACCTAAGCTTTTTGAAGCTGCGGGAATTACGCAAACGCCCAAGACCTGGGAAGAATTGAGGGAAGTTGCCAAAAAATTAACCATAGACCGCGATGGCGACAAGCGACCAGAACAGTACGGAATTCTACTGCCTTTAGGGAAGGGAGAATGGACTGTTTTTAGCTGGTTTCCTTTTTTATTGAGCGCTGGCGGAGAAGTACTGACAAATAACCGACCGAATTTAACGAACGCTGGGGCGCTGAAAGCTTTACAATTCTGGCAGCAGTTGTTGAAAGATGGTTCAGCAATGCTTTCTTCCCCAGAACGGGGTTATGAAGAGGATGCCTTTATAGCGGGTCGCGTTGCTATGCAAATTACGGGCCCTTGGACTTATATCACGAAATCTAACGTTGATTACGACGCATTTCCCATACCGACAAATCTTGGTCAAGCTACGGTGACAGGTGGCGGAAATCTGTATGTGATGAAGACTACACCAGCCAGAGAGCAAGCTGCACTCAAGTTTTTAGAATATGTTTTGAGTGAAGAATTCCAAAAAGAATGGAGTATCGGTACCGGTTTTTTACCAGTTAATCTTAAAGCTGCACAAAGTGGAGCTTATCAGCAATTCCTCAACCAAAAATCTTGGTTAAAAGTGTTTATGGAACAAATTCCTCTGGCTGGTGCTCGACCGATTATTGCCGGATATAGCCGTCTTTCTGACAGTCTTGGTCGAGCTATCGAGGCTACATTGCTGGGTGAATCTCCCGATAAAGCTCTCAAAATAGCACAAGAGCGTTTAGAAACTATTTGGGATAACAATTAAATGGGACTGGGTAACTCGTGGTATCCTTTGAGGTGCAGTGGCTTGAGTATATAATTAACTATTAGCATTGGTAAGAATTCCTACAAGCACTCGCACTAATTCTTCCAAACCTTCTGGAACGCGATAAAGTTTGATATCTTGCATGACCCATTTATCTTGCCGATAAAATATTCCAAATCGCCAATCTTCTCCATTTATTAGAGCACCATACAAAGTTGGTGTTTGCGAATCTGTCCATTGGTCGAGTGCTATCAATTCAATTGCAAGTTGAGTGAATCCCCGGCTTAAATCGGATTGCTTGGCTTCAACTACTAATAGGGAATTGGAAGATGAAATATAGTAATCAAAACTCCCTTTGAGTTGTTCGCTAACATTAATGGGGTACTCAATATTTAGTTGCGTTTGTGTTTGATCGCAAATTTCCAACAAAATAGGAGCAATTAAAACTTCACATTTTGCAGCTTCACTGATAGGATTTACGCGCATGATATTACGCCGTAAGTAACGCTGTAAAAATTCTAAATAGTCAATTATGCCTGAATATTGTGGTAGTTGTAGCAATGCGCGTTCGTAACTACATCCCAGTTCCGCCAAGATGTCTCCTGGGGTATATGGTAATTCAAAATACTTACTAAATTTATAACTTTGACCGGGTTGGAGAATGCGCGGGCGAGTCATAAATATTAAGGTTATAGAATATATCGACAAAAGTCAGGTAGAAATTTCAGTTTTGGGATGTAAATTTCTTTTTAATATACACAAACCAATTGCTGGTATGGCTCCTAAAATCGCTGCTGTCAGTCCTTGTCCACTCCAATATAGTATGGGAGTACGGTAGGTTTCTGGAATCAAATTTTGCATAATAAAAAGCAACCAAACCAAAATAGTGATGCAGAAGAAAGAGATTGAGGGTACAAAATTCCACCACCAAATACCTGCTGTATATCGCCTCAATACCAGCCATTGGCAAATCCCTAGCCAAATTCCAGAAATTATATATGCGATCGCAGACAAAAATCCAAAAATTAAAGTATCTTCAGAAGATGATGAGGCAATGGTTGAAATGTAGTTAATCCAGGCTGTAGAAACACCGTTGGCAATCAGCCAACCTACACTAGTAGCAAATAGCCACTGCCAACCCGGTAAATATCGGTAAAGCACAAGAGCTTGGTCAGCAGCGAAAATTACGGCAAATACAACGTTACTAAGACTTCTAACCAAAATGCTCCATGTTTGTGGTTGATTAGCAATGTTAGATGAGAGACTTTGGAGAATAATTTTCTCTAACGCAATACTGGCAACGCCACCCACAACCCATCCGATGAGGGTCATTAAGGTAAACTGAATAAAGAACCTCTGCCGCTGCGATCGCGGAATCAAATACTTTCCTGGATTAGGCTCATTATTAGCAGATGCAAGATGATCGGGACTGTTAGAGTCAGTTTGCATAGGGAATTAAGGGAGTAGATAGTGGAGACAACACAAAAGAGTGACGAAATTCTTTTATATTCCACTTTCTTTGTTAATTCTTGTTTTATCCCATTTCCGACCCGATTTCCCTTTGGTGTAAAGGTACTAGGGCTTTTGCTGACAACTTGCTAATAAAGCGTAATCCCGGAATGATAAGCTAAACAGTGGCATAAAAGTTGTGACTTAGGATGAAGTGATAAATGGGTGTTTATTCAACGACTCCTCATCTCTTACGGGCTGCTCGTGGTGAAGTAGTAGATCGTCCCCCTGTATGGATGATGCGACAAGCGGGACGGTATATGAAAGCATATCGAGACTTAAGAGATAAGTATCCTTCGTTTCGCGATCGCTCCGAAATTCCAGAAGTAGCAATTGAAGTTTCTTTGCAACCCTGGAGAGCTTTCCAACCAGACGGAGTAATTTTATTTTCTGATATTGTCACCCCATTACCTGGTTTGGGGATTGACATGGACATCGCCGAAGGTAAAGGCCCAATCATTCACTCGCCCCTCCGCACTCAAGAACAAATCGATGCTCTGCATCCTTTAGAACCAGAAGCAGCTCTACCATTTATCAAGACAATTTTGCAAGCGCTGCGTTCGGAAGTAGGCGATAAGTCAACGGTGTTGGGCTTTGTGGGTGCGCCGTGGACATTAGCAGCTTATGCAGTTGAAGGAAAAGGTTCTAAAACCTATTCCATCATCAAAAATATGGCATTTTCAGACCCGGTGATATTGCATCAACTATTAGCTAAATTAGCAGATGCGATCGCCATCTATGCCCGCTACCAAATTGACTGTGGCGCTCAAGTTGTGCAAATGTTCGATTCTTGGGCGGGTCAATTGAGTCCTCAAGATTATGACACCTTTGCTCTCCCCTATCAGCAGCGAGTTTTCCAGCAAGTCAAGCAAACCCATCCCGATACACCTTTGATTTTGCTAGTTAGCGGTAGTGCGGGTGTGTTGGAAAGAATGGGACAATCTGGCGCTGATATTGTCAGTGTAGACTGGGCAGTAGATATGGCAGACGCAAGAGCCAGATTGGGTAAGCAAATGAAAGTTCAAGGAAATCTTGACCCAGGCGTGTTATTCGGCTCTAAACAGTTTATCCGCGATCGCATCCTCGATACCGTTCGCAAAGCCGGCAATTGGGGTCATATTCTCAATCTCGGTCACGGTGTCTTACCAGAAACTCCCGAAGAAAATGTCGCTTTCTTCTTTGAAACGGCAAAGGAATTGAATCTTGCAGGAGTTAAGAGTTAGGAGTTATGAGTTATGAGTTATGAGTTAGGAGTTATGAGTTATGAGTTATGAGTTATAAGCTATTAAGTTATTAGTCGCGAGGTGCAGAGTTCTTTTTTATTCTTAACTCCTCACTCCTAACTTGATTCTTAACTCCTAACTTTATAAATAACTCCTGATTCGGAACTTTTAACTTTATTCTTAACTCTTAACTCCTAACTCCTAACTTATTAAAATCTTATTATGAGCCAGAAGCGGATTTTAGTGACTGGTGCAAGTGGTTGTGTAGGTCATTATTTAACAGAAGCCTTAATTAAAGAAACAAATTACGAACTGTATCTATTAGTTAGGAACCCAAGCAAACTGCAAGTTGATACTAAGGCACGTTCAGGCATCAACGTTTTGCAAGGTGATATGCAAGATATTCGCCAGTTTGCCGATTTGCTATCCACAATTGATACAGCAGTACTCACAGCTACAGCTTGGGGTGGCGATCAGACATTTGATATTAATGTTGTTAAGACTATAGAGTTACTCGAACTGCTAGATCCAGAACGTTGCCAACAAGTAATTTATTTTTCGACAGCTAGCGTTTTGGATCGCTACAATCAACCATTAAAAGAAGCCGGGGAAATTGGGACAGATTACATCCGTTCTAAATATGAGTGCTTAGAGAAAAAAGAAAAATTAGCGATCGCACCCAAAATTACCACAGTTTTTCCGACTGTAGTATTGGGCGGTGATGCGAATAAACCTTATTCTGCTGTCACATCTGGTATTCCAGAAGTGACGAAATATATTAATGTGATTCGCTTTTTGGAAGCAGATGGCAGTTTTCACTTTATCCATGCACGAGATATTGCCACTGTCGTGCAATATTTGATCGATCGTCCTGCTAAAGATAATCAACCACGTCGGCTTGTTTTAGGTCAAGCACCGTTAACTGCTAATCAAGCAGTCAAACAAGTTTGTGCTTATCTGGGCAAAAAGATTTATTTTCGCATTCCCATATCTATAGCATTGGCTAATTTGATTATTGTTCTGTTCCGCATTCGCATGGCCGCTTGGGATCGGTTTTGCATGAACTATCGGCATTTTACTTATGAAAAATTCATCAATCCCGATAGTTTCGGCTTGCCAAATTACTGTGCAACCATGAATGATGTTTTAAAAATTAGTGGCGTTGAACGTTAGCTAATGTGGGGATTTATGCTTTTATAGTTTAATAAAATCGACCAATTACAAATATGAATTAATGTATAATTTAAGACAGTTTATCTGTTAATTATGCAACCCCTTCACAGACCAAATTTTGATAGTTTGGTCGGCACTACCGCTAGCTAAAGTTTGTCCATCGGGGCTATATGCAACAGACCAAACTGGTTTGCTGTGTCCTGCAATACTACCTAATGCTTTACCTGTAGATGGATACCAAAACTTAATCGTGTTATCTGCACTGCCACTGGCTAATACTTGCCCATCCGGGCTGAAAGTTACAGACAACACTTTTGCAGAATGTCCTACCAGTGTGTGTAACAATATGCGATCGTTAAGCCGCCAAAGCTCGATCGTCTTGTCCGCACTGCCACTGGCTAGGATCTGCCCATTTGGGCTAAAAGCAACAGATAATACTCCTTGAGAATGACCTACGAAAGTGTGTGTTAGCACTGCACTTTCTTTTCCTGATTGAGTGTCTAGCTGCCAAATTTTAACAGTGCCATCATTGTCGCCACTAGCTAAAGTTCTCCCATCTGGATTAAAGGCAACAGACTTTACAGTATCAGTATCCTGAAGTGTCTGTAATTGTTGACCAGTTTGGAGATTCCACAGTTTGATCGTCTTGTCGGCACTGCCA
>NNBT01000218.1_pt1 | contig 20872 bp, 14 predicted proteins | sample 1173831 | NCBI WGS metagenome assembly NNBT01 (sample SAMN07173936, study PRJNA388173) | plant metagenome | isolation source: symbiotic tissue sample KVJ10 | place: Norway: Troms, Kvaloya island | reverse complement strand
GCTATCTAGGTTCGTTATTACCTCCTCTTTTAATCGAACGAGGACATGAAGTTATTGGTCTAGATACCGGCTTCTATAAAGTTGGTTGGCTGTACAACCCTAGTGGAGTCACACCCAAAACCCTCAACAAAGATATCCGCAACATCACCCCTGATGATTTGGAAGGTATTGAAGCCATAGTTCACATGGCAGAACTTTCCAACGACCCAGCCGGACAATTAGCGCCCAATATTACTTACGAAATTAATCACGTAGGTTCAGTTCGTCTAGCTAGTCTGGCTAAGGCTATGGGTGTGCGTCGCTTCGTATATATGTCTTCGTGCAGTGTCTACGGTGTTGCTACCGCAGGTGATGTCACAGAAGAATCCCCAGTTAATCCCCAAACAGCCTACGCAGAATGCAAAACTCTCGTAGAAAGAGATGTCAGACCACTCGCTGACGATGACTTCTCTCCCACCTTTATGCGCAATGCAACAGCTTTTGGTGCTTCTCCCAGAATGCGCTTTGATATTGTTTTAAACAACTTAGCAGGGTTGGCATGGACTAGCAAAGAAATCAAAATGATTAGTGATGGCACACCTTGGCGGCCATTAGTCCATGCATTGGATATTTGCAAAGCAATAGTCTGTACCTTAGAAGCACCACGCGACATTGTACATAACCAAATCTTCAACGTGGGAGATACAGCAAATAACTATCGCGTTAAAGAAATCGCAGAAATTATTGCTGATGTTTTCCCAGATTGTAAATTGTCCTTTGGTGACAACGGCGCAGATAACCGCAGCTATCGCGTATCCTTCGAGAAAATCAACACAATCCTACCCGGATTTAAATGTGATTGGAATGCCCGACTTGGTGCCCAGCAGCTATTTGATTTATTCAGTCAGATACACATGGCTGAAGATACTTTCTTGTTTAGAGGATTTACTCGCTTAAAACAGCTAGAGTATCTAATTCGCACAGAGCAAATTGACAAAGATTTCTTCTGGAATAAAAAATAGCTAAAGTTGCCTAGCCGCAACGGACAAAGACAGGACTTACGCAAAATCATGAAAAAACGAACCACAGAGGGCGCAGAGGACACGGAGAAATAAGAGTTTCAGAAAGCTCTTGCGTAAGTCCTAAAAGAATCTAAGCTTCCGAATCAAATAGCGTTGATTCGGACTTATTCCATCCATCAAATTATTTGCAATCACCGAGTTAAATTTTATGGCTTTCCTGTCAGCATTAGTAAACGAGTTAGCCATCTGAAAGTTAAAGAGATTGCCACTGGACTACATCGCTACATTTTGAGAAAAAGCTAAATAAACAAAGCAGAAGATGAATAAATTGCTGACTATTGCAATTCCTACATTCAATCGTGCCCAGATTTTAGATAAACAACTTACTTGGTTAGCCAAATCTATTAAAGGGTTTGAGTCTGATTGTGAGATATTTATTTCTGATAATTGTTCTACAGATAATACCCAAGAAATTATTAAAAAGTGGCAGATCGTTCTTAGCAATGTCACATTTACATCAAACAGGAATAGTGAAAATATCGGGGTAATGGGTAATATTGCTTGTTGTTTGAAAGCTCCAACTAGTAAATATATTTGGACAATTGGTGATGACGATCCAATTCAAGAGAAAACCCTAGATTATGTGTTAACAACACTAAAAAAACATTCAGATTTAGCACTAATGTTTTTAAACTTCTCTGGTCGTCAAAAACAAACAGGTCAACTTGTTGTCGAACGCTGGTTGAATAGCGATAACGACGAACTAAAAGTTGATGGTAAAACTGCATTTCAAAGTTATCTGAATGAAAACTTTGGTGGTGTACTTTTTATATCAGCAGCAATTTATCGCACAAATTTAGTGCAACGCGCTTTCCAAAAATGGCCGTCTGCTACTAATAATTGGGCATCTCAAGCATATTGGACTGCATTTTGCGCTGCTCATGGGAGTGTCATCGTCACTAAAGACACTTATTTAGAATGTACTATGGGTGCTAGTCTTTTGGATCTCGATCCAACATGGAACTTTAAAATGCGATATGCGTACATACCTGAAGTTTATATAAAGCTACTAAAGGTAGGATATCCTCATAAATTTTGTCAGGAAATGATTTGGCAGAATTTCCATCAAAAAACTGACTGGAAAATCCTATTAGGTGCTTTAAAACGTTGGCCTTTATTGACAATCAAGATATTTATTCCTTACCTACGTTTGTTAAGCATATCAGCTTGGGCAATTCTTTTTCCACCCAAACAGCTAGAGACTAACCTGTAACCATTCATATATCAATTTATTAACTACTATTTTTTACCATGCAGAAATTACTTACCATTGCTATACCGACTTACAATCGTGCTGAATTACTAGATAAACAGTTAGCATGGTTAGCTCAAGCTATCAAAGGTTTTGAAGATGATTGTGAAATTTTAGTTTCTGATAATTGTTCAACAGACAATACTCAGGATACGATTAAAAAATGGCAAATAATCCTTAGCAATATCCCATTTAAATCAAATAAAAATCCTCAGAATTTAGGCGTTGTCAAAAATATTATGTATTGCCTAAATTCTACTACAACCAAATATGTTTGGACGATTGGTGATGATGACCCAATTCAAGATAGAGCCATTGCTTATGTGATTAGCAAACTTAAGCGATATGAAGATTTATCATTATTGTTTCTCAACTTTTCCGGTCGGAACCAAATTACTGGTGAACCAGTTCATCCACCAACAATTGTTGGTAATCGCTGGTTTGATATAGATAATGAAGATGGTGATGGTGATGGTAAAGCTATATTTGAGCATTGTTTCTCAAAAAGTGTCGGTGCAGTCATTTTTCTGACTGCGACAATCTATCGCACTGATTTAGTGAAACGCGCTCTACAAAATTGGCAAGATGCTGAGAATAATTGGATCTCTTTAGCATATTTAGCCGGGTATTGTGCTTCTAATGGTCGTGTAATTGTCACGAAAGAGACTTATTTGGAATGTGTTGTGGGTGTGAGTTATTGGCAGAAAGAACCAAAATCGGCACTTTTAATGCAATACAAACACATACCCGAAGTAATTTTGAAATTGGAACAGAGTGGATATTCTAAGCAGTTTTGTCGGCGGATGCTTTTGCAAAACGGTAAAGAAGTCAACTTGAAAGTTTTCTTAGGTGCTTTAAGAAGATGGCCTATGTCTGCCATTCAGACAGTAGTCCCATTTTTGGCTTTAGTTGGTTTATGTGCTTTTGACGTGATGATTTCTAAAGAATTTAGTTTAGCAGAATCAAGTGAAATACCTGCTCAAGAAATACGGAACTATAAGCCATAAGTTACTAAATTACTGATAAATCGAAATTGAAACTAGAAAGAGTTTACCAGATGTTTAATCTAATTAAACGCAAATTATCTACACTATCTGCTGACTTTGAATATTATGTAGCTCGTTGGAAGCATAGCAGAAATCTGCCAGCATTGGAAGGGCGCGATCGCAACATTCTCAAGGCTCTCAAAAAAGACGGTGTTTATGTCACAACACTGGCAGATTTAGGCTTCAACTCTAGCTCCGAATTGCTCAAAGCTGCTCACCAGCAATTGTCTCAGATGGAAAATATCAACAATGACCATCTAGATGAAAAGTTACCACAAATTTACACAGTTACAGGTTTACCAGAATTTTATGCCTGGGGAATGGAGAAAAGACTTCTCAATCTCATCGAAAATTATATTGGTCTGCCTATTGCTTTTCACGGTGTGCATTTACGTAAAGATTTCCCTAGCAAACATCAGTTTGGCACGCTACTCTGGCATGGCGATTCCGAAGACCGTCGCATTATCAAAATCTTTATTTACTTGAATGATGTTGAAGAAAAAACTGGGCCTTTTGAATACATTCCCCGCTCTTTAACTTCCTTATTTAGTTGGAATTATATGCGGCTGTTCTACAAACTTTGGAAGTCAGGCTATAGGGGCATCGATGATGAGGAAGTGAAAACAGTCATCCCCAAATCAGCTTGGAAATCCTGCCCAGGCCCAGCAGGTACTGTCTTGATTGTAGATGCGAAAAATACTTTGCATCACGGCACAGTCCGCACAGAAGAACGCTTGACACTATTCTTCTGTTACACCGCCAACCCTCCTGAAAAGCCAGAACTCTGCACCCAATATTGGGATGATACTTATCCCAGAGCAGAGTTAAGGCAGCAAGTCGAAAATAGCCGATAGTGTACTAAAGGTAGTCATGCAATGCTAATCAAGATTAAACGCAAAATATCTTCACTGGGATCTGAGTTCGTTTACAGATTAGCACTTTTGAAACACGCTGCTAATTTGCCTGCATTAGAAGCAAGCGATCGCAAAATTCTTGATGACCTTAAATGTGATGGTATTCATATTACCACACTTGCTGAATTGGGATTCGATTCAACACCAAAATTGCTCAAGGCAGCTTATGGTTATTCGTCCCAAATGGAATCTGGCAATCATGACGATTTAAAAGAAAAAATTCCCCAAGTTTACACAGTTACATATTTACCTGAATTTGCTACTTGGGGAAGCGAAAAAAGGCTTCTAAATATCATTGAAAGCTACATTGGTCTGCCAATCATTTTTCATGGTGTGCATTTACGTAAAGATTTCCCTAATAAAAATCAGTTTGGTACGCAACTATGGCATAAAGATGCAGAAGACCGCCGCATGATCAAAATCATTATTTACTTAAATGATGTTGAAGAAAAGCACGGGCCATTTGAATATATCCCAGCCTCTTTAACTTCTTTATTTAGATTAAACTATTACCGTACTTACTACAAGCTTTGGCAATCTGGTCATTTAGGCATCACAGATGAAGAACTAAATGAAATTATCCCGAAAGAGGCTTGGAAATCTTGTACAGGATTGGCAGGAACAGTCATTATTGTCGATCCCAAAAAAGCCATACATCACGGTACATCACGCACCGAAGATAGGCTAACTTTATTCTCGTGCTATACATCTACTTCTCCCGATCGTCCAGAAGTTTGTACTCAATATCGAGACAATACTTTTCCTCAACCAAAGTTAACTGAACCAGTCAGTAATAGCGCTATATAGTTCAGTTAAAGTAAGCTGCTTGTTAATCTAAAAAACGAATTCAGAAGTCAGAATTCAGGAGTCAGAATCAAGATGTTCACGGACTCTCGTTCGCGCAGCGTCTCCGACAGGAGAAGGAGAAGAGAAGACTTTACGCTACGCTATCCGCTTTTTCGGTCAAAATTAATTCTGACTTCTGACTCCTGACTCCTGAATTCTGTTCGATAACAAGTTAAGTTTTCAAATTTGCCAAGTTTTGTTGTCGTCAATATTCCTATCGAGGTTATTCATTCATGCTCTTCACTCCAACTGCACTCAAAGACGCATTCATCATTGATTTAGAAGAAAAGCCAGACCACCGTGGTTTTTTCGCTCGGTCTTTCTGCGCTCAAGAATTTGAAGCACACGGATTAAAGCCAACAGTTGCCCAATGTAATCTGTCTTTTAATTACAAAAAAGGCACTATCCGGGGAATGCACTATCAAGTTCTGCCAGCAGCAGAAACAAAATTAATTCGCTGTACTAAAGGCGCAATCTACGACGTAATTATTGATATGCGTCCTGAATCTCCTAGCTTTTTATCACATATTGGTGTAGAGCTAACCCCAGAAAATCGCCGCGCTTTGTATGTTCCAGAAATGTTTGCTCATGGTTATCAAGCGCTCACCGATGAGACAGAAGTTGTATATCAAGTGGGCGAATTTTACACCCCAGGATATGAAAGAGGTTTACGCTATGATGACCCATTCTTTAACATTGATTGGCCTCTAGATGTGACTGAAATCTCCGAGAAAGATTTAAATTGGCCCTTGTTGAGAATGATGACTGTTGGCGTATAGACTATTTCTCTGTGCCAGGTGTTTTCCACACAACACACTGGCTCCTCTGTATGAGGTAAGGTACTTCCAAAAAATATACCATCGCTATAGAGGCAGGGGGAGGGAATATGCAAGAGCAACTCATACCAAAGAAAAGTTTGCCCAAGCCTACAGAAATGCTATGGAGCAAATTATCAAAAATCATAGCCGGAAAAACAAACTGCTGTTATAACATCTAGCAAGCAACCAGTTAGTAGCTATCATTAATGATAATTCCTATAAAAATGTACTTAATGTTTAGCTGTAAAAAATTATTAAGTGCAAAATTATCGAGAATTTGTAACACAACAAACAGTTCCAAAAAGGAGTTTAGTTCATGATTATTATCGATCGCGCCTTACAAGCCCGTGCAGCAGCAGGAAATCCTATCAAGGTGGGAATGATCGGTGCTGGTTTTATGGGTCGAGGAATTGCCAACCAAATTGTCAATTCAGTGCCAGGAATGGAGTTAGTTGCTATCTCTAATCGTCAGATTGGTGCAGCTAAACAAGCTTATTCGGAAGCAGGAATTGAAGATATCCAAGTTGTTGCAACTATCAGCGAATTAGAAGATGCGATCGCTAACGGTAAGTATGCAGTCACAGAAGACGCTAAGTTACTGTGTCGGGCTGAAGGCATCGATGCATTAATCGAAGTCACAGGTGCAGTGGAATTTGGCGCTCAGATCGTTATGGAAGCGATCGCCCATTGCAAACATGTGATCATGATGAATGCCGAACTCGACGGCACCATTGGCCCCATCCTGAAAGTGTATGCCGACAAAGCAGGTGTGATTCTCAGCGCTTGTGACGGCGATCAGCCAGGGGTACAAATGAACCTTTATCGCTTTGTAAAAAGCATTGGTTTAACTCCCTTATTGTGCGGTAACATTAAAGGACTCCAAGACCCCTATCGCAATCCCACCACCCAGGAAGGATTTGCTAAACGTTGGGGTCAAAAGCCCCACATGGTGGCTAGCTTCGCCGACGGAAGCAAAATTTCCTTCGAGCAAGCGATCGTTGCCAATGCCACAGGCATGAAAGTCGCCAAACGGGGAATGTTGGGATATGACTTCAGCGGTCATGTCGATGAAATGACCCAGTTATATGATGTTGAACAACTCAAAGAACTGGGCGGTATTGTCGATTATGTAGTTGGAGCCAAACCAGGCCCAGGCGTATATGTATTTGCCACTCACGACGACCCCAAGCAACGCCACTATCTCAACTTATATAAATTAGGCGAAGGCCCACTTTACAGCTTCTATACTCCTTATCACCTCTGTCATTTTGAAGTTCCCTTGTCCGTAGCGCGTGCTGTTTTATTTGGTGATGCCGTTATGTCTCCACTAGCAGGCCCGTTAGTAGATGTTGTCACCACCGCCAAAATTGACCTGAAAGCAGGAGAAACCTTAGATGGCATCGGTTACTACATGACCTACGGACAATGTGAAAATTCCGATATCGTCCAACAGCAAAATCTTCTACCAATGGGTTTAGCTGAAGGGTGCCGCCTCAAACGAGATATTTCTAAAGATCGAGTCCTCACTTATGAGGATGTAGAATTACCTGAAGGCAGACTCTGCGACCAACTACGAACTGAGCAAAATGCCTATTTCGCTCCAGAAAAAATCTTAGTAGCAGTTGGATAATATCGGTTCTCAAAACATTTGCCACAAATGAATTGGCTGTAGGGGTGTACAGCTGTACGCCCCTAATACGTTTCGGATAAGATCCCCCCGCCTGCGGCGACCCCCTTTTTAAGGGGGTAAAAAGAAGAAAAAGCCCCCCTTTTTAAGGGGGGTTGGGGGGATCTCCGACGCCCCTACCAACGTATTTGTAACAATAATTTCATCAAGAGGATAGAAAGCTATACTGCGGGACACTAAAGTTGTTGATAGTAACTTGCTGGGGAGCGTTTCAACAAACCCGATCGAAACTTTAGGTCAAATTTCATGAAAATTGCTCTCGTCCATGATTATTTAACCCAGCGAGGTGGGGCAGAGCGTGTGTTTGAACTGCTTTGTAAACGCTATCCCGAAGCAGATATTTTCACATCTTTGTACGATCCCCAAAAAACTATCGATCTAGGCGATCGCATAGTTAATACAACCTTCTTACAAAAGATTCCTGGTGCAGCAAAATATTTCAGGTCGATGGCTCCTCTATATTTTCCTGCCTTTCGTGCCTTGGATCTGCAAGACTACGATTTAATTATTAGCAGTAGCACCAGCTTCGCCAAAGCAGTGCGAAAAAATCCCAATGCCCACCACATTTGTTTTTGCCATAATGTTACCCGTTTCTTATGGGATACAGCAACTTATTTAAGAGAGTACGGGGACTATAGATATTTTGCTCCTTTAATCGAACAAGTATTTCAAGTCATGAGAAAGGTAGACCTGAAATATGCACAGGAGCCTGACCTTTACATTGCTAATTCTAGTGTTGTTGCCCGCCGAATTGAAAAAATTTATGGCAAAAAGGCAATGATGGTGAACTATCCAATTGATACTAGTAAATTTGTTTTTTCAGATATAAAAGATGAATATTATCTGGCCTCCGCCCGGATGATCGGTTATAAGCGACTTGATATAATAGTCGAAGCTTTTAATTGGTTAGGGTGGCGGCTATTAATATCTGGTGACGGGCCAGAACTAGCACGGTTAAAATCCAAAGCATTACAAAATATTGTGTTCTTGGGACACGTAAGTGATAGAACCCGCAAAGACTTGTTTTCCAAAGCCAAGTCTATTATTGTCGCAGCTCTAGAAGACTACGGGTTAGTTCCAGTAGAAGCTAATGCTAGCGGTACACCAGTCATCGCTTATGGAGCAGGTGGAGTATTAGATACTCAAATACCAGGTGAAACAGGAGTCTTTTTCAAAAGACAAACACCCGAATCTCTCCAAGTTGCCTTACTAGAAGCCAATGGCATTTCTTGGGATTACGATCGCATCCGCAATCATGCTGTAGCAAATTTTTCAGAAAATGCATTCTTTGGCAAGGTTGAGCAAATTATTAACCAAGCTTGTGGCGTGCAGCAATTATTCATTTGATTTCTGAATCTCTTTCCACTATCAGATTACCTATTTATTTGCTCTCTCCTCATTAGCGGTTCGTAAAAAAGTAGGTATTTTTCGGAGAATCTCTTAGCGTAAGTCTTGAAGACAAGGATATAAAAGTGGTTCAAACTAGTCTAAATCCTCATCTAGCTCCAGCTTCTGAAAGTGAACCAAGTTACGGACAAATGTTTGCCGTATTTGTGCGGCGGTTTCCTTGGTTCTTAGCAGTATTAATTAGTTCTATTGCGATTGCCAGCATAGTAACTGTAAAAACAAAGCCTACTTATAAAAGTTCTATGCAATTGCTAGTAGAACCTAACTATCAAGGTAAAACGGAAGGTGGTGCGGGGGTAGACAATCAGTTTACTGACTCTAACGTGGTCATAGATACTGCCACTCAGCTTAACTTGATGCAAGGTTCGGGACTCATCCAGAAAGCAGTTGATAAACTTCAGTCTAATTATCCAGATATAACTTCAGCTGAAATTAAAGCTTCTTTGGTCTTAACTCAAATTAGGAGCAAAGAAGATAATGTCGCTACTAAAATATTTCAAGTTGAATATACTGCTGGAGATCCAGAAAAGACTCAAAAAGTTCTAGATGCAATTCGACAAGTTTATCTGGAATATAACAAACAACAACAGACTTCGCGTTTACAAAAAGGTCTGCAAATCATCAGGGAACAGTTAAGTAAAGCCAGTGAAGAAGTAAACGCATCTGAAACAAATTTACAAAGATTTCGTAGAAATCAGAACTTAATCGATCCAGAGTCACAGGCCAAAGCAATTGAAACAGCTTTGAATAATCTTTCCCAAGAAAGACAGACAACTCGCGCTCAGTATGGAGAAGCTTTAGCACGCCAAAAATCTTTAGAAGAACAACTTAATCGTTCTCCCCAAAATGCTCTAGTTGCTTCTCGTTTGAGTCAGTCTACTCGCTATCAAGGTTTACTAAACGAAATCCAAAAAAGCGAATTGGCACTAGCACAAGAACGCTTACGCTTTACAGATCAAACTCCGAGCGTGCAAAAGCTGAAAGAACAGCTTCAAGGACAAAAGGAGTTGTTGCAACAAGAAGTAGGAAGAACTTTAGGCGGAAAATCTGCTGGTGCATTCACTTCTGGGGACTCTCTTCTCGAAAAAGGACAACTGGGCCAAATCGATCTCAGCCTTGCCGGTCAGTTAGTAGAAACGCAGACAACTATAGTTGCTTTAACTGCTCGCGACCAAACTTTGGCTCAGAAAGAAAACGAGCTACGTTTGGAAATCAAACGCTTCCCGCCTCTGTTGGCTTATTACAATCGGATGCTACCGCAGTTGCAATTTAGTCGTGAAAGATTAGAGCAGCTTTTAAGAGCAGAACAACAATTACGGCAAGAACTTTCCAAGGGTGGATTTAATTGGGAAGTGGTAGAAGATCCCCAAAAAGGCGCACAATTAGGCCCCAATCTCCAACAGAATTTGCTGTTAGGTGCTGTGGTTGGCTTAATGTTAGGAGGCATTGCTGCCTTTATTCGCGAATCGGCTGATGATGCAGTTCACACCACTGCGGAATTAGAGAAGCAAATGGCTATGCCGTTGTTGGGAACAACTCCCAAGTTACCGCCAGCCAAACCCAGAGAATCAATGATCAAGTTGCCTTTTGGCAAGCCAGAAGTTCTCGCTCCCTGGACGATTCAGGTATTGCAATCTCCACCGCGTTGGGAATCGCTGGATCTGATTTACAAAAACATTGAACTTTTAAATACTGTTACTAATTTAAAATCTTTGATGATTACCTCGGCTTTAGCCGATGAGGGTAAATCAGCTTTGGCGTTGGGTTTGGCAATGAGTGCTGCTCGTTTACACAAAAGGGTACTGCTGATTGATGCCAACTTACGCGATCCCAGTTTGCACCATCAACTGAATCTTCCTAATGAGCAGGGGCTTTCAACTTTATTGGCGAGTGATACAACTCTACCCAACCAAATTAGTCTTCAATACTCAGGCTCCGCCTACATCGATATTTTGACCGCTGGCCCCAAACCTACCGATCCAGCTAATCTGTTGAGTTCTCCGCGGATGATGCAATTAATGGCAGCATTTGAGGAAAACTATGATTTGGTTCTGATAGATGCGCCTCCAGTTCTCGGCTTGGTGGATGCCATGCTTACCGCATCATCTTGTCGTAGTGTGATTATGGTGGCAAGCATTGGTATTGTGACGCGAAGTCAGCTTAATCAAGCGACAGCTATGCTGAGTAAGTTAAATCTAATTGGGGTTGTAGCTAATGGGGTATCAAACTCTAGTAGTAATTACGTACCCAATGTCAAACAACAGCAATTGGCTCTACGTCAAGCTGTAGAAAAGTAGCTAGTACTGCAAGGCGTAAATTCAGCTACCATCTTAGCTAAACAAGGGGCTTAAGCCCCTTGTTTAGGAAATGAGAATAACTCATTGTTTAGTTCTTATTTATATTTATGTATAAACCGTATTTTCTAGATTATGTGCCAAAAAAACCTAATTTCAAATAGTCAAATTAGCAACCTGATAAACGAAAAACTTTATTGACGGGTTTGGAAATACTTTTTGGGGTGCAGTCCGTGACGTGCTCTGAGTCTGTAACCATCTGCGTAGACAATAGCGGGTTCATTCTCAGCATGAAGTCGATCTTGATCGTCTACAGATAATTTGACCGGACGCTCACAAACAATACAAGTACGTTTAAATGGCAAGAACCAACCACATTCTGTAACAACTGCTTGCAGAATTGACCACAAATTTGAGTCATGAACGCATCCAAGAACGGAGATACAAAAATCAAATAGACTACACCAGACAGTTAATTCCTCATATTTAATCCAGCCATAAGAGGGTTCTAAACTCCAATAACGCTTGTAGATAAGAGCGTTGCGAAGTTGTTTCAAGACACCATCACTTAGTTGTTCAGCTATTGCCCTCCAAAGTTTATCGATGAGAATCAGGTTTGGATACTCCTCTCTATGATATCGATACAAATGACTGCTTGGTATTTGTCCACGACATTTTTGTTTTACTAGTCTTCGAGCAGTGTATAGCCCATCAGCAAATATAATTTCAGGGGTGTATGTGTATGGTAAATTGTTAACAGTATAGAACTGCTCAATTGCCAAGGTAGCTTTCTGACGATCAATAGGAGCAAGTTGAAGTGCTACTTCTCGCCATTGCCTACGATAAGCTTCCAAAATAGTTACTTGATCGTTAGTAAGAGTTTGAACCTCGATACGTAACTTTTGAACCAGTAGCTTCTTCAAATCTCTATCTGGTTCCCATAAAAGCCAATTTTGATCGAGCAAGTGGACTGGAAGATTCTGCAAAAGTAGTTTTCTAACAGAGAAATCTTTTTCTGCTTGATACCATTGAGCTTTCCATTGATTTGGCAGAAGCATTCCATACTGTTTTGGTAATTTGATTCCATGATGAGCGTATACGCGCAACCCATCCAAAAATTCCAGCGCAGGTTCTCCCTTTGCATGTAAGCGTTTTTCAGTATCAAAAGAAATGCGTATGGGGCGATCGCAAACAATACAAATTTCTTGAAATGGGAAAATCCAACCACACTGTATTAATAAAGCTTCAAAGATTTCCCAGTGTTTCTGGCTATGTTCCCAATTTAGACAATTACTCAACCAATCAAGATAACAGCCATCACATGCCCACGATTCAGGAGCAATATAAAAATCAGAACTATAGTGATAATACCAAGATTGGGTTTGTAAAGTTGTCCATATTTCTGGTTGTTCGCCTAACTGTAACCATACTTCTCTTATCAATAAATAATTTAACTGGTTGCGTAACTGAGAACTCAGCGCCTGGTTTGGATATTCAGTAAGTCCTGCTGGATATACTCTTACATGTGAATGTCCGGTTAGTTGAAAGGTTAGTTCTCCCTTAAGATGTTTGTGAATTTGCTGACTTAAATTATTGAGCGGAGCGTAATTCCGACTCTCAATCAATTCTTTCAATATTAAAATAGCACTATACGGGCTATTTGTGAATCGCAATAAAGGAGCATTCACATTAAGTAATTGATATATCTGATGAATTACTGCTGTTACTTTATCACAATCGATTCTATTTGTATTGGTAGCAATAGCTCTCCACTTTTCTTTGTAGTTTGAAACTAGAGCAAGTTGCTCAACTGTAGGACGAGTAAAGCTCATATTTGTCTAAAGAAAGTTATATAAACTAAGTTTAATAAATCTCAGTAGTGATTGTGGTTAAAATGTAATACATAGTAGGGTAGCATAGCTATGCTACCCTAAGTTTTGATGAACGAAATTGAATTTTGTTGTTATCAGGAAAATTTCAGTAGATTTATGCTATCTTCACAGATTTTCAGAGAAATCACTGACTCTTTAAAGAATAAATAAAGAAGTTGTTTGAGCGATCGCTATTTCTACAGAGTCTTATATTCTAGAGATTAAAGCACCTTCATAAAGGCTAGAAGACAAGAGCAGACTGGTTTTTTAAATCTATCGAGACAATGAACACTTCAGCGTAATTAAACGTAGATATAGATTCATGGGTAATTTCCCTCTACACTTCTCTACTGTCAGTAGTTTCCGGAAAATCAAGATTTGCCCATGAATGTTAATAGTAGCGGTGATTGCTACCTATGTAACTAGTATCTGTCTAATTTGTAAATCTCTACACCAGCAGAATTCTACGCAATACGTGCTTGGCTGAGTGGCAAATACTATAGCAGATTTTTGGACTTACAACAAGATTCGGATTTGGGTCTTTGGCATTAATAGCCTTTGATAACGCCTCAGTAATTCACTCCTGTATAAACCCAAAGACATTATGACAACTTCAATAATTCCAACTCTAGAGAATTTATATGATGTAACCCAGTCACAGCAAGATAATCGGGGGTACTGCACACTCCTGTGGCGACGGGGTAAGCTGTTGGTGAAGCCGCTTGGAGGAGTGAAACAACCATATCTGGCTTCATTAGATAGTAAGCGATCGCTAGTAGAATGCTTACAACATTCTCCAGTAAGTTTAGTGAGTATAGATCCAAAATTGGGTGAGACTTTGCTCAAATTTTGGGCAGATGCATGTGAAGCAGCTCAAAAACCAATATTTCTAAGCATACCCGCTGGCAAAAAACTTCCTAACCAACCCTTCAGACAATTGCAGCGAGTAATTGATTGGATTGCTGCTTTCGTATTGCTGCTATTAGTAAGTCCAGTCATGTTGGGATTGATTGTATTAATGCAAGTTTACTCGCCAGGGTCACTTTTTTGTCATGAATGGCGTGTTGGGGAACGGGGTAAATTCTTTCAAGCGATGAGTTTTTGCACCCACAATAACACACCACTAGGGCGTTGGATGGGTAAATACAATCTCGACAATCTGCCACAGTTATTTAACGTGCTACGGGGTGACATGAGTTTAACCGGATCTCGTTGTTGGACTTTGGAAGATGCAGTACAGCTAAATAAATTACCAGAAATTACAGCTTCCTGGGAAGTAGAGGCACAGTCTCATCTGTTACATCTGGATAGCCAAACTCTGTAATTTATCGGTGCGGTAATTGATGATTTCATTTATCGCACTGAGGCTCAAAAAAATTATTGATGTAGCATCTGATTCTAGATAATTAGTTTTTCAAACGCGATAAATCGCATCTCTATATCAGGGTTTTGTTGCTCATTCTGAACTGTATCGAGCTATAGAGGTCTACTTTGCCAAACTATTATGATAAAATCCATGAATTTACAGCTTCCTCAACCACTCAGTAATCTGCTCAAAGCTAGCAGCTTTTGGCAGGACAACTATTTGATATTGCGAGAATTTAAACACTTTCGTAAAATTGCAATTTTAGCTTTGGTTTTCTCAATTTTGGCGGCAACCTTTGAAGGTGTAAGTATTGGTTTCTTACTTTCCTTCTTGCAAAGCTTAACTAGCCCCAACGCTCAACCTGTTCAAACAGGAATAGAATGGTTCGATCTTTGGATTTTGGGAGCCAAGACATCAGCAATTAATCGTTTGTATCGCGTATCTTTGCTGATTTTATTGAGTACTTGGTTACGTGCCACCTTCAATTATTTTTCTCAAGTTTATACTGAATTATCTCAACTACATCTTGCCGATCGCTTACGCAAGCAAATTTTTGAACAATTACAATCTTTATCGCTAAGTTACTTTAGTCAAACTCGTTCTGGCGAACTAATTAACACAATTACTACAGAGATTGAAAGGATCAGACAAGGTTTTAGTGGCGGAGCTTTTTTAGTAACTAGAGGACTAACAACCTTTGTCTACTTAATATCGATGTTTTTGATATCATGGCAATTGACGGTAATATCAGCATTACTATTTACACTTTTAGGCGTGGGGTTGTCAAATCTGAATGCTAGAGTCAGAGAATCGAGTTTTGGCATGACAACTGCTAATGCTAATTTTACATCAACAGCCATAGAATTTATTAATGGTATTCGCACTGTTCATTCCTGTGGTACTCAAGAATTTGAGCGTCAGCGTTACTATAAAGCTAGCGACAAAGTAATAAGTAGTACAACAAAGGTTGTATTTACCTGGACACTTGTGAAGCCAATTGCCGAAGCGGTAGCGACTACGGTATTGATCGGAATGATTATTTTGGCATTCACTAGTCTTGTCACTAATGGAACGCTACAAGTTGCTTCTTTGCTAACTTTTTTCTTTGTACTATTTCGCTTTATCCCATTTGTTCAAGATATTAATGGCACGAGAGCGTATCTTAGTACTTTACATGGTTCAGCAGACAATATTAAAAATCTGTTGAAAAGTGATGAAAAATATTACTTTCAAAATGGCAGAGTTGAGTTTAAGGGATTAAACAGGTCAATAGATTTAGTATCTGTGGATTTTGGCTATGATGATGAAAATCTAGTACTACATAATATTACCCTGACGATTGAAAAGGGAAAGATGACAGCATTAGTCGGATCGTCTGGCGCTGGTAAAACAACCCTTGCTGATTTGATTCCGCGATTTTATAATGCTACAGATGGATATCTTTACATTGATGAAATGGATATCCGACAATTTGAAATTAACTCTCTACGCCGCAAAATAGCTGTCGTCAGTCAAGATACTTTCATCTTCAATACTAATGTTTGGCAGAATATTTCTTATGGAACTCCAGAGGCGACGAATGAGGAAATTCAAGAAGCCGCTAAACTAGCGAACGCACTAGAATTTATTTTGGAAATGCCCGAAGGTTTTGATACCCAATTAGGAGATCGGGGTGTTAGGTTATCTGGAGGACAAAGACAGCGAATTGCTATTGCGCGAGCTTTACTGCGGAACCCAGAAATTTTAATTTTGGATGAAGCAACTAGTGCCTTAGATTCGCTATCTGAGCGCTTAATTCAAGATTCATTAGAAAAGCTATCTGTTGGTAAAACAGTAATTGCGATCGCTCACCGTCTTTCTACTATTTCTAAAGCAGATAAAGTTGTAGTTTTAGAACAGGGACGGATAGTAGAACAAGGTAAGTATCAAGAACTCTTGGAACTAAAAGGCAAGCTTTGGAAATATCATCAAATGCAGTATGAACTAAGGCAGCCAGATTAGAAACAACATCTAATTACCAAAGTAATTAGAACATATTTATCGGCTGTATATCTCTACAGCCGTAAACCCCTAAATATGTATCAGTAATTTTGCAAAATAGTAAAACAATAAGATTTTAAACACTTATTATCTCTACAAATAAGTTATTAAAATTAGTCCTATAGCAATCCTAAATGATATGTGAGAGTTCAATAAGCCTCAAATGCCTATAAGATAACGATTTTTATCTCAGTATTTTCTCACGTTTGGATTAGGATTGCTATATATACTTAAAAGTCATAGAAAATATGTCCCAGCAAATCTTTGACAAAGACCTAATTTATCAATGCTCAAGTTTTGGTGTCGGTGGGAGCGGAGGTGTTGAAACTTATTTAGCTTCTCTGTTTGAACATCGACCACCTGATGTTAGCGATCGCGTGATAAAATCACTTAAAAATATCGATCAAAGACAGTTCAAACTGCTGCACATCCACAGTCCAGATTTGCTATTGCAGCTTACAGGCGAATGTCCTGCTATCTTCAGCGTTCATAATCACTCATTCTACTGTCCTAGCGGCACAAAGTATTTAGCAGAGCAACGGACAATCTGCGATCGCAACTTCTCTTACTTAGGATGTACTTGGGGTAAATTAGTAGATAAATGTGGTAGCCGTAGACCTTTAAGAACTCTTAGAGAACTTCAAACTACTCATCAGTTTTTAGATGTCTTGAAAAGACTAAAAATTACTTTCATTGCCAATAGCGAATATGTGCGGCAAGAGTTAATTCAAAACGGTGTATCCCCCGAACAAGTTATAACGTTACATTGTGGAATCTCTATACCAGAAATAGCAACTTCTCCCCTAAGCGTAGAAGTACATCAAAATCATCGAATTTTGTTTGCTGGACGAATTGTTTCTGATAAAGGTCTGGAATGGTTGCTCAAAACCTTAATACATACAGACCCAAAAATTCAACTTGATATTGCAGGTGAAGGTTGGGAACGACCGCGGTTAGAAAAGTTAGCAAGCACACTCGGATTGAATAAGCGAATCACTTGGCATGGTTGGTGCGATTCGGATAAATTAGATAAACTTTATCAACAGTGTTTTGCAGTCATCTTTCCCAGCGTTTGGCCTGAACCTGCTGGTCTTGTAACTCTGGAAGCATACTCTCATTGTCGACCTGTAATTGGTAGTGCAGTTGGAGGAATTCCAGAACATTTACGAGATGGAGAAACGGGTATTCTTGTTCCAAGCAATAATATCCAAAAGCTGGCTGATGCTATTAATGAATTGTCTAGAGATTATCAAAAAAGCCGATACATGGGCGAGCAAGGTCATACTTTATTGATGAAGGAATTTACAATGGCTGCTCATGTAAATAATCTCCGAACAATTTATGCAAAAACAATAGCTGAATTCTCTTCCCAAGCTAACAAAGTATATAGTATCTCTCCAGCTAAATAAGTTGAATTAAATAGTGCATCTTTTACTTAGAAAATATAAAGTGAGAAAAATATGTCATTACATCAAGAATATCAACAACCTTTAGTCAGCGTTGTTATCCCCACCTATAATCGACCAGACTATCTCAAGCAAGCGATCGCAAGTGCGATAAAACAAACTTATCAAAATATTGAAATTATTATTTCTGATAATTGTAGTTCAGAAAATCCCCAAGCACTTGTCGCGTCTTTTGGTGATTCACGCATCAGATTTTGGCGACATCAGCAAAATGTGGGTATGTTAGCTAATCAGCAGCATGGCTTTAAGATGGCGCAAGGTAAATATGTTGCTAGTCTCCATGATGATGATATTTGGAATGAAGACTTTTTAGCAAAGCTTGTACCACCACTAGAAGCAAATTCTGATTTAATTCTCGCTTTTTGTGACCAATACATTATAGATGCTAATAGCATAATTAATCATGCTGGGACTGAAGAAAATACACGCGGTTACAAGCGAGATAAACTAGCCAAAGGAATTTATAAACCTTTTTCCAAAATTGGATTGGTAGATAAAAGTATACCTACTGCTGCATCTTGCGTGATTCGGAATAATTTGGTGGATTGGTATAGTATTCCCTCAGAAGTTGCTGGGATGTGGGATTTATATTTAACCTATCTATTCTGTATATCTGGTTATGGCGCTTACTATTGTCCAGAAAGATTGACGCGATATCGTGCCCATGAACAAACTGATACTATGCTCAGTGGTAGTCGAGATGTACAAGCAAAAATTCGCAAAGCGAAAAGCGAAATGTTTTGCTATCAAGTATTTATGGAAGACCCTCGGTTACAGGAATTTAGAACTCATTTTCAACAGAAATGGTTAGAAGCTAATACTACTTTGGGAATTGGTTTGCTACGAAGCGAACAGATAGCCGCAGCACGTCCTTATTTTTGGCAAGCGCTGAATCAACAAAAATTTAATGTGCGAACTATGGCAGCACTTAGTCTTAGTTTTACACCGCAATTTTTAGCAAGTAAGTTAATAGGAATATCGAAATAAGGGAACTCCAAGAAATAAATTATCCAATATTGTGGGGTGGGCATCTTGCCCGCCCAATAAACAAAGGCGGGCGAGACGCCCACCCCACAATAAATAATTGAATATTTGTATATTTGGAAGTCCCTAATATCTCAATATCTCTGAGTTGAGGAATTTATTTGTTAAAGAGACCTCTTGCATAAGTTGAATAGACCCCCCTTATAAAGCAGAAGGCGGGAAACTTGAAATATTGCCCCCTCCCTTTTCCAAGCTACGGTGTACACACAAGTCTTCTAGAGTTGCACCACAGCCTTTTGATCCCCCCAACCCCCCGATAAATTGGGGGGCAAAAAGCTCTCAAAGTCCCCCAATTTATCGGGGGATTTAGGGGGATCTACGACGATTTTGGTTTTCTAGAAAGATGTGTGTACACCGTAGCCTTTTCCAAGGGGAGGGGTGATTCAAGAATTTTATCCTTAAGGAAGTAGTGTATGAAACTTTGTATTGTTACTCATAAGATCAAAAAAGGTGATGGTCAGGGGCGGGTAAACTATGAGGTTGCTAAAGAAGCAATACGTCGCGGTCATCACTTGACATTATTAGCTAGTGAAGTCGCACCAGAACTAGAAGAAAATAGCCAAGTTAATTGGATTAAAATTCCAGTCAAAAGCTATCCTACAGAATTTGTACGTAATTTCATCTTTGCCCAAAAAAGTGCAGATTGGTTGCGTAAACATCGCTCTGACATTGATTTAGTTAAAGTCAATGGAGCAATTAATCTAGCTGCGGCTGATGTAAATGCTGTACATTTTGTCCACAGTTCATGGTTGCGATCGCCTGTTCATATTTCCCGCAACCGCCGCGATTTATATGGTTTTTATCAATGGCTGTTTACGGCTTTTAATGCCCGTTGGGAAAAACAAGCTTTCCAAAAAGCGCAGGTTGTGGTGGCTGTATCTGAAAAGGTAGCCCAAGAATTAGTCAACATTGGTGTACCGCGTTCTCGGATTAAAGTAATTGTCAATGGCGTTGACTTAGAAGAGTTTACCCCTGGTGAAAGCAATCGCCAAAAATTAGGTTTACCGGAGAATGTCACCCTAGCCCTGTTTGCTGGAGACATCCGCACACCCAGAAAGAATTTAGATACAGTACTAAACGCCTTGGTGAAAGTTCCCGATTTACATTTGGCGGTAGTAGGTCATATCGAAGGTAGTCCTTTCCCACAACTAGCGGCATCCTTGGGGTTAAGCGATCGCGTGCATTTTGTCGGATTTCGCCGTGATATCCCCGAAATTATGCGGTCAGTAGATTTATTTATTTTTCCTTCCCGATATGAAGCTTGTAGCCTCGTATTGTTAGAAGCACTTTCTTCAGGACTACCAGTAATTACTGCCACAGCTACCGGGGGTGCAGAGTTGGTGACACCAGAATGTGGCATCGTCTTAACCGACTCAAATGATATCGATGCTTTGGCTGTGGCGATGATGTCCTTGGTAAGTGTAGATATGCTCATGCAGCAAATGAGTCAAGCTGCTCGTTCTGTGGCAGAACAACACAGCTGGACTACTATGGCACAAACTTATGTGGATTTATTCGAGGAGTTAAGCAAGAATGCGGAACACCGTTCTGATACCGACTTATCGCCGTCCACAAGACCTCTCACGCTGCCTTTTGGCGCTACAAGAGCAAACTAAACCAGTCGATCAGGTGATAGTGGTTGTCCGCGATACGGATGCAGAAACTTGGCAATTTCTGGCCCAATACACAGCGCACAACTTGCCACTGCATACCGTGAAAGTGACACAACAAGGGGTAGTAGCAGCTCTCAACGCCGGATT
>NNBT01000135.1_pt1 | contig 20925 bp, 19 predicted proteins | sample 1173831 | NCBI WGS metagenome assembly NNBT01 (sample SAMN07173936, study PRJNA388173) | plant metagenome | isolation source: symbiotic tissue sample KVJ10 | place: Norway: Troms, Kvaloya island | reverse complement strand
CGTTTGCCATGCAGGTAAATCATGAGGCATCATTCGCCACGAGCAACCTGCACGCAATACGTAAAAGATCGCATTTACTACCTCCCGCATATCTACTTCACGCTTTTTTCCACGCTTTCGCTTACGTTCTCCTGGAATCATTGATTTTATCAAATCCCACTCGACATCGGAAACGTCTGTAGGATAAGGTTTTCGACTCATGGCATCCGATTCAAATACGACGATTGTCTCTTTTAAAATACGTGTCCTGGGAAGTGAATGCCCTGCTCTTTATTTTTTATTTATAAACACCCTCTTAGACTGTACCTATATTATGAGTTTCTTTAACTAAAGAGTAAAAGCCAGGCTGTCTGGAACCTCGGTCATCATTATCTATACTGTTAACTCCCCAAGCATGAAGTATTTTTAGCTTTGAGTTTGAATTAGTCGGGTTATACTGAACTTCGCCGTCGCTAAATTGATGTAGCCAAAAGTTAACTTCTTTGATAATTAAGTTGTAGAGACTGCGTGTAAAGAATATTAAAGCTATATCCCAATCAGGATGTTTGAGGTGCATATTTGCAGCTTTTTGACAGAGCAGTACTGTTTTTCCTGAACCTGCGATCCCTGAGAACCTTTGAACACCAGGAGGAATTGTTTTTCCTATATGTTCTTGCTTTATATCTATTTCATACAGATATTTGTTTAATTTATCAATAGCAGCCCGTTTAAGATAAAGCTCAGGTGATGGTGGATCAATTGGGATTATTGGTACTGGTCGTCCGCTAATAACCAACTCTAAATTCTTCCATTGTGTTTTGTTCAATTGATTTCCTGGAATAACTAAGGGCATATTACGAATTCGTTTAAAGAAATCCTTTGAGGATAGTTGATCTCCAAAAATAATAGGAACTTGAGCAGCTATTTGAGTAAATCCTCTCTCTTGCCATTGTTGACTTGTGATAAAAGGAAGAGCAACGATTGCACGTCCCCTAACTTGATCGCATAAGTCATCAATTAAATTGTAATGACCTGTCACTGCTCTTAACTGTTTTTCAGCTTGTTTGAAAGGATACATTTTTTGAGGAGAAAAACCTTGCTTCATTAGCCAATTGTCCCCCTGAATTGCTTTTAAATCTTCAATTTTGATTCCTTTCACTTCAATCACTATCAAACCCAATTCTTTATCAGCTATCAAAATGTCAGGCCTTCTAAGAACATTACTAAACTTTGGAGGGAATAGAGGATACTGCCAATAGGCTAAACATTCTTCTTGCTCTGCTTTGTGTTTAAAAGCTTGACACATAACATCCCAAACTATTTCTTCAGCTTTTTCCCCTGGTTCTCCTGTTAACTCTATAGCGATAAATCTATCTGACATATTAAGTATCCTTAGCGTTATAGTCTTAGTAATCCCAAATTTAAAAAAAAATTATAAATTACAGCAATTTTCATCTATTTAAGTAGATCCCGCTTCAGCAACAATTACGGTTAGTGCTGTCGAAGTTCCAGAGTTGACAGAAGAAGAACAGCGCGATCGCAGATTATATCGTTCCACGCACAAAACTTTTGAAGATTATTGTCGCGATCGCTTTGGTCATAGTCGCCAGAAGTCAAATTATCTGATTGCAGCAGCTGATGTCTACGAGAATTTGACAACAATTTGTTGTCAAAATTTGCCGCCTGAAGATTTGACAACAAATGGATCACAAATCTTACCTACCAGTGAAGGCCAAGTTCTACCAATGACGAAACTAGAACCTCAAGAGCAATGGCAGGTGTGGCAAGCGGCAGTGCAACAAGCTGATGGCAAAGTGCCAACTGGTAGAATCGTGAAAGATGTTGTGCAGCGAATCATTGAGCATACCCAAGTACCCAATACCTACCAACCTACCAACTTGGTGAAGTCTGCCAAATCGTAGTCAAAGACAACTCGGAACTCAGAGGCAAGGGTGGCTGTTGGGCGATTGTCAGCGCAGTGAATGATTTCAGTTGCAGCGTGAGAATGTGGGATGGCGAGTACGCTGTTGGATTGCAGCACCTGAAGTCCTTACAACTACCTGCCTGCCGAATGTCAGCAGGTTCAGGAGATTAGCGATCGCCTTGCGCGAATATATTCAGATTCGCTGGAGGAGACAGTTAAAAATCTGTTGCAGTCGTTGGGGAAGCTGAATCGGCCTTATCTTACTGCTGTGGAAGAGAAGCTGTTGAGTGTTCTGGAGTCTGAATATGGGGCAGAGATAACACCCTAAACAATTTTGGCAAATTGGCATCCAATGTCTTTGGGTTGCAGTTTCAATGGAGATATCACCACAACGGGACATTCAAGAAGTTGTACGAGGGATAGGGCAAAACTTTCCGCTTCTGGTGTCCCCTGCTACGCCAGTTGTCAAATGAGTGCTGTAGAAACGCTCTACATAATTGATACAGCGCTCGTAAGTGAACGCCATCACTCTGCAACTGGCTAGAAATGAACAAAACCAAATAGGATTTCAGAAGATGAAAAATGTAGATAGCTGGATTGCTGTATAGTTTTGGTTATGCCAGATTATCCTCTCAAGAGTTGCTCTATGATTGCTCTACCTGGTATTGTTATCCAAAACAAAATATACGAAAGCTCCAATTCTCTAGTGTACCGGGGCATCAGAGACGATGGAGTACGGCTCGTCGTCAAAATGTTAAAGCTTGATTATCCTTCTCCCCAAGAACTGACCCGCTACAGACAGGAATATAAAATTACCCGCTCCCTAAAATTAGAAGGAGTTATCAAGGCATATAGCCAGCATGACTATCAACGCACTCTGGTGATTCTCTTAGAAGATTTTGGGGGAGAGTCCCTAGAGCAATGGATGCACAAGCGCCCAGATATCTTCTGCCCCATGCCTTTATCGCAATTTTTAAGTCTTTCGATCGCCCTCACTGACATTCTAGGCAGAATCCATGCAGCCAGTGTCATTCATAAAGATATCAATCGTGGAAACATAGTTCTCAATCTGGATACTGGTGTTGTCAAAATTATTGACTTTGGAATTGCCACCCAATTTAACCGCACGAATCCGACTTTTAAAAGTCCTCATGTTTTAGAAGGGACACTCGCATACCTATCTCCAGAGCAAACCGGGCGGATGAACCGTTTACTCGATTACCGGACTGATTTCTACTCTCTTGGTGTGACATTTTACGAGCTGCTCACCGGACAACTACCTTTTCCCACCACAGACGTGCTGGAGCTAGTCCATTGTCATATTGCCAAACATCCTATTGGGCCTAATGAAATAAATACAACGATTCCCAAGCCAGTTTCAGATATTATTCTCAAACTGATGGCGAAAAATGCTGAAAATCGCTATCAAAGTGCCTGGGGCATCAAAGCAGATTTAGAAATCTGTGCTGAACAATTAGAAGAAATCGGTCAAATCTCTAGCATTCAACTGGCGCTTCAAGACGTTTCGGGTCAGTTTCAAATTCCTCAAAAACTGTATGGACGGGACAAGGAAGTTGCAATGTTACTGGCGGCGTTTGATCGCATAGCGTGTCCAGAGTCAAATCGCGTTGCTTCTTTACCAAACAATTCAGAAACAACTTCACAAAGCAAACAAAGAGGCAAACCAAAATTCCAAGTCGAAATGATGTTGGTATCTGGCTATGCTGGCATTGGGAAATCTGCGTTAGTGCAAGAAATTTATAAACCAATTACCCAAAAGCGCGGCTATTTTATCTCTGGTAAATTCGATCAATTTCAGCGCAATATTCCCTACAGCGCGATCGCAGATGCTCTGCAAGAATTGGTGCAGCAATTGCTCAGTGAACCAGACGAAGAAGTGCAACAGTGGCGATCGCTCTTACTTACAGCTTTAGGAAACAACGGACAAATCATCATTGATATCATCCCAGAAGTTGAATTAATTATCGGCAAGCAATCACCTGTACCGGAAATTGGAGCAACTGAAGCTCAAAATCGCTTTCATCGAATCTTTAGGCAGTTTGTGCGGGTGTTTTGTTCAGAATCACATCCCCTGGCGATCTTCTTAGATGATTTGCAATGGATAGACTCAGCAACGCTGAATTTAATTGAGTTGATGCTGCTGGATGAGCAAGCCCAATCACTATTTTTGATTGGAGCTTATCGAGATAACGAAGTAAATCCAACGCATCCATTAGCATTAATGCTAGAGAGACTGCGAAAACAAGGGGCAGTGCTTCAGGAAATTATCTTAGCACCATTAACGCTCTTGCCGTTGAGTCAGTTAATTGCCGAGACGCTACATCGGAATGCAGACACCGTTCGTGCGTTAGCTGAGTTGGTGTTGCGTAAAACCGAGGGCAATCCCTTCTTTGTCAGTGAATTTTTGAAAATGCTGTATAGCGAGAATTTATTGAGCTTTGATGCACAATACTTAAGCTGGCAGTGGAACATAGCTGATATTCAAGCCCAAGATATCACTGATAATGTTGTGGAGTTGATGCTTCACAAATTGAAGAAACTGCCAGAGGATACACAGCAAATTCTCCGATTAGCTGCTTGCATTGGTGCTGAGTTTAATTTAGATACTCTATCAATTGTTTGCGATCAACCACCTGAAACGATTTTTCAAGATTTACAAACAGCCATACAAGTTGGATTAATTCAACCACTATCTGAATTAGATAAAAACTTATTAGTTCAAGAATATAAGTTTTTGCACGATCGCGTACAGCAAGCAGCTTACGCTTTAATTGATGAGGCGCACAAACAAGTTGTTCATCTCCAAATTGGTCGTAATTTACTAGAAAAAACTTTGTCAGAACGGCTATCAGAGCGGTTGTTTGAAATTGTCGATCATTTGAATCATGGAATTGAGCTTGTCACAGATCAACCAGAAAGGAATGAAATTGCTCGATTAAATTTAACCGCAGGTCAGAAAGCAAAAGCTGCGATCGCCTATAGTATGGCGAAAAAATATTTAGCCACAGCAAGAGTTTGGCTGGCGGCTTCTAGCTGGCAAGCAAACTATGACCTGACATTAGATTTATATATAGAAACAACAGAAGTTGCGTATTTATGTGGCGATTTTGAACAGGTAGAATGCTGTGTTGCGATCGTTCTACAACAAGCTAAAACTGTTCTCGATATTGTAAAAGTTTACGAAGTCAAAATTCAAACTGATATGGCGCAGAGCCAGCCATTGAAAGCAATCGATACTGCATTGCAAGTTTTGCAGCAACTAGGGATCACTTTTCCCAAAGAGCCAAGTCAGTCATATATTAAGCTTGAGATAGATACAATTACATCACTTCTTGGTAAAAAACCAATTAGAGACTTGAGCCATTTACCAGAAATGACCGACCCGGACAAGTTAGCAGCAATGCGAATTTTATCAAGCATCATGATTGCTGCCCAAATAGCTGCTCCTGATTTGATGCCGCTACTAGCATCGAAACAAGTCAACTTGTCAATCAAGTATGGCAATGCCTTTACTTCTGCTTTTGCATACGCTAACTTTGGGCTAATTTTTTGTGGAATGGTCGGAAATATCGAATCTGGCTACCAATTTGGACAGCTTGCTCTGAGGTTATTGTCGCAGTCTAAGACCCATGCACTCACAGCTAAGACATTTTTCATTGTATATGTCTTTATTATCCACTCCAAAGAACATATTAGAAAAACATCGCAGCAATTACCAGAAGGTTATCAAAGTGGGCTAGAAACTGGAGATTTAGAGTTTGCTGCCTATTGCGCTCACACTTACTGCCTCCAATCCTTTATCGCCGGAAAGGAACTTGTAGAACTTGAACACGAGTTGAGAACATACGGTGAAGCAATCCATCAAATCAAACAGGAAACACCACTCGCTTGGAATGAAATATTTCACCAGTCTGTCTTAAATTTAATGGGACGCTCGGTCAGTCTAACCCGTCTAATTGGCGAAGCTTACAATGAAGAAAATAGACGGCCACACGATAAAACAGATGGAGCCGTAATTTTCCTACTACATTTCAACAAACTTTTCCTATGCTATCTATTTTCTGAATATTCTCAGGCAGTTGAAAACTCAGCCAAAGCGGAAAAACATTTGCTCAAAGCAAGAGGGACAGCTCTTGTTCCTTTGTATTACCTCTATGACTCTCTGGCAAAACTCGCAATATATCCCGGAAGCAACACTCAAGCGCAGTCGGAAATCCTCAAAAACGTTAGTGTTAGCCAGGAAAAAATGAAAGAATTGGCACGCTATGCGCCAATGAATCATTTGCATAAATATCATTTGGTGCAAGCAGAGGTTGCACGAGCTTTAGGCCAATTGCTTGAGGCAGAAGAGTTTTACGAACAAGCAATTCAAGGAGCTAAAGAGAATTATTATCTTCAAGAAGAAGCATTAGCTTATGAATTAGCAGCCAAATTTTACCTATCTCGTAGTAGAGAGAAAATTGCCCAAACCTATATGAAAGAAGCTCACTACTGTTATGAACGTTGGGGAGCGACTGCAAAAGTTAAAGATTTAGAAACTCACTATCCACAGTTATTGCCTCAGTCGCTGGGCATGGCTCATACGCCAATACCAAAAACTTCTGTTACCACCTCTAATAACTCCAATATCGATTTCGATTTAGCGGCGGTAATGAAAGCTTCCCTTGCGATCTCTAGTGAAATTGAACTGGAGCAGTTGCTCCGTTCATTAATGAAGATATTAATCGAGAATGCTGGCGCACAAACGGGATTTTTGCTTTTGGAAAACTCAGGAGAATGGGTAATTGAAGCTTATAGTGAACTAAATGATGGTGAAAATATTTACAATACACAAGTGCTGCAATCTATCCCAAATGCAAATTACCTGCCTCAATCAATTATTAATTATGTTATCCGTACTCATGAATCTGTAATTTTAAATAATGCGGCTCGTGAAGGTAATTTTATCAATGAGCCATATATTCAGCGCCATCAACCCCAATCCATTTTATGTTTATCGATGCTGAATCAAGGCAAGCTCGTGGGGGTATTGTATCTAGAAAATCGATTAGCGGCTAGGGTATTTACATCGAAGCAATCGCAAGTTTTGAATCTATTATCAACTCAGGCAGCAATTGCGATCGAAAATGCCAAACTTTACTCGAAACTACGGAAGAGCGAAAGTCAGATGGCTCAATTTCTAGAAGCTGTGCCAGTGGGAATTGGAGTAGTGGATGTAACTGGTCGCCTTTACTACTTCAATCAACAGGCAACTCAGCTATTAGGCAAAGGGATTGATCCTGCCGTGAAACCGGAACAACTTGCAGAGGTTTATCAACTTTATCTGGGGGGAACCGAGCAAAAATATCCAACAGAGAAACTGCCAGTAATTCGGGCTTTGAGAGGCGAACGCACCACAGTTGACGATGTAGAAATTCACCAAAACAACACAACAATCCCAGTTGAGATATGGGGAACGCCAGTATTTGACGAACAGGGCAATGTGACTTATGCGATCGCAGCCTTTCAAGATATTACTGAACGTAAACAGGCAGAGAAATTTTTAGCAGAATACAACCAGACATTAGAACAGCAAGTGGCTGAACGCACGCTGGAATTAGAGCGTGAACAAGCAGCGCTGCGACAGAGTGAAGCGACGAATCGGGCCATGATTAGCGCCATCCCCGATCTGCTGATTCAAATGAGCCAAGATGGTACTTATTTAAAAGTGGTCAGAAGTGGAAATTTTCAGCCGTTCAATCCTCAGCAATTGAAAGTCGGAGCTAATGTCCGCAACGTTTTGCCAGCAAGCATTGCTCAAAAGCAATTGGAGTATACGCAACAAGCCATACAAACGGGCGAGCTACAGGTTTATGAACAGAAAATTGTAAGTGAAGATCAAGTTTACGATCAAGAAGTTCGGATTGCCGCGAATGGAGACGGTGAGGTTCTGGTAATGATCCGCGATATTCGCGATCGCAAACTGGCGGAAGAAGCTTCTATCTTGGAAGAACGCAACCGTATGGCACGAGAAATCCATGATACCCTAGCTCAATCCTTCACTAGTATCATCGTTCATTTAGATGCCGCTTCCCAACGCATTACGCTCGATCCAGATGCCGCCCAGTCACACCTGAAAACGGGACGCATTTTGGCACGTTCTGGTCTTGCCGATGCCCGTCGATCTGTGGAGGCGCTCCGCCCGCAGATATTAGAAGAAGGAGATTTGCATAACGCTCTTAGGCGACTCGCTGCTCAGATGTTTTCTCATACGCAAGTTCAGGTGGTCTGCCAAGCGATCGGTGAACCATATTTTTTAGCGAAAGAGGTCGAAACGAATTTGTTTCGCATTGGACAAGAAGCGTTAACCAATGCATTTAAGTATGCAAATGCTAGCGAAATATGCGTTGAATTGCGGTATGAGCAATGCCTGCGGCAGGCTACGCCAACGCAGGTCGTCTTGCATATAAAAGACAATGGGCAAGGATTTGAAGCCAGCAGCCTGTCGGTCGGTCGGGGCTTTGGATTACTCGGAATGACCGAACGCGCTCAAAGAATTGGGGCAGAATTGACGATTCAAAGTCACCTTGGACAAGGAACAGAAATCATTGTGAGAGTAGAAACACTATGACCCAATGGCATCGGTCAACTCCTACACCAGGCTGCTCTGTTATCCGCGTCTTGATTAGCGACGATCATCCGTTTATGCGAGAAGGTCTAGCAGCCGTAATTGACTATAAACCGGATATGACCGTTGTTGGACAAGCGTGCAACGGGCGCGAAGCAGTAGAATTGTTCCGCCAACATCAACCCGATGTAACGCTGATGGATTTGCGGATGCCTGAGCTAAGTGGAGTTGAAGCGATCGCTACCATTTGCACTGAGTTTGCCAACGCACGGATCGTTGTCCTGACGACCTACGACGGTGACGAAGACATCTATCGGGGACTGCGATCGGGTGCAAAGGGCTATGTCTTAAAAGATGCAGAACCGGATGAACTACTGGCAGCGATTCGGGCAGTTCACAACGGTCAAAAGTACATTCCCCCTGCCGTGGGCGCAAAATTGGCAGAGCGGATAGGTAGCCCAGAACTAAGCGATCGTGAGTTGCAGGTGCTACGCCTGATGGCAAGGGGCAAGAGTAACTTAGAGATAAGCACTGCTTTGTCAATTGCTGAGGGAACAGTCAAATTCCACGTCAAAAATATTCTGAGTAAGTTGGCAGTGAGCGATCGCACTCAAGCAATGATTGTTGCTCTAAAGCGCGGTATCATTACACTTTAAGAATTTATTTAAAGCAGCAGATGAATCTGTTGAGAGTATCACCTGCTCTTTCGGATAGGTTGTTCTTAGCCCTAAAAGTAAGTCAATCGCTATTATTAGGGGTAGTGGAAAAACTCCTCGCAGGGGATGCGACAAATGGGGAGAAATTCACATATTTTGAGAATAAAGAAACAACATTCAATTTATTAATCTTATTTTAAGCGTTTTCATCGCAACTATACTATCTATAGACCGCATGAAAAAACGATGAGCCAGACAAGCGATGGTGACGGGCTGCTCATACCAATTTCAAAACGCGATAACATCCAAGGAAAAATAGATGCACAAATCATTTTAGTTAAATACGGTGACTATCAATGTCTTTCCTGTGGTGAGGTTCATAGGATGATTCAAGAGATTCAGCAACAGATCCAATTATGCTTTGTATTCCGCCATTTCCCGCGCATACACATTCATTTTCAAGCGCAAAAGGCAGCAGAAGCGGCAGAAGCCGCCGCCGCGCAAAATAAGTTTTGGCAGATGCACAATCTCTTATTTGAGAATCAATATGCTCTTAACAATGGACATCTTCTAGAGTATGCCAATGAGATACAGCTTGATATCAATCGATTCCTTCAGGACATGACAGGCCATGTTCATGCCGAGCGGGTCGCTCAGAACATTCAAAGCGGTATACAAAGCGGTGTCAGTAATACGCCAGCTTTATTTATTAACGGAGTTCGCTATAGGGATGCCTGGGATACAGAGAGATTACTCGCAGCGATTCTCGACCAGAGGCTAGGCCAACACGCAAGCTAAAAATCTGTTGTTTTAACCAATGCCTTTAACACGGCTGAACTTAAACGTGCTACTGCTCAGGTTTATTGGTGAAATAGCGATCGCCATTTCAAATTTGAGCTAACTCATATTGTCACAACTAGCGATTCTCAAATATTTCACAGGTTTCAACAGGAGGTTAACAAATGAAGATTTTTGTTGCAGGTGCAACGGGAGCAATCGGTCGTCCACTAATCGCGCAACTGCTAGCGCAAGGACATGAAGTAGTTGCGTTGACACGTTCTTTAGAAAAAGCACAAACTTTAGCTGAACAAGGCGTGGAATTAGCGATCGCAGATGTGTTTGATGCAGATGCTGTTAAAGCTGCCATCACCCGCGTCCAGCCGGAAGTGGTCATTGAACAACTCACTTCTTTGCCCAAAACCTATACTAGCGAGTCGATGAGTGCAGCATCAGCTCTGAACACCCGCATCCGTCGAGAAGGAGGTTCTAATGTGCTGGCAGCAGCGCAAGCGGCTGGCGTGCGCCGTTATCTGAGGCAGTCGATCGCATTCTGGGCGATTCCCGGCGCAGGCTTGGCAGACGAAGAAACGCCATTAGCTTTTGATGCCTCGCCTGCGGTAGCAGCAGATGCTCATATAGTCACTGAGATCGAGCGTGACTTACTAGGGAACCCTAACCTAGAAGGGATTGCTCTGCGTTATGGCTTTCTTTACGGGCCCGGTACTTGGTTTGCCCCCGATGGCGATGTTGCCCAACAGGTTCTACAGCAACAGTTCCCGATTGTTGGGAATGGGGAAGGTGTATGGTCGTGGTTACATATTGAGGATGCAGCGATCGCTACAGTTGCAGCAGCAGAGCGAGGTAATCCTGGCATTTACCTAATTACGAATGATCGTCCCTTAGAAGTGCGGGAGTGGCTCCCGGCTTTTGCTCGTTGGCTCAATGCTCCACCACCACCGCAGATATCGATTGAGGAGGCTCTAGAAATCGGTGGTGCGGATGCCGTCTACTACGGTACTCAAATGCGCGGCGCATCAAACGCTAAGGCAAAACGCGAACTGAATTTTCAGCCGCGACCTTTGGAATGGCTGGTGGGAAATGCTGTAGCTCATGCCAATTAGCAATCAGCAAACTACAACAGACAATCAACAAGGAGAAATCATCATGGCTCACTATGACTACATTGTGATTGGTGCCGGGTCAGCAGGCTGCGTGGTTGCTAACCGTCTGACCGAAAATCCTGACACAACTGTGTTATTGCTTGAAGCAGGCAATCCAGATACAAAACCAGAGATTCAAATTCCGTTAGACTGCACAACTCTACCCGGCACCGAGGTGGACTGGGGATACTTGTCTGAACCAGAGCCGTATCTCAACAATCGCACAATCTTTTGTCCTCGTGGCAAAGTCTTGGGGGGCAGCAGTTCGATTAATTTCCTGGTGTATATCCGGGGCAATGCTCACGATTACGATCGCTGGGAGTCACTAGGCAATCCTGGTTGGAGTTACCAAGATGTCCTGCCCTACTTCAAGAAATCTGAACGCCAGCAACGTGGATCTGACGCATATCATGGCGTAGATGGCGAATTGAGCGTTACTGATGTTATCTCCCCTGCTCCCATCTGCCAACGATTTGTTGATGCAGCCGTGGCATTGGGATACGATTACAACCCTGATTTCAACGGCATAAAGCAGGAAGGAGTGGGGCCGATTCAGTTGACGGTCAAAGAGGGGAAACGGCACAGTGTTGCTGCGGCATTTCTCGTGCCGATTTTGGATCGCCCGAACTTAACAGTGCAAACGGGTGCGTTAGTAACTCGGTTATTGTTTGAAGGTACTCGCGCGGTTGGGGTGGAATATTTGCATGAGGGAATGTTGCATCAGGTCAGAGTTAATCAAGAAGTGATTGTCAGTGCGGGTTCGTTTGACTCGCCCAAGTTGCTAATGCTTTCTGGCGTTGGAGATACAACAAAATTACAAGCAATGGGAATTCCTGTGGTGGCTCATTTACCCGGTGTAGGTCAAAATCTGCAAGACCACATTCTCGTTCCTGTGCCCTACGAAGCAACTCAAGATTTACACACGGCAACGACTAGTAATGGCTGTGCTGAAGTTGGATTGTTTTTGCATAGCGAGAATAATCAGGAGGCTGCACCAGATTTAGAATTAATCTTTGGCCCGCTGATGTGGGCACCTCCTGGCTATGCTAACTCTGGTTTGGGCTTTACAGGTCTAATTGCTTTAGTTCATCCTGAAAACATTGGTAGTGTCAGTTTGCACTCTACCGATCCCAAAGACACACCAGTGATTCGGCTAAACTATCTGCAAAGTCAATCCGATGTGCAAAAGCTCGTTGCCGGAGTTAAATTAATGCGCCAATTGTTCCAGACCAGTGCTTTTGATGAATTTCGCGGTCGGGAAGTTGCTCCGGGTGCTGATGTAACTGACGATGTAGCCCTTGAAGCATACATCCGGGAAAACTGCGGTACGGTGTTTCATCCAATCGGCACCTGTAAAATGGGCACAGATTCAATGGCAGTTGTAGACTCTCAACTGCGGGTCTATGGAGTTGAAGGTTTAAGGATCGTCGATGCCTCTATTATGCCAACTCTAAATACAGGGCATACAAACGCGCCCACAATTATGATTGGCGAAAAAGCAGCCGATTTAATCAAAGCAGCAGGTAGCGTTTCTAAGCCAGTACAAAAAGCAATTGCCAAGTGACTCATACCAATTCGCAATAGGCTCTAACGCAATTACTTTTTGTAATGGGGATTTTATCCCAAGGTGAAGAAAAATGAAGATTGCTCAATATGGAACAGCGATCGTGGTTCTTCATGCGATCGTACATGGACTGCATGGTTTAGCGCATGTGGAAATCCCAGTTCCCCTCTCAATACTTCAAAGTTTATTTGTGGGTATTGTGATTTATGCGATTCCCATCATTGCAGTGGTTTTACTTTGGACACAGTTTTACCGCATTGGTAGCTGGCTCTTGCTCTTTTCAATGGCAGCATCAGTCCTTTTTGGAATCTACAATCATTTGATCGTGATTAGTTCGGATCATGTTTCTCAAGTTTCCTTTGAAGATTGGGGAATGCTATTCCAAATCACAGCCATTCTGACATTAATTGTGGATGGATTCGGCTCTTGGATTGGCATCTGGGCATTGAAAACGATTCAGGAACCAGAAAAGGTTATATGAATTGTTTCGATCGTTTTAACCACAGTTGAGCCGCATTTATTTCTCATAGAGATTGATAAGATATGTTTGATCTTGACCAAACTATTAAAGACCGCCACTCAACACGCAAATTCTTATCTCAACCAGTGCCACGGGCTTTGCTCGATGAAGCCCTCACTCTAGCGCAGCTGGCACCGTCGAATTCAAATATCCAGCCGTGGCGGTTGGTGTTTGCCCAAGGCGGATGCCGCAATCGCTTGCAAGAGGTTTTGCTAAACCTTGCCAAGCAGCAGCCTAATATCTCTCCTCTGCCTTCCACCTTCCAGCATTACCGCCAGGAACTAGGAGCGCAAGTCTACGGAGCGATGGGGATTACTCGTGACGATAAAGCGAACAGACAGCTGGCCGTTCTACGTAATTACGAATTTTTTGGCGCACCAATGGTTGCTATTGTCTGTATGCACCAAGATTTGGGTGTTGCCGATGCTTTAAGTGTGGGGATGTATTTACAAACGCTGGTGTTAAGCCTAACCGCTCGTGGCATTGGCACCTGCGTAGAGGTTTCGCTAGCGGATTATCCCGAAATCATCCGCAACGAGTTGAACATCTCACCGGAATTATTAATCATTTGTGGTTTAGCCGTTGGCTATTCCGATCCTGATTTTCCCGCTAATCATCTGCATATAAGCCGTGAGTCCCTTGAGAAAAACGTCTCGTTTCAGGGCGATTGATAAAAGGCTGGATTTTTTCTACTAGATGCTAAACACAAGTCCAAAAAACTATCTGCGTTCCTACTGCCATTAATGAATGATCTTTGTTGAAGTTTGTTATTTAGAGAAATTAAAGATGAAGATTGCTCAATATGGTTTAAAAATTATTTGATTTGTTTGATTCAGGAGATTTTATGTTTAGCAAGATTTTAGCTGCAATTGACCGTTCTTCAAATGGTAATGCTGTTTTTGATGAGGCGCTTACTCTAGCAAAGGCAACTAAAGCAAGCCTGATGCTGTTGCATACCCTATCTAGTGAAGAAAAGGATAGTCCCCAAACACCTACACTGCTTACTGTCGAATACCACCCATTGAATGGAGAACTTCTAGAGAATTATTGGAAGCAGTGGCAAATTTACGAAGAAGAGGGTTTGAAATTATTGCGATCGTATACAGAGTCAGCAACCAATGCAGGGGTGAGTACTGAATTCACCCAAAATTCTGGCAATCCCAGCCGGAATATCTGTGAACTTGCTCGAACTTGGGGCGCTGACTTAATTGTGATCGGTCGTCGAGGACATTCTGGTTTGAATGAGTTGATTTTAGGCAGTGTAAGTAATTATGTTTTTCACCATGCTCCTTGTTCCGTGCATGTTGTTTATGCTCCAGTTCCTCTTAAATCTGAAGTACCCGCAGTCAATAAAGCTCAAGTAGTTCATTAAGAATGGTAATGCAAAAGTTAGATTCATAAACTTCAAGCTTTTGCCTTAGTTATTGCCGTGAAATCGAAATTGTTCTCAAGTAAACACTAATTTAGGAAAATTTGACATGGATAATGTAGTAGCTCCAACCAATTCACCTGTTGTAACGCCACCCGAAGTTACATTGGTTCCTAATAACTCACTATTGACTGAGACACCAGAAGAAGGACGACAACTGGCAGTCAAAATGTCACGGTTAATTATTAAATTGACTCAACCGGATGAAGAAAAACGCAACCAACTGCGAGATGTTTATGGCAATGATGCCATGATGCTGATTGCAGTTGGACAGACGGTTGCAACAGAGTTTGCCACGATCGCAGCTGCTAATAACTACTGGCGGAAGTAATATCTCGAAATCGTCAAATCAGGGATTTGTTCTGATTCTAGAGGAATTCACCATGAAAGTTTTGATTCAAGCGATCGTCAGTTTTTTTGTATTTATTGTCGATTTCGTCTACGGAAATCGTTCTTACCCTCGGTTTTATGTGCTAGAAACCATCGCTCGCGTTCCTTATTTTTCCTATCTATCGGTGCTGCATCTTTACGAGACGCTGGGTTACTGGCGCAAAGCTGACTTATTGAAAGTTCATTTCGCCGAAACCTGGAACGAATTACATCATCTGTTAATTATGGAATCAATGGGTGGCGATCGCTACTGGATCGATCGCTTCGTCGCTCAACACATTGCAGTGGCGTACTACTGGGTGGTTGTCCTAATCTATATGTTGTTTCCCAAGTATGCCTACTACCTAATGGAATTGATTGAAAATCATGCTTACCATACCTATGACGACTACTTGAAAGCCCATGAAACAGAACTGAAAGCTCAAATAGCGCCCAAAGTCGCAATTAACTACTACCGCGATGGCGATCTTTGTTTGAAGAAACCCAGTTTACATCAGATCATAAATTTCGCCGCCCGAAAGTGGATAATCTCTACGACGTATTCGTGAATATTCGGGATGACGAATGCGAACACGTCAAAACAATGGAGGCGCTCCAGCTACCAGAAGCACGGCAAACTTTTAAAAGTCCCCATACAGTTTTTGAATTGGTACCGACTAGCGTCGAGCAACAGGATTGATTTTATAGAGTTCCTATTTGATTTTTGAACAACTAAACCATAGGGAAAACTATGAAAACACTACTGAAAAGATCCACGCTATTTCTTGCTTTAACAACCTGTGTTTGGGCTAATTACTCCTTAAGAGCTTCTGCTGATTCTACTGCTGGCTTAATCCTCAGTATGAAATGCCAGGGTGGATACAATGTCAATGTTTGGAAAAGATATTCTTCGGGTGAACTTCTCTACCGCTCTACAAGTTCGCACGGTGATTTGAGTTTAAACAAAGGAACTAGCAAAGCGACAGAAGGCGTTCGAGTGTATAAGTTTCAAAGTGGCAATTATAAATACTGGGTATGGGACGGTACACTAGATAGCCAGCAGTCTGGAACTTTAGAGGTGTATGAAGACAATCATCTCCTAATGCGGCAGGCTTGTACAAAACGTTGATGGGGAAGTAAGCGCTGCTTCCTTGGGTGACTCAAACCCATACTTTCCACTTCATTCCACAGTAGTTCTTGATGGAGTCATTTCCCTCTGATCCCTGCCTCTTCATTAAAACCCCGATTGAGCTAGCTCTGACTTTTTCTGTTTTAACTATGAGCTAGCTCAAAGAAATTATTGAGAAAAATTGTCAGAGTAAAGGTAGTTTAAGGCTATGAGGATAGCAATATGACTCTAACAAAACTAAACACAACTGCATCCCTTGTGGAAACTCTCGCTAACCTTTACCTAAAAGGCAAGCCAGCCGAGATTTCTGACGAAACTATTACTCAACTCTGTGATTGGCTGATGGGTGAATTCCACCAATTGCCCTTAAATCTGCAATTTTCAGATTATATGCGTTACAACAACGCCCAAGAGATGTTTGCAGATATTGAGCTTCAGCAGCTTTGGGTATCCGCCGATAGTTATGATTCTAGTGTGTATCCCAATCCGATCTATGGGTTTATTTTTCAGGGAATGCACGATTACGACCATTACTTGACGAATAGCAACTTCAGCCTGGAAGGGGAAATCGCGGCTTACAACTTCACAGCCAAACGTGCGCCTTCTTTAGACATCCAAAAGATTCTCTATTCCGAAATTGTGCTGCGATCTGCCGCCTATCTTTATCTGGGATATGCAGCTACTCCTAAGATTGTTTTTCCATGAGTAATGACAGAGGTAAATAATCATGCACGACTGTCCTTATTGCTCTTACCCATTACTACGGCACATTCAGCACCATAAAATTTGCTGGTTTTGTCCCCACTGTTGGACAACGGTGCCTGTCTTTTCTGAAATACAATCCACCATTACAGCATTATAGGAGAATCATGGAGATGACTCAAAAATCCTTTACAACTCAGCTTCAAGAGCAAGCTAACTACACCAAACCTGGAGTCAGCCGAAAGTCTTTGGTTAAAGATGAGCAAGTGCAATTCTCACTAGTTTGTCTAACGGCGGACACTGAAATACCAGAACATGTAGCTTCACGAAATATCTCGGTGACTGTAATCGAAGGGCGTGGAGTGCTGACCCTGGAGGGGCGTGAAATTACTTTACAACCGGGAGTTTTCGTTTACATACCCGCAAACATTCCTCATGCGCTCCGTGCATTGGAGAATCTCGCATTTCTGCACACATGAAGTTGAAAGAATCATTGTCCACGACAAATTTTCTCGGCTTTTAAGTAACGATCCATTTGCTGTTTGCAGTGGGATTGTTGCACGAATAGGAAAAATGGGTGTTGCTGCTTGGCTTAGTTGCAAACCTGCTCACTGCGTGCAGTCCATCGGAAATATAGCGTTGAATAAAAGTCTTAGTCGCAGTTCTTAAAGTAGTTAAATACACAAGCAAGGATATCATGACTCAATACGATTATGTGGTGATTGGTGCTGGTTCAGCAGGCTGTGTTGTTGCCAATCGTTTGACAGAAAATGGCGAAACAACCGTGTTGTTGCTCGAAGCAGGGAATCCAGTAAATAAACTTGAGATTCAAGTTCCTATAGCCTGGCCAAGCTTGCTAGGCACTGAAGTTGATTGGGCTTACTGGACTGAACCAGAACCACACCTGAATGGGCGGAAAATCTTATGTTCGCGTGGCAAAGTCGTCGGCGGCTCTAGTTCAATCAATGCCATGATTTACATTCGAGGCAATCGCCACAATTTCGACCATTGGCAAAAGCTCGGTAATCCAGGCTGGAGCTATGAGGAAGTATTGCCCTACTTCAAAAAATCAGAAAACCAGCAGCGAGGCACATCCGAATTTCACGGTGTTGATGGAGCTTTGAGCGTCACCAATCCGATCGCCCCTACTGCCACCTCAAAGCAATTTATCGAAGCCGCAGCGCAAATAGGCTACGATCGCAATCCCGATTTCAATGGCACACAACAAGAAGGTGTAGGACTGTATCAATTAACTATTAAAGACGGGAAGCGACACAGCGCAGCTGCCGCATTTCTAGTACCAATTCTCGATCGTCCTAATTTAATGGTTCAAACTGGTGCATTAGTGACTCGAATTTTGTTTAAGGGAACTTCCACAATTGGGGTAGAGTATCTGCACCAAGGAACGCTGCAACAAGTTTATGTTAATCAGGAAGTAATTCTGTCGGCGGGTGTATTCGATTCTCCCAAACTGCTGATGCTCTCTGGAATTGGGAATGCAGAGCATCTGCTCCCGCTCAACATTCCTGTGGTTGCTGATTTACCCGGTGTAGGTGAGAACTTGCACGATCACCCATTGGTTGCTGTTGGCTACAAGTCTACCCAAGTGCTACCCGCGATCGCATCAACCAGTAATTTAGTAGAAGCTGGATTATTCCTGCATAGTGGCAAAAGCAAGGAGCTTGCACCTGACTTACAGTTTCTCTTCAGCCCGGTTCTATGGGGTAGTTCGGACTCTGCCCCTGATGTTTCAGGTTCCACATTGATTTGTTGTCTGATCAATCCTCAAAGTCGTGGCACTGTGACGTTGCAATCAGCAAACCCTACTGACTCACCTACCATTCGAGTGAACTACCTCCAGCAGGAGGCTGATTTAGAAGTGCTGGTAGAAGGTATTAAAATCGCCCGTCAGATCGCTCATTCTGGTGACTTTGGTGAAGTCTTGGGAGAGGAAGTCGCTCCTGGTTCAGACGTAATCAGTGATGAGACGTTGGCGCAACCTAGCGCAGGTATCGCTGCTTACATTCGACAAACAGCTACTACTTATTGGCATCCTGTGGGGACATGTAAAATGGGCAACGATTCACTAGCGGTGGTTGATGCTCAACTTCGAGTTCATGGAATTGAAGGATTGCGCGTTGTCGATGCTTCTGTGATGCCAACCATTTTATCTGGAAATACGAACGCAGCCACCATCATGATTGGTGAAAAGGCCGCCGACTTAATTAAAGCCACACGACAAGAGATTCAAATTCCCTTAGACTGCACAACCCTCTAAAGATGTCGCCATCTGCTAATAAAGCAACGATACACAGGATAAGTATCTGTTACGTAGAAAGAAGAGTACCAACACTTGATCGTTATTCATTAGGAGTAAAAATGAAATCTAAGTTTTTGAATTTAATAATTATTCTGGGGAGTACCGTTATTAGCGTGTTCAGCCTTACTATAGGTTATAAATATGTTTTAGCAGTCCCTAGTAGTTATCAATACTCGTGCCCTACAGAATTGCTCCAGGGAACTATGCTAGAAGCTAATTGTTTGACTACAGATGGAAAAAGTCAACCCTTTACCACTTTAATATTAAAGGGAATCCATGTTAATTCGTCTGGTAAGCTAACACAAAATGCTTTGTCAGGGACATCTACTTTTCTTAATAAGTGTTATACCTTCTCCCCGTATCTATATATAACTATGGGGATAATTAAAGCTAAATGTCAAAATTCATCCCCATCCCACACTTATAAAAACACCAGCATTAGATTAGAGGAAATTACAAATCATAATGGTAGATTAACATATGAGTGGGATAGAATCATCGATCAGACAGCTTCTAAAATTATGAAGCATTCTTTCTCTAAGCACATCGCAGAATTTTCACTTCCAAATACTCAAAAATCAAAGGGTACTATGTCAGCAATTGCTAAAGATATTATGGCAGCATGTGTCCCTGGATCGTCTTTATATGGTCATACATTAGGTATACTACATTCAGAATGCAAAGACCTTACAAATGGACGTAAAATCTATTGGGGAGAAGTAGATTTATCGCATTATATACCTTATATACCTTTTTATCGTACTAAAAAAGGCACTGTAGTTATTGTTAACGGAATTAATGATGACAATAGTACGATATTTGTACCTAGAAGGGGTAAAAGTTATTATAATACTGAAAATTAAAAATAAGAAAAATAAGGACTATGGCTAGCACGGCTTGCCTGTATTGGTTCTCCCTTGCCTTCTCCCAAAAGGAGAGGCTAGCGCCAAGGCAATCAGCTAGAGATACACTGTCTCCAGAACGTGTCGCACAAGCCTTTCCACTAATTTTAGCTGCCATTTGCACTCCTGCTCAACCGCCTAAAACTCGCGGGAAATCACCTGGTCGTGCCCAAGGGCATCAGCCACCTCCTTGTTCTCGTTATCCCATTGTCAAAAAACACGCATCTAAACGACCCAAATCTGAAGAATCACTTAAGAACGCCGACCTAACTGCTGCTTAGTTTCTGCTTCTTTTTCAAAGATTCAACTTAACTCAGCCTCTAGAAGAAGTTGGATAACTTCCTCTTGTCATTCTATTCATTGCTGCTGAATCCCAATTAGTCCAAACTCAAGTATGTACAAAAATTGCTAAAGATATCCTCAACTCCAAGGCAACAAATGCACAGTTAAAACCTTTTGGACAGGGGAAAAGAGCCTTCTGGGGAGTCATAACTCTGTCTCATTATTTACCTGGTACTAATTATAACAAAGGCACTGTAGTTCTTGTTGATCCTGACTTTTCCCGTTACAGCATTTGCGGCTGTTATGAGGTACAGTAGCAGCAACTAGCAAACCAGTTTCTTAAATGTTGAGGATTTATTAAATCGAGTGCAACTGAGATTAAGTTATCAACCATTTCTGTTGTAGTCGGAGCAAAACTGCGTAAAAAAGATTTAAGTTGTGACCACCATAATTCAATTGGATTAAAATCGGGGGAGTATGAGGATAAACAAATAACTTTCGCACCTACAGCTTCAATCATTGGCACAATTGAATCTAGTTTATGTGCGGATAAATTATCCATTACTACCACTGCTCCTGAC
>NNBT01003989.1_pt1 | contig 20933 bp, 21 predicted proteins | sample 1173831 | NCBI WGS metagenome assembly NNBT01 (sample SAMN07173936, study PRJNA388173) | plant metagenome | isolation source: symbiotic tissue sample KVJ10 | place: Norway: Troms, Kvaloya island | reverse complement strand
CAATTTTCCTAGGCTTCGGCCCGACCCGTCGATACCGGTTATTTTTGTGCAAGCACAGAATTCATCGCTTTCATTGCCACCGGACAACCGCCTCGACCTGCCGCAGCTCAYGAGCGAGATGGCGGGGCTGGTGGAGGTCATCGGAGCGCGGAATTTCTACAGCGCCGCCCTGGCGGCGCTCGGCCGGCTTCTGGGCTGCGAGCGGCAGATCGCGGTGCGCTACGCGCAATTCGCCAAGCCGCAGTTCCTGGCCAATTATTCGCTGACCGCCGAAGCCGAAGTCACCTATATGCGGGAGCTCTACCGCATCGATCCCCTGCTGCATCTGGTGCGCACCCAGGTTCCCGACCGGGTGATGACGGCGCTGCAGATGCGCCGCGAAGGCAATGACAATCTCTATTTCGAGAATCTCTATCACTCGGCCCGCATCTATGACGAGATCGTCGTCCTCCTGCCGGCGGTCGGCGGCGTCTGGGTGGCGCTCTGCCTCGATCTCGACGACCGGCCGTTCGAGCCCGGCGAAGTGGAGTTCATCCGGCATCTCTATCCCCTCCTCGAGAATCTGCACCGGCTGCATATCGTCAGCAGCCTCTCCGGCCATCGCGGCGGCTATCTCAATGACAGTCAGCTCGCCGTGATGGTGGTCGACGACGAAGGCAAGCCCTGCTTCCGCAACGGGGTGTGGAGCGGCAAGGTGACCGCGGCGGCGGAAGACGCCATCTGCGCGGTCTCGCAGGATTCGAGCGAAGGCGTGCATTCCCTCGACGAGCTCGATGTCGTGCATTGGGAGAAGCTCGAGGACGGCAATGCGGTGGCGCCGGGCGGCCGCGTCTTCGTCGTCGAGCGCCGTTCGCCGGGTTATCTCGCCATCGACAATCTGTTCAGCCAGATGATCACCGACTACCGGCTGACACCGCGCGAATGCGAGATCCTCCGGCACGGCCTGCGCGGCATGTCGACGGCGGCGATCGCCAAACGCCTCGATATCGGCGCCGGCACGGTGCGCAACCACAAGCACCGGCTCTACAGCAAGCTCGACGTCACCTCGGAACGCGAGATCACCTCGCTGGTTTTCGACCGCATTTTCAAAGACCAGCTCACCAGCGCCTAAAGGTGATGGTATCAGTTGTCACCATTGTCAGTGCCAAAAGGCGATGATCTACTTGCTTCACGAACGTTGAACACCAGCCGGCAGAGCTGGGAATTCAAGCGTCGATAGGGAAGGAAAACCTCCATGAGCGTCCAATCACTGCTGAAAAATGCAGCGCGTGGTCTTGCCGGTGTAGCCCTGGCGGCGACCATCGGTGCCGTCACGGCCCAGGCCGACACCATCAAAATCGGTGCCCCGATCCCGCAGACCGGCCCCTTCGCCAGCGACGGCGGTGTCATGGAAAAGGCCATCAAGCTCGCGGTGGAAGACCTGAACAAGGCCGGCGGCGTCCTCGGCCAGCAGGTCGAAGTGACCTTCTTCGATATCGGCGACCTGTCGCCCGACAAGCTGCAGGCCGCCGCCGCCAATCTCATCGATCGCGGCAAGTCCGATTTCATCGTCACCGGCTATGGCGGCTTCGGTCCCGACATTCCGGCCTTCTGCCCGCAAGGGGTGCCGTTCATCCACAACGACGCCTTCACCAGCGTGGTGGAGATGATGAACAGCATGGGCTGCACCAGCATCTTCAACGCGTCCGACGTCGAAGCCTCTTATGGCAAGGTCATGTTCGACCAGCTGAACGCGCTCGGCCACCAGTTCCCCAACAAGAAGCTCGCCATCATCCACGGTCCCTATGAATGGGAATCGGGGCTCACCAAGGCGATGGCCGACGCCGCCACGGCGCAAGGCTGGGAAGTCGTGATGAATGAAGAGGTGCCGTATGAAAGCGTGCAGTGGCAGGGCCTCCTCAGCAAGATCCGCGAGGCGCAGCCGGCCCTCGTCCATATCGAAGTGCTGGATGCCGGCCTGACCTATACGTTCCTGCAGCAATATTTCGACAATCCGGTCAAAGGCGCCATCGTGAATGCCGGCTATGCGGCCAGCGTGCCGGCCTTCGGCGACGTGGTCGCGCAGGGCAAGGTCGAAGGCGTGCTCGGCATGACGCTGTCGGCGCAGCTGCCCGGGCCCGAAGGTGACGCCTTCGTGAAGAGATGGCAGGAAGCTTACAACGAGACACCGCCCTGGAGCCTCGCGGCGCAGCTTTATGACGAAGTGAACATGTGGGCGGCGGCGGTGAAGGCCGCGGGCAGCGCCTCCGATCATGCCGCCGTCGTCAAGGCGCTGAAGGAAATGAGCTACAAGGGCCTCACCGGCACGCTCAAATTCGACGACAAGTTCAAGATTCCGACCAGCGATGCGAGCCAGCCGGCCTTCCTCTTCCAGGTCCGTGACAAGGCCCTGACGCCGCTGATGATCGGCACGCGCAAGACCGGCGACGTCGCGATGCCGGATTGGGCGAAGTAAGCCGGTAGGCGGCTGATGCAAGCCGAGCCCCTGCACTCAGGACGGACCGCCGCGCCAGTCGCGGCGGCACCGATCATGACACTCACGGGGGTGAGCAAGCGCTTCGGCACCCTCAAGGCGCTCAACGATCTGAGCTTCGATATCCAAGGCGGCGAGATCCTCGGCATAGCGGGGCCGAACGGGGCCGGCAAATCCACCCTCCTCAATGTCTGCACCGGGGTGCTGAAGCCCTCGAGCGGCATGTTGAGCTTCAAAGGCCAACCCGTCGCCGGCCGCGCCGCCCATCGTTATTGCGGCCTCGGCATCGCCCGCACCTTCCAGATCCCGCAGATCTTTTCGTCCATGTCGGTCGAGGACAATGTCGCGACCGGGGCACTGTTCGGCCCGACCGAGCGTCTCGGCAGGAGCGCGGTCAAGACCCGGGTCGACGAAGCTCTCGCCATCACCGGCCTCGCCGCGCAAAGGCTTCAGCCCGCCGGCCAGGCCGATCTCCTCACCCGCAAACGTATCATGCTCGCGGCAGCGCTCGCGACGGAACCGAAGCTCGTCTTTCTCGATGAGCCCTTGAGCGGCCTCAATGGCGAGGAAGTGGACATCTTCGTAGCCCTGTTCCGTCGCCTGCACAGCACGCTCGGCCTCACTCTGGTGGTGGTCGAGCACAAGGTCCGGGCCCTTGCCGATCTCTCCGACCGGATCCTGATCCTCAATGCCGGAGCACTGCTCTGCCTCGACCGGCCGGAAGCGGTGCTGCGCGATCGGCGCGTCATCGACATCTATCTCGGAGCGCGCAACTTTGCTTAATGTGCGCGATATCGACGTCTTCTATGACGATCTCCACATCCTGCACGGGGTGTCGCTCGACGTCGGCGCGGGCGAGCTCGTCGGTGTCGTCGGCGCCAACGGGCACGGCAAAAGCACCCTCCTCAAAGCCGTGTGCGGACTGGTCCCCGTCGCCTCCGGCGACATCGTCTATGCGGGCGAAAGCATCGGGCGCCGGAGCGTATCCGAGCTCGTCCAGCGCGGCCTCGTCTATGTCGCCGAAGACCGGCGGCTGTTTCCCGACATGACGGTCAAGGAAAACCTGCTGCTCGGCGCCTTCCTCGCGCGCGGACGCGACCATGAGCAAAGCTCGCTGAAGCGCGTCTTCGATCTCTATCCGCGGCTCGCCGAACGGCAGGAGCAGCTCGCCCGCACATTGAGCGGCGGCGAGGCGCAGATGCTGGCGCTCGGCCGCGGCCTGATGTCGGCGCCCTCTCTTCTCGCCATCGACGAACCGTCGCTCGGCCTCGCGCCCAAGCTCGTCGACACCATGCTGGAAACAATCGCCGAGCTGAAAAACACCGGCACGACGATCCTGCTGGTCGAGCAGAGCCTCGGGCTCATCGACGGCATTGTCGACCGCGTCTACCGGCTCGAGGAAGGCATCATTTCGGGCGGTGGGGCGCGCGCCGCCATGGCCATGGCGGACCAGCGATGACCCAGCTCCTCGAAGTGATCTTTGGCGGCATCGCCCAGGCGGCGGCCTACAGCATCATCGCGGTCGGGCTGTCGCTCGTCTATGGCACGGCGCGTACGCTCAATTTCGCCCATGGCGCGCTTTATACGACCGGCGCCTATATTTCCTGGGTCCTGACCGTCGGCTATCTGGGCCTGCCCTTGTGGCTCGCCGTCCTGGTGCTCATCCCGATCCTGTTCGGCATCGGCATCGCCATCGAGGTCCTCATGCTGCGGCCGTTGCGCGGCGGCAAGAACTGGCGGGTGACCGCCATGATGGTCACGCTCGGCCTCGCCTTCGTGCTCGACAACGCCAATCTGATCCTGTTCGGCGCGGTGGCGAAGCCGATGCCGGCCTTCATCGAAGGCACCGTGTCGATCTTCGGCGTCACCGTCTCGGCCTACCGGGTCGCGGTGCTTATCATCGCCGTCATCATCGTGGCGCTGCTCGAAATATTCCTGAACCGCACCCGCTTCGGCTGGGCGGTGCGGGCGGTGGCGCAGGATGTCCAGGGCGCCCGCCAGGTCGGCATCGACGTCAACCGCATCTTCGCCTTCACCTTCGGACTCTCGGTGGTGCTCACCGGCATGGCCGGTCTGCTGCTCTCGCCCATCTTCCTGATCTCGCCGCAAGGCGGCTGGGAGCCGTTCCTCAAGGCCTTCGTCATCGTGGTGCTGGGCGGGCTCGGCAGCACACGCGGCGCCATCGCCGCCGCCTTCTTCCTCGGGCTGGTCGAGGCGGTGGTGGTCTATCAGCTCGGCGCCAGCTGGACGATGCCGGTCTGGCTGGTGACGCTGCTGCTGGTCCTGATGATCCGTCCGCAAGGACTGCTGGGCAAAGGCCAGAGCGAGGCAGCCGGATGACGCAGAGCGATGCCACGATGACGGCCCAGGCCGGCGGCAAGCGGCTTTTCGCCGGCAGCAGCGCGCCGCTCTATTGGGGCGTGGTGGCGCTCCTGGCGCTCGCCGGCACGCTGATCACCGACAGCTATGTGCAGCATGTGCTGATCCTGTGCTTCCTGTGGTGCATGGTCGCCGCCGCCTGGGACCTGACGCTCGGCTATGCCGGCATCTTCAACTATGCGCAGATCGCGCTGTTCGCCGCCGGCGCCTATGCGACCGCGATGCTCACGCTCAAATTCGGCGTGCCGCCCGTCGCCGCCATCATCGCAGCGACCGCCATCACGACGCTGCTCGGCCTTCTGATCGCGCTGCCGTGCCTCAGGCTCCAGGGCGAATATGTGGCGCTGTTCACTTTCGCCATCCATCTCGCCATGCCGCCTTTGATCCAGCTCGCCAAGGGGCTCGGCACCGGCGGGACCATGGGCCTCATGGGCGTGCCGCCGATCAAGCTTCTCGGCTTCACCTTCGGGCCGCTGAACAAGATCGGCTGGTATTATCTGGCGCTCGCCGCTGCGGCGGTCTCGGTCTATGTTATATATTATGTCGTGCTGCGCAGCCGCACCGGGCGCGCCTTCATCGCCTTGCGCGACTCGGCCAATTTCGCCCGCTCACTCGGCATCAACGAGTTCAAATACAAGCTGCTGGCCTTCGTCCTCTCGGCGCTGGTAACCGGTTTCGCCGGCGCGCTCTATGCGCATTACACCTCGGTCGTCACGCCGAAGATCCTCGGCAACGAGTTCATCCTGCTGGCGATCGTGATGCTGGCCATCGGCGGCATCGGCCGATTCCCGGGCGCGGTGCTCGGCGCCTTCGTCATCACCATTCTCAATGAGTTGCTACGCGATGCCGGCACCTACCGGCTGCTGATCCTCGGAATTCTTGTCGTCGTGACCTTGCTTCTGCTGCCGCAGGGCCTCGCCTCGGTCTGGGAGCGGATATCACGGCGCAAGCGCAAGGTGCCAACCAAGCTGAAAGACTAAGGAGTTTGGCCATGGATGATGGAAAAATGCCGGCACCGGCCGCGCTCAGGGGGGCGAGGCAGATTGAATATATCACGCCTGCGATCTTCGAGCAGGAGCTTGGCGATGTCTTCGACAATGACTGGGTGATGGTCGGCCGGCAGGGCAGCATCCCCGAGCCCGGCAGCTATATGACGGCGGCGATCGGCAAGCGTCCCATCGTCTGCATCCGCCAGAAGGACGGCTCGATCAAGGCCTTCGCCAATTTCTGCCTGCATCGTTATGCCAAGCTGCTCGAGGGCCGCGGCAAAGTGGGCCGGATCGTCTGCCCCTATCATGCCTGGACCTATGAGATGACCGGCCGGCTGATCGGCATCGCCAATCCGCAAGGCTTCGGCGATGCGTGCAAGTCCGAGATGGGCCTGCGCGAGCTCGCCTGCGAAGTCTGGCTCGGCTTCATCTTCGTGGCCCTGCGCCACGATCTGCCCTCGATGGCGAGCAAGCTCAAGCCGCTCGCCGACCATCTCGCCCGTTACGATCTCTCCTCCTATGAGGACCGCTATGTTTTCGACGAGGAGATCTGGACCGGCAACTGGAAGCTCGTCTACGAAAATTTCGTCGAATGCTACCATGTGACCTATGCGCATAAGCAGTCGATCGGGCCGACCAACCCGACAAGGCTGGCGGAGCTTGGCTTACGCGGACAGCCGCAATTCTCGGTCCATTACAATCCCTATCGGCCGGAAGATCTGCCCGAGGTCCATAATGATGATCTCGACGAAAACGAGCGGCGGCGGCTCCTCGTCATCGGCATCTATCCGAACGCACTTGTCGCCATCGACGCCAATTTCGTCTGGTGGATGACGCTCGAACCTCAAACAGTGGACCGCACCAATGGCCGCTGGGGCCTCTCTTTCACGCCCAAGGCGATGAAAGGAATGAAGGACCCCGAAGCCTTCGCCGAGAAAGTCCGCGAGGTGATCCATACCGCCACGCTCGAAGACAAACGTGTCGTGGCCTGGGTGCAGCAGGGCGTCCAGTTCAACGCTGACGAACCCGGCTATCTGCATTCGACGCTCGAAATCTATGTCGACGAATTCCGCCAGTATCTCGACCGCATGATGGGTCGCCCAACAACCACACAACAGAGAGATTGAAGATGGGAAACACGAGCACCGTCACCTTCAACGAAAACGCCTTTGCCGGCCTGCTCCATGCCGGAACGCACGGCACCTTCATGCGGCTGCCGGCCATTGCGGCCGACGCCAAGAAGCTCAAGGACGCAAAGATCTCGGCGGCGTTCCTGGGTTTTCCGTGGGATGCCATGTGCATCAGCCGCACCGGCACCAATTACGGGCCGCGCGCCATCCGTGAGGCGAGCGACCAGTTCTCCTTCTACAATGCCTCGACCGGCATGGATCTCACCCAGCTTTACCGCTTCGCCGATTGCGGCGACGTGCCGGTGGTGCCGGGTGCCGCCGTCACCACCATGGACCGGGCCCAGGCCATGGTGTCACAGATCCTGCAGAGCGGCGCCATGCCGGTGACCATCGGCGGCGACCATTCGATCACCATCGCCTGCGTCAGGGCCTTCGCTAAAGCCTATCGCAAGCCCGGCCTCGTCCTGGTCGACACGCATTTCGACACGGCGCTCGATGTCGGCGGCGAGACGCTCAGCCATTGCTGCCCGATCACCCGTGCCGTCGATGCAGGCTTCGATCCCAAACGTATCGCCATCGTCGGCACCGGCGGCTGGATGAATCCAAAGTCCGAGCTGGCCTACATCAAGAAGCAGGGCATCACGCTTTTCACCATCGAGGACATCTGGGCGCAGGGCGCCAAGACGATCGCCAAGAAGGCGGCGGCGGTCGCCAGCAAAGGCGCCGACGGCGTCTATGTGACCTATGATATCGATGCGATCGATGCGGCCTATGCGCCGGGCACCGGCGTGCCGACGCCCGGCGGCATGAGCTCGCGCGAAGCCCTCACCATGGCCTATGAGCTGGGCCGCATGGGCATTGCCGGCTTCGACCTCGTCGAAGTGTCGCCCTCCTGGGATCACGACGGCATCACCAGCAGGCTGGCGGTGCGCCTCATCCTCGAAGCGCTTGCCGGCAACGCCAATTCCAAGACGTTCAAGAAGTAAACCGAGAGTAGCCTATGTCTGGATTTTCACCTGAGAAACGCGCGCGCCTGGAAGCTTTGGCCAAGGGAGAGTTCCTGCAAAGCAGCGATCCCCGCATCGATGCCTTCCTGAAGCGCATGGAAGCGGAGAAGGCGCCGGTTTTCGCCGATGTCTATGCCGGCGAGATGAACTTTTTCAATGCGCCGCGGCGCTCCAATCTCGACCAGGTGGATCTCGCCTGTATCGGCATTCCCTTCGAGGCGAGCGCGCCGGTGCGCGGCGGCACGAGGCTGGGGCCGCGGTCGTTCCGCGAATGGTCGAAAGTGCGCGGTCCCGTGCATGACGTATGGCGCACCATTCCCTTCGAGCTTCTGAGCATGGCCGATGTCGGGGATATCAGCTTCGAGAGCCCGCACGACGTCAACTCCTGCGTCGAAACCATCCGCCAGACCTTCGCGGAATTCCGCCGGCGCGGCATCACGCCCTATTCGGTGGGCGGCGTCCATACGATGACCCATCCGATCCTGTCGGGGCTCGCCGCGGGTGAGCCGATCGGGCTCGTGCAGATCGACGCCCATGCCGACACGGCGCGCGGCACCTTCCAGGGCAACCGCTTCAACGACTGCAGCGTCTTCCTCAATGCCGTGCTCGACGAGGCGATCGATCCGGAACGCACCATCCAGATCGGCATGCGTGGCTCGCTCAGCCCCTATTGGGATTTCTCGCGTGAAGCCGGCATGCGCCTCATCCCCATGCACGAGGTCTATGAGCTCGGCGTCAAAGGCGTCATCGCGGAGATCCGCCGCGTCATCGGCGATGGGCCGTTCTATTTCACGCTCGACACCGACGGGATCGACGCCACCTTCATGCCCGGCACCGAACTGCCGGAACCGTTCGGCTTCACCACACGCGAGATGGTGCAGATCATCCGCGGCATGCATGGCATGGACATCGTCGGCGCCGACATGGTCGAACTCTGCCCGCCTTATGATCCCAATGGCATCTCCGCCAATATCAGCGCGGCGCTCGGCTTCGAGACCGTCTGCCTCCTGGCCGAAGCGCATGTGCGCCGTCACGGCCAAAAGCGGAAGACCCATTGGGGTCTCGCGGCCTGATCTGTATGAGAGCGGATGCGGCGCGGTTGCCGCATCCGTCTCACAGCCAGCGACGGACCCGGCCTTTGTACTCCCGATAGGCGTCACCGAAGCGGCGATCGAGATAGGCCTCTTCACGCAACACGACGCCATAATGAATAACGAGAGCGAGCGGCAGCGCCAGGAGAATAACCCATGGGCTTTGCGCCGCGATCCCGATGCCGACATAGATAAGTAGAAACCCGAGATAGACGGGATTGCGGGTCCAGCGGTGAATGCCGGTCGTCACCAGTATGCGGGCCGGCTGGTTGGTGGGCAAAGGTGTGTCGGCCCTTGAGAAATTGCGCACGCCCGCCGCAAACAGCGCAACACCGATCAGGATCAGACATCCGGCGGCCAGCCAGCGAAGTCCGCCATTCATGGGGACTGCGAAGGGCAAAGACAGCAGACGGTCGAGGATCAGACCGGCCACAAGCGTGGCGGGAACGAAGAGGATCGGCCGCCCGATGACACCGGCGGTTTTGCTGTCGGGTGTTTTCATGTCCACTACCGCAGATATGACAACTAAGGTGTCAATCTAGGAATTGACAATGATGTTGTCAATCGGGGAGATTGAAACCATGACATCGACTCGACAGAAGAGCGGAGCGAACCGCAAGGCGGAAAGCGGCGGCAAGGCCGAGGCCGTCACCGAGCTCATGCTCGAAGTGGCTCAATGTTTCTTCAGGATCAGGGCGCTCGGCCAGAAGGCCGGGCTCATCACCAGCTGGGGCGGCGGCGCCTTCGGCTTCCTGCGCAGCCTCGCTGTGCTGGGTCCCCTCACCGTGCCCCAGATCGCCCAGATGCGCCCGACGAGCCGCCAGCGCATGCAGCGGCTGGCTGACGAGCTGTCAGCCGAGGGACTCGTTGCTTTCGCGGACAATCCCAAACATCTGCGCTCGAAGCTGGTGAAGCTGACGCCCAAAGGCGAGAGGCGTTACGAAGAGATGAGCGCCGAGCTTCTGGCGATCGCAACGAAGCTGGTTGTTCCCGTCGCCGAAGCGGATATCCGCAAGACCTCCGAGATCGTGCGCCAGCTGAGCGATGACGTGAAGGGCCGGACCAAGCGGGCGTGATGCGAGAAGAACAATGACGAAAATGATCTATAAATGGAACAATAGCCGCCTGGCCGTTCTATTAATGGATCAGTCCGATCACGCGCTTATCGGACCGCAAGACGATAAACAGACACATGCGAAGGCGACTCGGCGGCGAAAGGAGATTTCACCCAATCGGCATGCCGGGCTTCAAGCGTGAAGCCGGCGAGCTCGGCCATCAGGTCCAGCTCGGCAGGCCAGATATAGCGGTGCCGCGAACGCAAGAGGCGCGCCTCACGGTCGGCGCCGAAGCGGAAATGATGCGAGGTGAGATGCTGGTTCACGACGTCATAGGTGTCGACGCCGATATAATCGGGGTCGGAGCGGAAGACGAACGCATCCTGGCCGGGCGGGAGCTTCCTCAGACCGGGCACGATCAGCTCGATCACGAAACGGCCGCCGGGCTTGAGATGGCGCGCCGCGTTGCGAAAGCAGGCGACCTGCGCGGCCTGGGTCAGGAGATTCGAGATCGTGTTGTAGACGAGATAAACGAGGGTGAAGTCTCCCGGCACACGCGTTGTCGCCATGTCGCCGAGAAAAACCGGGATCGTCGCTTCGTCGGCCTTGCGCCGCAATTGCGCGACCATCGCCGGCGACATTTCTATCCCTGTGACCTCGACGCCGCGGGCGCGCAAGGGCACGGCGACACGCCCCGTTCCGATCGCGAATTCGAGCACGCGCCCGCCGCCGGCCAGCTCAGCCAGGCGATCGACCGTCGGGCCCAGCACGTCGGATGAAAACATGCCGGCGTCCTCGGTGTCATAGGCGGCGGCGGTCTCTTCGTTCCAGGTGTCGTCCTGCTTCATGCGCGGCACTATGCGTTTTCATCACGCCGCCTGTCCAGCCATTCCCGATATCCATGTAGGTTGGTGACATGCGGAATATTGCGTAATCGCCGCTTACTTTTCACGCATGCCGTGCCGGCGCAGAATGTGCATTCCTCTCACCGCGTGAGGCAAGCCATGAGCACGGCCGGCGTCCAGATCAATTGGTCAAGGCTCGGAGCCCTGGCCTATAAAACAATCCCCACCCTCCTCACGAGCGCCCTCGCCTTGGGTCTGAGCGCGACCGCCGCATTGTCGGATCGTGTCGGCCAGCCGATTGCCCTCGCCGCCGCTGAGCCCGGGACAACTCTCGACGGCGCGGCCAAGGTCACCAGCGGCCATGCGCTGCACAGTGCCGCCATCTATAACCGGCCCAAAGCGGTGAAGTTTCTGGTCGGGCGCGGCATGCCGGTCGACATGCGCAATGAAGCCGGCCTGACGCCCCTGATGGTGGCGGCGACCTTCGGTAATGTCGAAGTGGCCGAGGCGCTGCTCATGCTCGGCGCCGATATCGCCGCGCGTAATCCCGCCGGTTACACGCCGCTTCATATCGCAGCACTTGCCGGCCAGGCCGATATTCTGCGGCTCCTTCTCGATCACGGCGCCGATATCGCGAGCCGTGCGCCGCATGACGGCGAGACGCCGCTCCATTTCGCCGCCCTTTTGGGCCGCCTGAAAGCAATCGATCTCCTGTCGGCCCGTGGCGCTCAAATCGATGCGAAGGACAATCAAGGCGTGACGCCGCTGCAATATGCGCGGCTCCGCCTCCAGAAGCAGGCGGTGGCGCGGCTTCTGACACTTGGCGCGCATGAAGATGGACTTCATGAAGCCGTCAATGCCGGCGACGTGGCGCGCGTGGCCGAGCTCATCGCGCAAGGCGCCGATGTGAATGCCCATGATCTTTTCGGCACGCCTCTGCATCTGGCCGCCGCCAAGGGGCGCACCGGCATCGCCGTCATCCTCATCGATCGCGGCGCCGACTTGGAAGCCGCGGGCGAGCCCGAAGGGGCTTTACCGCTGCACACGGCGGCGCTGAACGGGCAGATGCAGGTCGCCGCCCTCCTCCTCGATCGCGGCGCCAAAGTCGACGCCCGCGACGCGGCGGGGCGGACCGCGCTGATGGTGGCGGCGGGTTTCCTGCATCCCCAAATGACCGAGCTGCTGCTGGCCCAAGGCGCAAATCCCAGCGCACAGGATGGCGTATGGGGCGATACGCCGGCGCATTATGCCGCCTGCTCGGGCGATATCGAGACCATGCGCCTTCTGCTCGCGGCGGGCGTCGACATCAACAGCGCCGGCACAGGCAATGGCAGCACGGCGCTCCACTACGCGGCGGGCAAGGGCGCCATCGACATGGTCGATTTCCTGATCCGGAGCGGGGCGGAACCGAACACGGCCGATGAAAGCGGCTGGACCCCGCTCAAACTCGCCAGCAATCAGCGGCACCAGGATGTCGTCGAAAGGCTCGAGAAACTGGGCGCCAGACGATAGAGCTTGATTCTCACGACATCATGTAACATATGAAGTTACATGAGACAGGACAGCCGCCTCTCGGGCGTACTTCACATCCTTCTGCACATGGCCGAGAAGCCGGAAGCCGCGACGTCCGAGACGCTGGCCAAGGCGATGCACACCAACCCGGTGGTGATCCGGCGGATCATGGCCGGCCTCAGGGACCAAGGTTATGTCCGCTCCGAGAAGGGACATGGCGGTGGCTGGACGCTTTCCTGCGATCTGGCCAAAGTGACATTGCGTGATGTCTATGCGGCGCTCGACAGTCCGCCGCTGCTCGCCATCGGCAACCGCTCGGAGAAACCCGACTGTCTGGTCGAGCAAGCGGTCAATGCCGCGCTGAGCCCGGTCTTCAATGACGTGGAGGCGATGCTTCTGGCGCGTCTCGGCGAGGTGACGCTCGCCCAATTGAGCGCCGACTTCCACCGCCGCCTCGTCGCCCGCGGCCGCACCCGATCCAAGGCCCATGCATGAACAACGACACGCCATTGCTCGCCCATTTCTCCGACGCGCAAGCCGTGGCGCGTTATGCCGAAGGCCCGCCGCGTTTCGTGCCGGGCTTCACCGACCTGCATCGCATGGCGGGACTTCTTCTCGCCGAGCGGGCGCCACGCCAGGCCCGCGTGCTGGTCCTGGGCGCCGGCGGCGGGCTGGAGATGAAAGCCTTCGCCGAGGCGCAACCGGAGTGGAGTTTCGACGGCGTCGACCCGGCCGCCGAAATGCTGAAGCTCGCCCGGCAGACACTTGGACCGCATGCGGCGCGCGCGCAGTTGCATCAGGGATATATCGACGATGCCCCGGAATATCCGTTCGATGCGGCCGCCTGCCTGCTGACCTTGCATTTCCTGGCACCGGCCGAAAGACGGCACACGCTCGCGGAAATCCATCGCCGCCTGAAACCCGGCGCCCCCTTCGTGGCCGCGCATTCGAGCTTTCCGCAGCAGGCGGATGAGCGGGCACAGTGGCTGTCGCGGTATGCCGCTTTCGCCATCGCCTCAGGCGCCCCACCCGACCAAGCCGAAAATGCGCGGGCGGCTATCGCCGCGCGCCTCGAAACGCTTGCCCCGGAAGAGGACGAGGCGATCCTGCGTGACGCCGGCTTCGCGAAAGTCAGCCTGTTCTATGCAGCCTTCACCTGGCGCGGCTGGGTGGCCTATGCCTGAGAGCTAGAAACCACAGGCCAGGCACTCCCATTTGCCGGGCTCGACCTCAATGCTGTATTCCGCTTGCCAATAATGCGGGTCATCCACCCTCTTGAAGTCCATGCCGGGCGCCAGCGCATGCCTTCGCTTGAAAGGACGATCGAGCAGCACCAGCATGATGCATCTGGGCGGCCAATCGGCCGCCGAGCGGATACTGTTTCCACGCCCGAGCTCGCTCTCGAGAATCTGCTGCAAGGGACTCTGGAAATACCGTCCTGTCTTCTTTCTGGTCATCCGCAGACTCTACGGCAGACGACACATAGTCATCCACCCCATAAAATGGGCCCAAGATCAAGCTGTTGGCAGCAAAATGATCGCCTTGAAGAATCAAAGCGGCGGCGTCCATAACCCGGCCTTGATGTGGCGGCAGTCTCGCCCATCCAGTCGAAGAGGTGTCATCAGTGGTTTCCATTCACGCGCGCATCGCCGAAGAACTCAAAGTGAGGGAGCAGCAGGTCACCGCCACGGTCGAATTGCTCGACGGCGGCGCCACCGTGCCCTTCATCGCGCGCTACCGCAAGGAAATCACCGGCTCGCTCGACGACGCGCAATTGCGCACGCTCGAAGAAAGGCTGCGCTACCTGCGTGAGCTCGAGGACCGGCGCAAGGTCATCCTCGATTCGGTGCGCGAACAAGGCAAGCTCGACGCGGCGCTCGAGGCGCAGATCATGGCGGCCGACAGCAAAGGCCGACTCGAGGACATCTATCTCCCCTATAAGCCCAAGCGCCGCACCAAGGCCGAGATCGCCAAGGAAGCGGGCCTGATGCCGCTCGCCGACCTCCTGCTCAGCGATCCCACGAACGATCCCAAGGTCGCCGCCGAGCCCTATGTCTCGGCCGACAAGAATGTCGCCGATGTGGCCGCCGCCCTCGACGGCGCCCGCGCCATTCTCATCGAACGTTTCGCCGAGAATGCCGATCTCATCGGCACCTTGCGCGAGGAGCTGTGGGCCAATGCGCGGCTCAAATCGGAAGTGCGCGACGGCAAGAAGGAAGCCGGCGCCAAGTTCAGCGACTATTTCGAGTTTTCGGAAGCCTTCACCAAGATGCCGTCGCATCGCGTGCTGGCGCTGTTCCGCGGCGAGCGCGAGGAAATCCTGAGCCTCATCGTCGAGCCGGACGATCCGGCGACACGGCCGACCGTCAGCACCTATGAGCAGCGCATCATGCGCAGTTATGCGATCATCGACCAGGGCCGCCCGGGTGACAAATGGCTCACCGAAACGGTGCGCTGGGCGTGGCGCACCAAGATCTTCATCACTTTGTCGATCGACCTGCGCCTGCGCCTGTGGACGGCGGCCGAAGAGGAAGCGGTGCGCGTCTTCGCCGCCAATCTGCGCGACCTGCTGCTGGCGGCGCCAGCGGGTGCGCGGCCGACGCTCGGCCTCGATCCGGGGTTCCGTACCGGCGTCAAGGTGGCGGTGGTCGATGCCACCGGCAAGGTCGTGGCGACGACGGCCATCTTCCCGCATGAGCCGCAGCAGCGCTGGGATGAATCGCTCGCCATCCTCGGCAAGCTGGTGCTCGAGCACAAGGTCGAACTGATCGCCATCGGCAACGGCACCGCGTCGCGCGAAACCGACAAACTCGCGACCGAGCTGGTGAAGCGGCTCGCCAATCCGAAGCTCAACAAGATCGTGGTGTCGGAAGCGGGCGCGTCGGTCTATTCGGCCTCGGCCTATGCTTCGGAGGAATTGCCGGGTCTCGATGTGACCTTGCGTGGCGCCGTCTCGATCGCCCGCCGGCTGCAGGACCCGCTGGCGGAGCTCGTCAAGATCGATCCGAAATCGATCGGCGTCGGGCAATATCAGCATGATCTCAGCGAGTTCAAGCTGTCGCGCTCGCTCGATGCGGTGGTCGAGGACTGCGTGAACGGCGTCGGCGTCGATCTCAACACCGCGTCGGCGCCGCTCCTCGCGCGCGTCTCCGGCATCGGCGAGTCGCTGGCGCAGAATATCGTCGCCCATCGCGATTCACATGGCCGCTTCGCCTCGCGCCAGTCGCTGAAGGAAGTGCCGCGTCTCGGCCCCAAGGCCTTCGAGCAATGCGCCGGGTTCCTCCGCATCAATGGCGGCGACGATCCGCTCGATTCATCGGGCGTGCATCCCGAATCCTATCCGGTGGTGCGCCGCATCATCGAGGCGACCAAAAGCGACATCAAGCTGCTCATCGGCAATGCGCCGGTGCTGCGTGGCCTGGCGCCAAAGTCTTTCGTCGATGAAAAATTCGGCCTGCCCACCGTCACCGACATCTTGCGCGAATTGGAGAAGCCCGGACGCGATCCGCGTCCCGCCTTCAAGACGGCGGAGTTCAAGGCCGGCATCGAGACACTCAACGATCTTGAGCCCGGCATGGTTCTGGAAGGTGTCGTCACCAATGTCGCCGCCTTCGGCGCCTTCGTCGATGTCGGCGTGCATCAGGACGGGCTCGTGCATATTTCCGCCTTGTCGAAGACCTTCGTGAAGGACCCGCGCCAGGTGGTAAAGCCCGGCGATATCGTCAGGGTGAAAGTTCTCGAAGTGGACAAGCCGCGCAAGCGCATCAGCCTGACGATGCGGCTCGATGATGAAGTGGGCAGCCAGCCGCCGCGCAATGCAAGCGCCGGCGACCGCAATGCGCCGAAGCGCGGTTATGCCGGCCCGCAAGGCGGCAAGGACAAATCATCCTCCGCGGGCGGTGCGCTGGCAGACGCCTTGCGGCGCGCAGGAATCAACGGGTCCAACAAGGCGCAGTGACCCGCATCTAATAGTTTCTCAACTTGGAAACTATTTGCTTGCGCGACGGTTGATATCGGCATTATAGTTTCCTGACTTGGAAACTATCCGGTGCATGATGTCGCTCACGCTCTACAGCCACCCGCTCGCCTCCTTCTGTCATAAGGTGCTGATCGCGCTTTATGAGAACGGCACGCCCTTTCGCGCCGAGACCGTCGATCTCGGCGATCCCGGTTCGGCGGCCGCTCATATAGAGCGCTGGCCGGTGGGCAAGATGCCGGTGCTCCACGATGCGGCGGCGAAGCGCGTCATTCCCGAGACCAGCATCATCATCGAATATCTGCAGGATCATTATCCGGGTCCGGTCACTTTGCTCCCCGAAAATCCTGAAGCGCGGCTCGAGGCCCGACTGTGGGACCGCTTCTTCGACCTCTATGTCAATGTGCCGGTGGGCAAGATCGTCACCGACCGCATCCGCCCCGCGGGCCAGGCCGATCCTTACGGCGTCGCCGAGGCGCGCCGGCTGCTCGACACGGCCTATGACATGATCGAGGGGCAGATGACGGTCAATCGCTGGGCGACCGGCGATGATTTCACCCTCGCCGACTGCGCCGCGGCGCCGAGCCTGTTCTACGCCACTTTCGTGCATCCGTTCCAAGGCGACCAGCATCAACTGGCCGGTTATCGCGATCGCTTGCTGGAGCGGCCGTCGGTCGCCCGCGTCATCGCCGAAGCGCGGCCGTATTTTTCAATGTTCCCCTATCGCGAGGCGATGCCGGCGCATTATCTGGATGGATAGAGCATGAAAGCGGAGCAATTCGACCGTCTGTTCCATGCGCTGGCCGATCCCTATCGGCGCAGCATGGTGGAGCGGCTGTCGCGCGGGCCCGCCACGGTCAGCGAGCTGGCCGAACCGATCGCCATTGCGCTGCCATCGGCGCTCAAACATCTCAAAGTGCTCGAAGATGGCGGCCTCGTGCGTTCGGAGAAGGAAGGCCGGGTGCGCACCTACCGCATGCGGCCCGATGCGCTCAGCGCCGTCGCGCACTGGGTGCGCCAGCGCGAGACCCAGATGAACAAGGCCTTCGATCGCCTGGTCGATGCCATGACCGAAACAGCTGAGAAAGACGACTGACATGGGCATTCTTGTCCACCACACGAATTTCGTGATCGAGCGCGACCTGCCGGGCAGTCCGCGCCATGCCTTCCGCTTCTGGTCGGATCACAAGAGCAAGCGGCAATGGACCAGCTGCCATCCGGACTGGACGGTCGAGGAAGACCATTTCGAATTCCGTATCGACGGATCGGAGCGCGTGCGCTGGCGGACGCCGGACGGCGTCGAAAACGGCTTCCGCGCCACCTATTTCGACATCGTCCCGGCGGAGCGGATCGTCTATGGCTATGCCATGAACAGCGGGACGCGGCAGATCTCGGCGTCGCTGGTCACCGTGGAGTTCACCCTTAAGGCCAAGCAGACGCGCATGACCTATACCGAGCAGGCCGCCTTCGCGGATGAGGCCGATGCGAAAGTCAGGAGCAGCGGCACCGGTGGCGGCTTCGACCGGCTGGCGCTGGTCATTGAGCAGAGCCTCGCCGTGTCGCACTAAGGCGACATATCCAGCCTAAAACTTCAGACTGCGCGCCAGGGCCAGCGTATCCTCGGCGAGCACGCGCACATGGTTGCGCAGGGCGATCGAGGCGGCGGCGCCGTCGCGCTTGAGGAGTGCGGCGAAAACTTCTTCATGCTCGCGCAGCGCCGTCTCGGTGCGCCCCGGTCGGAAGGTGATGAAGCGGCGATAGGGTGACAGGCGTTTGTTCAGGAGCTCGATCTGCTCGCTCAGGCTGCGATTATGGGCGGCCTTCTGGATCGCTTCGTGGAACTGGCCGTTGGTCTGATAATATTTCTTGGGGTCGAGCGATGAGGCGGCCTCGATGCAGGCATGATGTGTCTCGACAATCAGCTTCTCATCCGCCGCGTCCATGCGCTCGCAGGCGAGGCGGGCGGCGACACCTTCGAGCTCGGCGACGACCTCGAACAGATCCATCACCTCGCCGACCGTCGGGCGCGCGACGATGGCGCCGATCCGCGGCTGGAATTCGACCAGGCCTTTGGCGGCCAGTGCCCGCAAGGCCTCGCGCACCGGCGTGCGCGATACGGAATAATGATTGCCGATGGTGACTTCGTCGAGCTTGGCTCCCGGGGACAGGCGGCCTTCGATGATCTGCGTCTCGAGATCGGCGCCGATATCACTGCCGAGCGCCCAGCCCTTCTTACGCGTGCTTCCCTTCTTGGCGGGCCCCGGCGCTGCGGCAAGAACACTCTTCATGTGATTCCCCGTATTCTTCCTGTTTAGCGCGCTTTGCCGCGGCGTGGAAACACCCCGCGGAAGGAATCGCGCCGAATCAATGTGTTGGAGCACATCCACAACGCCAAGTGCGGCGCCCGCCTGAGGGTGCTGCCCAGACTCCTGGTGAGATCGGCTCCAATGGGCTTGCAATCGCTACGCTGAGTCACTAGGCTTCATGTATACACGACGTACGCACAAATTATGACGGAATTACCGCCCTGATGCAATTCATTCCCGACGCCCTGGATAAAAACCATGCGGCCCGCGCCGGAAAAAGGCGATGATCCGGGATTTCGGATTTCATATCGCCGGGGAGTGGCGGAATGGCACCGGCGAGCGGCGCCAAGTGCGCAGCCCCGCCACGGGAAAACTGATCGCCACCGTTGCCGAAGCGACCGAGCAGGATGTCGCGGCGGCGTGCGACGCGGCCGCCACGGCCTTTCCAGCCTGGGCCGCCACCGATACGGCGGAGCGCGCCCGTCTGTTGCGCGCGCTCGCCCGCATCATCGCCGATCGCATGGACGGTTTGGCCGAGCTCGAATCCGCCGTCACCGGAAGGCCGATCCGCGAGATGCGCGCGCAAATGGGCCGCATCCCGGAATGGCTCGATTATTTCGCCGGCATCATTCTCGGCCTCGAAGGCGAAGCGAACCGCGTCAAAGGCGGCTTCCTCACTTATACGCAATACCGCCCCTATGGCGTCTGCGCGCTGCTGACACCGTGGAACCACCCGGTCCTCATCCTGGTGAAGAAACTCGCCGCCGCGCTCGCCGCCGGCAACACGCTGGTCATCAAGCCGTCGGAGCTGGCGCCGGTTTCGCCTCTCCTCATCGCCGAATGGGCGCTCGAAGCCGGACTGCCGAAGGGCGCCGTCAATGTCATTACCGGCGGGGCCACCGCCGGCGCGGCGCTGGTGAACAACCGCCACGTCGCCCGCATCGATCTCACCGGCGGAACCGGCACCGGCAAACGGGTCGCCGCCGCCGCGGCGGAACGGCTGGTGCCCTGCACGCTCGAGCTCGGCGGCAAGACGCCGGTTGTCATCTTCGCCGACAGCCAGCTCGATGAAGCGGTTGCCGGCGCGCTCTTTTCGGCCTTCGTCGCGGCCGGCCAGACCTGCGTCTCAGGCTCGCGCTTCCTCGTGGAAGAAACGATCTATCCGCAGTTCCTCGCCAGGCTCACGGAGCGGGTGAAGGGCCTCAAGATCGGCGATCCGGCGCTGCCGGACACCGATATCGGGCCCGTCATTTCGGCTGCCTCGCGCGACCGCTGCTTCGCTTTCATCACGGAGACCAAGGCCGATGGCGCACGCCTGCTCGCCGGTGGCGAAGAACCGGCTCTCTCCGGCGATCTCAGCGACGGTTTCTTCGTGCCGCCCACCGTCTTCGCCGATGTCACGCCGAAAATGCGGCTCTTCCGCGACGAGGTGTTCGGGCCGGTCGTCAGTGTGACACCGTTCCGCGACGAAGAACAAGCGCTGGCGCTGGCGAATGATTCCGACTTCGCGCTCGGCGCCGCCATCTGGAGCCGCGACATCGTCAGGGCGCATCGCGTGGCGGGCAAAATCCGCGCCGGCGTGACCTGGATCAACGATCATCACAAAAACGATCCGCGCTCGATCTGGGGCGGCTATGGCATGAGCGGCTATGGCAAGGAAAATGGCTGGGATGCGCTCAAGAGCTACCTGACCAAAAGCAGTGTCGTGGTGCGCACCGAAGCGCAGTTCAGCGACTGGTTCGCCGGAGGCCACCGTTATGGCTGAGCCGTCGGCGCCTGAAGCCTTCGTCAGCATCGCCGGCCTGTCGCTCACTTATGGCGCGCCGGGGCAAGTGCTGGTCAATGCGCTCCAGGATATCGACATCGCCATCACCAAAGGCAGCTTCGTGTCGCTCATCGGCCCGTCGGGCTGCGGCAAAAGCACACTGCTCCGCATCATCGGTGATCTGCTGTCGCCCAGCTCCGGCAAGGTGCTGATCGGCGGCAGCGAGCCGCGCGAGGCGCGCCTCGACCGCGAGATCGGTTTCGTCTTCCAGGACTCGGCGCTGCTCGAATGGCGGCGCATCCGCGAGAATATCGCGCTGCCGCTCGAGTTACGTGGTACCCCCAGGGCCGAACGCGAGCGCAAGGCGGAAGAGCCGATGCAGCCAGTCGGCCTGGACGGCGTCCA
>NNBT01000096.1_pt1 | contig 20949 bp, 17 predicted proteins | sample 1173831 | NCBI WGS metagenome assembly NNBT01 (sample SAMN07173936, study PRJNA388173) | plant metagenome | isolation source: symbiotic tissue sample KVJ10 | place: Norway: Troms, Kvaloya island | reverse complement strand
ACGTTAAACCACTGCCGTAAGCAGGTTTGTATAAAGAAGACATGGTTTATGTGTGTTCTTCTAAGATAAAAAAGTCAGGAGTCAGAATAGCTATTCTGACTCCTATTTTAATTTGCAACCTGAATTTCTGATTTATTGAATCTGTTGCAGGTACAGAGCCGAATGGCACTAAGTTAAGATACAGCCCTTGTTCCAACTTCCAGGCTGGGAAACCATTCTCGGAGGCTCCGCCTCCTCTTTCTTGACAAGAGGCAGAGCCTCTCGGAACTCGTTCCCAGCCTCCAGGCTGGGAACCAGAATACAATAAGTCTTTGGGCTTTTCTTAGTGCCATTCGGTACAGAGCCTTTTAGACAAGGTGTTTAGGTTTTAGAACTATATCTACAGCAGTGCTGAAATCCTGAACAATTAAGTCGGGGTGGTAAAGTTCTAGTTGGGTGCGATCGCGAATCCCAGATTCTACAGCCATCACCTTAATACCATAATTTTTTGCTGCGGTGATGTCGGCTTCCGTATCTCCCACCATCCAGGTATCAGTAGCCGGGGGCAGTTCTTTTAATGCCCTAGCCATCAACAAGGGCTTATCTTCAATATCACGAGTTTTAACGTAGTCGTTACTCAAGCAATAACAACGGTTTTCTGGGAAAAATCTCGCTAAATCGTGTTTTTTGAAGGCATAATCTAGTTCTCGAACTCGGCGCATCGTCATAACTGCTAAATCAATTCCAGCTTGTTGAATTTTTAACAGTGCATCCACAGCACCAGGTGCGAGAGTGTCATAGTTAAAATAAGCTTCTGTATGCACTGTTTGCCGCCGCAATTGGGCGAATTCTTGAGCTTGGGCTTCGTCTAACCCAGAATTTAAGGCGATTTGTTTTTCAGGAACACGCGATCGCTTTAACTGCCAAAATTCCGCTTTCGGAAGTTCTTGCACTACTTGGTTTGGGCGACGGGTTTTATCTAAGCAAAATTGATAAACGCGGTAGTACCGTTCAGAAACATCAATAATTGGGCCGTCGAAGTCAGTAATCAGTCTTAGCATCGGCGGAAAATGTTAATTTTTATTAAAATTATCTCAGATGTATGGCTATTTTTGGAGACTATCAAGTTTAGCTAATTTCAATTGATATTTTGTACTCAGGCATCATTGCAAAGTACCGCGTTTGATTTGTTCGCTTTCAATGGCTTCAAATAAGGCGCGAAAGTTACCTTCGCCAAAACCTTGAGCTTGGAAACGGCGTTCTATAAACTCAAAGAAAAATGTCGGCTGTTCAAAAATGGGCTGGGTGAAAATTTGTAGTAATAAAGGTGCAGCATTTCCTTCCTCTAAAGAAGTATATTCTTGCCAGTCTACGAGAATTTCTTGTTGAGCGATCGCTTCTAACTCTAAGGGTGATAGCGTGAGTCCTGGTCGCTGTTTTAGTTGCGAGTAGTAGGTTTGGGGAACCGAGAGTAAGGATAAACCACTGGCACGAAATTTAGCGATCGCATCCACAAGATTAGCCGTCCGCAAGGCAATATGTTGAATTCCTGGCCCCCGATTGACATCTAAAAATTCCTGAATTTGAGAATTCTTGGAAGCAGGTTCATTAATTGGCAATTGGACGTTACCGTTGCGCGAAACCATCACCTGGCTGTGTAAAGCAGAGCGATTGGTTTTAATTTTAAATGCCTGCTGGGGTTGAAAATCTAGAATTTTTTCGTACCAAGCCACAGCACGATCCAATTCACCAACTTCCACGTTTAACACTATGTGATCTATGGCGGTAAAAGTGTTGTCATTTGTTATTTGTTCTTTGTCATTTGTGTTAGTTACAAATGACGACGGACAAATGACCAATGACCTTTCTATTAATGTATGAGTCAGTCCACCCCAGGCGGCAATTTTGCCACATTTGATGAATTCCGTACCTTCTTGGCGTTCCTGGATGGGTTGTAGGATTGTAGCACCGTGTTTTTGAGCTAGTGCGATCGCGCCTTCGACATCTTCGACAACAAAAGCGACATCTGCCACACCAGGTGGATATTGACGCAGAAATTCAGCTACTGGACTTGTAGGCAACAGGGGTGAAGATAGAAAAAAGCAGACACTACCATTTTTCACCACTTCTGTACAAGTGTGAAATGAACTGCTGCGATCGGTTACTGCTTGAAAACCAAGATGGCGTACAAACCAATCTCGCCACACTTTGGCGTCTTCTACATAGAAATGAACGCGATCAATTTTCATAGATATTGAAAATCCAGCATAACAGTTTATATATCTGTAAATTTTGCCTTTTTTGCTAGATTTTCACTTCTTTCCTAAGCAAGAATTATGTAAGCGTACTCCCACTCTAAAAGAATAAATGACTATCAGGTTGAATGTTAATTTCCATTGGTACAGCTTGCGGTTCGGCAGAAAGAGCAAAGAAAATCGCATTGGCAGCAGTTTCAGGACTGAGCATTTTTTTCCGGTCTACTTTTAGGTTGACATTATCCCAAAAAGGAGAATCTACCCCACCAAAGTAGAATAGCGTGAACTTGATACCAAAACGCTTGAGTTCCTCTGCCATGCACTTGCTAAAACCGACAACACCAAACTTAGAAGCCGAATAAGCCGCTGCCATACCCATAGAATGCTTGCCCAGAATTCCTACCACATTACAGATGTGACCAGACTTGCGCTTTTGCATCTCTTCAGCAGCCGCCTGAGTGGTGTAAAAGCTACCTTTTAAGTTGACATCTAACATCTTGTCTAAATCAGCAGGTTCTAGGCTGTTGTAGGGTTTGAGTATACCAGCACCAGCTGCATTCACTAAAATATCAATTTGACCAAACTCAGCGATGGTCTTTTCTATCAAACTATCTACCTGTTTGGGGTCAGTAATATCGGTGGAAACAGTCAAAACTTGTCCTGGTAAATCAGCAGCCAGTGTCGTTAAACGCACCGCATCTCTGGCAGCCAGTACCAACCGAACTCCGGTAGGCGCAAGTTTTTGTGTTAAAGCTGAACCAATACCACCAGTAGCACCGACAATAACAACAACTTTATCCTGCATTGTATTATTTATATTTCTTTACATCTTTTTACATAATACAGAATTACAGGCTCAGGTTGTAGGTAGACATATAGAAAGTATTTACTCGCTGAGTTGCGCCATTACCTCATATTCCTTGCCACTTGCCTTTAATGTAAATATGGGAGATGATTTTAGATATTTAAGAAAACTAGAACCTAAGTTTAATTCTTGAATAATTGAATTGGGTGATTCTCCAGTGATTTTCCGTATCTCTGTACCTAATTGGGACACAGATAATTTACTTCTAGGAGATTTTTTTTGTATATCTTGAATAATTTTTAATATTAATTTATCTAATAGTTTTCCATTAAGAACTTTCACTAAACCTTCTTTTTTTTCTTCTTGAATAGATTCTGTAAAAGAGTTATCTAACACAGAAATAACTTTCTCATTTCCTAGATGCTTTGAATTATCTTGAATATTAATAATGTCACATTTTTCTTGAAATAAAGTCGCAACAGCCACTAAGCTGTTTAATCGAGCATTGATTGATTCCTGTTCAATTTTAATTAAATCTTGAATTGTATCAACCACTTTTTCCAATGATGGAACTTCTGTTGCCACTGCTAAGGAATAATGAGTTAATTTGCCAGTATTCCGATTTTCTATATTCAAACTTTGCCCTTGTCTACGCACCCAATAGACAATTAATCCCTGGTTTTGGAGTTCGTTACATAGGTGAATTAAAATTCCATCGCTAGAACAGACTAATATTTCTTTAACTGTTGGATAAGAGCGTAAGATACAAGCACCAAATGCAATCATTTTTGCATCAGCACTATTTTTACCTTCAGGCACATGGACAAGTTGATAGCCACGGTTATATAGTTCAATATCTTGCTTCCCAATACTGGGATTTTTCCAGTTAGCAAATGCTATTTTAACTTGGAGAGGATATTCACAAACACTAGCTAAAAATAATTCTGAATTAATATCTAATTTTAAGTTTTCTACATCCAAAAGTAGAAGAGAGATTCCTGTTTTTAGCTTAGGTTTAATTTCATTTTTTTGCTGAATTTTGAGGAGTAATTGATTGAACGCAGCAGATTCTAGCCAATCAGGCGATAATATAGTTTGCAGCAGTTCTTCAGCTAAGATAAAATTAAAAGAGCTAAGGCCTTTCTCTGTGACTTTTTCTTCTGGCAGGTTTTTTACTAAAGAAAGTTCCGTCGCTTCAGCCGTAGATACTTTACTATGTCCATTGCTATTAGCAAGCAAGCTATTTTCCAAGAAATGAGGGAATGCAGGCTCAATAAATTGTTTACCACAATTTTTGCAGAGGTAATTCTGCTTGTCATTACGACGACCATTTTGACGATATGAAGTAGATTCGCACTGGGGACATTTCATCTTGTGATTCAGGTGGTCTAGAGCAAATACTTTCCTTAAGTATATAGTATAAAAAAATACTGTCAATATTAGATTGCATTGCCCAACACCAGAACAACTTTCAGCAAGCGGAAATTCAATTTAACCCCTCATTTCCGCTTGCACTATGTATTAACCCTCTAAATAGCTAGAATTTAAGAAACACTTCAACCGACGCGAGCAAAAACATAGTCGCGGGTACGAGAATCCACAGGGTTAGTAAAGATTTTATTGGTAGTACCAAATTCAACCATTTGAGTAATCCGATTTTCATTACTATAAAAGAAAGCCGTAAAATCAGATAGGCGAGTAACTTGCTGCATATTGTGAGTAACAATCACAATTGTCAACTCAGAACGCAAGTTATGGATCAAATTCTCAATTTTTATACTACCCATAGGATCGAGACCTGAACAAGGCTCATCCATCAACAAAACGTTAGGCTTGACCGCTAAAGCACGGGCAATACATAATCTTTGCTGTTGACCGCCAGAAAGCTCTAAAGCAGATTTGTGCAGTTTATTTTTCACTTCATCCCAAAGTTCGGCAGCTTTGATGGCAGATTCAACAATTCCATCTAGTTCTACTTTCGGATGCCATCCAACTAACTTCACCCCATAAGCAACATTATCGTAAACGCTCATGGGAAAAAGATTTGGTTTGGGAAAAACCATACTAACTTGGCGACGTAAGCGATTGATGTTAACACGACGCTCATAAATACTCTGCCCAAAAAATTCTACTTTTCCTTCAACCTTTATTTCTGCTTCTAATTCACTCATGCGATTTAACGATTTAAGAAAAGTAGACTTCCCACAACCACTAGAACCAATAATTGCCGTGACTTGGTTTTGGTAAATATCCATTGACACGCCTTCAACTATCTTTTGAGTGTCGTAATAGAAGCTGAAGTTTTTGACTCTGATGGCTGGAATTAGTTTACTCATATTCCCAAAACGTGTGAAACAAAACTTGATTAAGTAAAACAGTACAAATCAGCAATGCTGTTTCACTATGTTACTGCCAAAATGAGATATTCATGGAAATTACGTAGCTATACAGTAGTCATACAGCAAATAAAGTGTTATCAGATATTTGTATCAAGACTGTGTGCCAAAATTTATCTTTTATAGACTTTTTATACCCATCTTTTGCACCTTGACTGATATAGCATCCTTTGTTTTGAAAAAGGATTAGGTCTAGTTAGATTTAAAATAGCTACGTAGAAATCAAAATATGAATATCATACAGCAGATTGCAATTTGGTGAGGTACACAAGCTAAGTCTATTACCCAGATATAAAGCGTGTTTTACTCCTAAATTCTAAATTTTGCTGTATATAACGCTCTTCCATCACTCTTGGAGTAAGCAATCGCTGCAAGGCATACGAGACTTCATTTTCCAGATTTTGGCTACATTTTTGAATTTATATTAGAAAATAAAGCCTCAAACCTTGATTTAGTCTAGTTTCAGTTTTTGCTTCGATTATTGTTGTCTGAGAGTGATGGAAGAGCGATAAGTAGGACGACGTAAATAATTAAAGGTTTGTAGTGAGGGCTGAAGCCCTCACTACAAACTAACTTGAATATTTTTTACATTAGTTAATATAGTTTGAATTATTCTCACCGACTTACTTATCTCATAGATAGTGAGGAGTTATTTTTTTATAAAGATAAATTAGTAAATTTTTTACACTACATTTTATGAGTATCTTCTAGTGCAAGGTAGATTGACAAAATCAACAAGTCACACTTGAAAGTATCTTAACCGAAACGCCCTGAAATGTAGTCGCGGGTGCGGGGGTCTAATGGGTTGTTAAATATTTGCTCTGTAGCGCCAAATTCAACCATTTGACCAATCCGACTTTCATCTGTGCTAAAGAAAGCCGTAAAATCAGAGACACGAGCGGCTTGCTGCATATTATGGGTGACGATCGCAATTGTCAATTCAGACTGTAAACTGTGGAGTAGTTCCTCAACTTTCATGGTGGCGATGGGGTCAAGAGCCGAGCAAGGCTCATCCATCAGCAGAACTTTCGGCTTGACTGCTAAAGCACGGGCAATACATAATCTTTGTTGCTGACCACCAGAAAGACCTAAAGCTGATTTATCGAGCTTATCTTTGACTTCATCCCAAAGAGCAGCGCTGTGAAGTGCAGATTCGACAATTTCATCTAATTCTAATTTTGAATGCCTACCTGCTATTCTCATCCCGTAGGCAACATTTTCGTAAATGCTTATAGGAAAAGGATTTGGTTTTTGAAATACCATACCAATTTGGCGGCGTAAACGATTGATGTTGACACGACGATCGTAAATATTCTGACCAAAAAATTCTACATCTCCTTCAACTTTGACAGGCCCTTCTAATTCGCTAATGCGATTAAGAATTTTGATGAAGGTAGATTTACCACAACCACTAGGGCCAATAATTGCAGTTACTTGGTTCTGATAAATATCTATTGATACCTTTTCAATAGCTTTTGTTGTCCCATAGTAAAAGCTGATGTTTTTAACTTTGATAGCTGGAATTAGGTTAGTCATGCAATTCGTAATTCGTAATTCGTAATTCGTAATTCGTAATTAAGATACATAAAAGAAGGCTTTAAACTAGCAGATTGTCATTTTAATATCATACTTTGCCAAGATGCAAAAGAATACAAAAAATTATTTATTTTACTTCCATTTTCTCTGCCTAATAATTAAGCGAGAAAGAATACTGACAGATAAAATTAAGCCGAGTAGAACTATAGAAGTAGTCCATACCAATTGACTTTTTTGTGGGTCGGGGTCGTTATAAAGGTTAAAAATCAATACTGGTAAAGAAGCTGTAGGACTTAACAATCCTTCTGACCAATCTAGACTAAATAAAGCGGTAAAAATTAAGGGTGCTGTTTCACCAGCTGCACGAGCTACAGCTAATAAAATGCCTGTAGTAATTCCGGGGATTGCTGTAGTTACAACAATGCGAAAAGTAGTTTGGAAACGAGTTCCACCTAAAGCAGCGGAGGCGAGGCGTTGAGATGTGGGAATCAGTTTTAAGGATTCTTCTGTCGTCAGTATAATTACAGGTAGCATAATCACGGCTAAAGCAAAACCACCTGCGATCGCACTAAATCCTTTAGTTACCAAAACTATTACACCATAAGCAAACACGCCGACAACAATTGAAGGCACACCTGTAAGAATACTAGTGACAAAGCGAACGATACTAGTAACTGGATTAGTTTGATTAAATTCTGCTAAGAAAATTCCTGTCATAATCCCCGTGGGAATGCTTAAAATAGCACCAATTACCACCATGATTATGGTTCCCAAGATGGCATTGCCAAAGCCATTATCAATAACTGCTTTGATAAACATTTCTGATTTGAGTCCAGATATTCCCCGAACGAAAATTTCCCACAAAATTGATAATAAAGGAATGAGTACTAGACCTGTAAGACCAAAGGCGATCGCATTCATTGCGTATGTAAATATTACTCGCTCTGTTGGCAGAGGACTGCATAATTCTGCCGCCAAAGATTCATCTATTTCTGACTGGATGTAACCACTCATAAGTTTGACAAAGTTTGATTGATAAACGTCTTGTTAACTGAGGTATTTGTAAGAATTTAAAAATGAGATAGTGTTATTTATTTTTTCTGCTAACCCACTTCACCAAGATGACAGCGCCAATATTTACAGCTAAAGTCAACCCAAACAAAATCAGTGCTAAATAGCTTAAAGCACCTATATGCAAACCCGGTTCAGCTTCGGCAAATTCATTAGCTAATACAGAGGGAATTGTATAAGCTGGATCGAGTAAAGAAGCGCTGATTTGAGCAGAGTTACCAATCACCATAGTAACGGCCATTGTTTCACCCAAAGCCCGTCCTAAAGCAAGCATTGCTGCACTTACTATTCCAGAAAATCCAGATGGTAGCAAGACTCGAAAAATTGTTTCCCAACGAGTGCCACCCAAAGCCATAGATGCAGTACGTAATTCTTTAGGGATAGCCATTAAGACATCACGACTAATTGCTGCCATTGTGGGCAAAATCATGATGGCGAGAATAATCCCAGCAGTCAACATATTAGTCCCCGAAGGATCTTCTGTATTGAATAATGGTATCCATTTAAAAGTACTGGCTAACCACTTTTGTAGAGGTTCTAGAACTGGAATAAAGACAAAAATCGCCCACAAACCAATAATTACACTGGGAATTGCGGCAATTAATTCAACAACAAATGCTAGGGTAGTTCGCAGCGATGAAGGTAAGAAATTTTCACTTGTGACTAAGGCTACTGCTATGCCGATTGGGACAGCGAATAAAATAGCGATCGCACTACTTACCAAAGTTCCATAAATATAAGGTAATGCACCAAAAATCTGATTACCTGTATCCCAATCTTGTCCCCACAAAAACCCCATTCCAAACTGCTTAATGGCTGGTAGAGCTTCGTGTAAAATTACCCAACTCATCAAAAATAGTACTGCAACGGTAATCACGGCAAAAAAGTATACTAGCCGTGTAAAACCTTGGTCAAACCAAAAATTTATACCGCTGGTAGTAGTTAGATTTAAATTTTCATCGCCTAGATTTGAATCATCTGATAAATTTGCCATTACAAATCAGTAAAATAGATTTTTGATGACTGCTAGAGCGAGTTATTAACTCAGTCTATTAGTGGAAGTAGTAAAATAATCCCCCTAAACCTCTTAAAAGGGGGATATATTCAAAGCACCTTTCTCTTTTTAAGGAAATTGGAGAATCTCTTTTGCGTAATTTCTAAAAATTACAAATTAAGGCTTGATAGAGCTATTCACTGTCTGAAGCACTCGATTTGCTACATCAGATGGAATTTTGGTGTAGTTAAGGTCATCGTTATATTGTTGACCGTCTTTCAATACCCAATTAATCCATTTCTTAATTGCATCAGCTTTAGCAGCATTAGCATACTGTTTGTAAACCATCATCCAAGTAAGACCGACAATGGGATAACCTTGTCCTGGATCTCCTATAAAAACGCGGTAGTTGTCTGGGAAAGTGACAGTTGATAAAGCTGCATTTGCAGATTCTAAAGAAGGAGCAACAAATTCTCCATTCTTATTTTGTACCAATGCTGATTTCAGCTTATTTTGGACAGCGTAGCTATATTCAACATAACCAATAGAACCAGGAGTCCGAGCTACTATAGCAGCTACGCCCGGATTCCCTTTGCCTTTGAGGACATTTGGCAGATTCCATTTTGGAGCAGTGTTAGTTCCAACTCTGCCTTTAAAATAACCGCTGATGGCACTCAAGTGATTCGTAAAAATGAAAGTTGTACCGCTACCATCAGCACGAACAGCAAATTTAATTGTTTGATTTGGTAGATTAGCGCCTGGATTATCAGCTTTAATTTTCACGTCATTCCATTTGGTAATTTGACCCGAATAAATTGCTGGTAATGTAGCGCGGGATAATTTGAGATCGTTAACGCCTGGAAGATTGTAAACAACAGAAACAGCACCGCCTGCTGTAGGTACTAAAATTGCACCATTCTTGACTTTAGCGATTTCATCATCTTTCATTGCAGCATCACTACCACCAAAGTCAACGGTTCCAGCGATGACTTGACGAATACCGCCACCACTACCAATTGCTTGGTAGTTAATTTTTAAGTCTGGATATTTCTTCTTCACTTCACGAGCGTAGCGTTCGTAAAGCGGAGCCGGAAAAGTTGCTCCTGCACCATTGAGAGTTTCAGCTTGTGCGATCGCACCAAAAAATGGACTAAGTGCAACAGAAGTCGTCACCATTGAAGTAGCAACGACACGATTCAATATGGCGGTCGAAAAAATCATATTACCTCTGATAAAAGGAATATTTCCTTGGTGTTATTTCGGTCTTAAAATAAGGTACATTTTTTATATTTAAACTTTGTTTAACAAATGATGAATAAAAAATTAATGTCTGTTTAAATGTTACTTTTAAAGATTTTTATCTTGTTGATATTTGATTTTTTAATTAGTTCAGGACTTACGCAAAATTATGAAAAAACGAACCGCAAAGGACGCATTCGCGTAGTGTCTCGTAGAGAAGGACACAAAGTAATAAGAGTTTGAGAGAGTTTTGCGTAAGTCCTATAGTTAAGTAAAAATATGCTGATTAAAATTTTAGGTTTAATTTAAATAATTGTAAAGTGAGTAAATCATTTAATATCAAAATTATCACTTCAGTAGAAAAGAGGTAAAAAATATATAGAAAGCATTGCCTCTTGTTCATCAGATAATTCGGTAATGATGCGTTTTTGCATATTTCAGTGCAAGAGTTGAATTAAGTAAACAGAATGTCTTCTGTTACTCTTTGGCTAAAACATTAATTCTAAACTAACCCGATTAATATTTATTACAGAGTCACCTTTAACCATCCAAAAATATCACCTACCCTCAACTGTAACCCCTGACAAAATTCTGGCACTGGTAAAACAGACTCAATTTCCTCAAAAGGTAAAGGTTGTTGTCCCGCAGGATAAGCAGCAATGAATCGCTCATCAGGGTCAATTAACCAACCCATTTGAGTCCCGTGATTGAGAGCGTGTAAGATTTTTTTTGTAATTTTTGTATGGCTTTGTTCGGGCGAGAGAATTTCGATCATCCAGTCGGGTGCTGCGGAAAATGTATTGGCAATATCACCATTTTCGTCTACAGGAAGCCTTGCCCAAGAGAATACAGCGACATCGGGAACTATAGAACGTCCTGCAAAAGTACAACGTAATTCTGGAAAAGCCCAACCCCTTTTTTGGACTTTGATGACAGAATGGATTGTGGGACAGAGTTCTCCTTGAATAGTGCTATGTTTCCCTTGAGGCATAGGTTTTGGAATGATTTTCCCATCAATGTATTCACAATACGGTTTAGTTTCTGGTAGTGCGAGAAACTCTTCTAGAGTCAATTTTTTATTTGATGTTTGTAGCATGATTATCCTAACTTCAATTTATGATGATTTATTGACATAGTTAGTATTTACCTTATTCTAAAATATTTTTTCAATTTGCCAATTAGCCGCCATCTAAATTCTTTAATGTTTTGTTGCAGCTAAAATACAGTACCAAAAGGAGAAATAATCATAATTAAATTATTTAGGGTGGAATGTCCCGTTATTTACAATATTGCTGAAGCTGCTCACTGTAATGAATCAATTCTTGATATCTCACAATACTGCTAAGTGAAAAATTATAGCAATAATGTTGATGAACCATAGCATTCTCAGATGCTGCCAAAACCTGAGACGAATACTTACACCTACCACAATAATTGTAGTCAACCATATTACCCACATACTTAGCCAAGCAACTAATTCAACATCAGTATCGCAATCTGGAATTGGAATGCTTGACCCTTCATATTCATTGAATGGTAATAGAAGTGCCAACACTCCCCACCATATTAGCCAGAGGAGAAAAACACCCTGAAGTAGACAGTAAACTATAAATTTCACTTTGTAATAACGATTTTTCTGCTAATCATTTCATAATTTTTTGCGGCTACAATACATTACCAAAAGTATAAATAATCCTATCCCTGCCAAATATTTAATTGCATCAGGTACATTAGGGTTAGGGGAGAAAAAGCCTTCGATCGCACCAGCAATAATCAACATGGGTACAATCCCAAATAATAGCTGAACTGCCTGATATCCATAGAATTTCAGTGCATCTCCACGGCGATATTTACCGGGAAATAAAATTGCTCTTGCTAATAAAAATCCCGCGCCCCCAGCAAAAAAGATCGCCGGTAATTCCAAAGAACCATGCGGAAACACAAAGGCCCAAAAAGGATAAGCCAGATTATTTTGACCCACTAAAGTACTAACAGCACCAATTAATAAACCATTAAATACCATCAAATAGGCTGTGTATGCTCCAGCCGTCATGCCACCGGCGACAGCCCCAAAAGACACCGACAAATTATTGATTGCGATGCCGCTGGATGCCAAAGGTTCAACACCAACAATTGAACCCATCCATAATTTATGCTCATCTCGCACCTTGCTAATCAAGCTTTCAGGTACGATTAAAGGCATAAAGCTGGGGTTTTGCCAGGAATACCACCAAGCCACTAGTGCGCCTAGTAAAAACAGCGCCGTTGCCACAGCAATATATACAAATGATTTCTGAACTATAGATGGTAATCCCCAACGATAAAATTCTAGGATTGCCTGCCATTCCTGTCGCCGCGAACCTTGGTAAATCTGCGTATAGGCACGACTTGTTAAAGATTGTAAACTTTGGATCGAGGTATTGCCGATTTGCTGAGTCCGGGCACGTGCCAAATCTGCCGCCACTGAACGATACAAACTCGCTAACTCTCTAATTTCTGCTGCCCGTAAGGACTTTAACCCTTTTTTTTCTATCTGCCTTAATAGGGCATCTAAACGCTGCCAATTCGGTTCTCGTCGCGCAATCCAACGTTGAATATTCATGAATTTTGGGAACACTGAGTTTAACTTAGCTTAAGATAGCCTCAAATTCATCTCCGTAATTTCAAGGGAAATTTACCATTATGTCTGAAAACTTTGGATCTTCCGGCCAGATACAACCACTGAGTATCGGTAACGTTGTCAGTGCTGCGGTACGGTTGTATCGTTCTCATTTGAAGACTTATCTTAACCTAGCTGCGATCGCACACTTGTGGGTTTTAGTTCCTGTGTATGGTTGGGCAAAATATGCAGCCATTTCTGGACTAATTTCACGCTTGGCTTTTGGAGAATTGATTTACCAGCCTGAAAGTGTTCAAGCTGCCAGAAGCCATGTTAATCCACGTCTTTGGTCTTTTTTAAGAGTTGCTTTCCAAGTAGGTATATCTTTGCTGATAATTTATCTTGGATTAGCGATCGTGGGCGGTGTACTAGCTAGCTTGATCGGAGTAGCATTAGGAGGAATATTAGGTAGTTCAGGCATTATAGTCATAACCACATTGGCAATAATTGTAACGGCAGGCATTATATTGTTAGGACTAACCTGGTTCTACTCCCGTTGGATAGTAGCTGAAGTGCCCTTAGCAGTTGAGGAAAATATCAATGGTGGCGAAAGTGTTGCCAGAAGTTGGGAGCTAACTAAAGCCTCAGTCTTTCGCATTCAGGGCATTGTTTTAGTTGCTTTTATCGTTACATTGCCTTTGGTGTTTGTATTAAACTATATACCTAGCTTATTTCTAATCAAACTTGAGCCTGGTACTGCTATTTACTCGATTGTGTATATTATTTCTGTGATTGGAAGCTTGATTGGTGGAGTTTTAGTCATGCCATTCTGGCAAGCACTAAAAGCTGTTTTATACTTGGACTTGCGTAGTCGGCGTGAAGGTCTAGGTTTACAATTACGAGAACCTCCCTCGCAAGATTTTCGTTAACTCAATACTTTAATCCAACTCTATTAATTTTGAATTAGTTAAAATATGCGCTTTTTTAATCGCATCACATTCCAGACTCCAGAAAGTGTAGAGTTGGAATTCACTCTAGCGGGAATCGGTAATCGAGCTTTGGCACTCCTGATTGACTATACAGTGTTGGGTATAACTTTGCTTCTGTTCGTCCTTATTTGGAGTGTCTTCTCGACGCAGCTGTTAAATTTTGCTGAATACTTTTTTACAAAATTACCAAGTTTAGATATTTGGTTATTAGCAATTTTCTTCATTATCGCCTTTGCAATTTATATCGGCTATTTTGTATTTTTTGAAACCTTATGGTTTGGGGAAACCCCTGGTAAACGCTTTGCTAAAATTCGTGTCGTTCGAGATGATGGTAGACTGATCGGTTTACAACAAGCAACGCTACGTGCTTTATTGCGACCCTTTGATGAAACTTTATTTATCGGTGCTTTTTTAATTATGCTGGGTAGCCGCGAAAAGCGCTTAGGTGATTTGGCTGCTGGCACAATTGTCATTCAAGCCGAAGCACCCACTGCATCTACCAGATTGACAATTTCAGAACAGGCAAAAGGACTTCATGAACAGTTAATCGAAATTGCTGATTTATCGCAATTGATGCCAGATGATTTTGCTGTGATTCGCGAGTATTTACAGCGACGTGGTGCAATGTCATTAAAGGCAAGAGCTTCACTATCTCTAAAGCTAGCCGAGCAAGTTAAAAATATTATTAATTTAGAAAAATTGCCCGAAGCTGTTACGCCTGATGTATTTTTAGAAGCAATTTATCTCGGTTATCAACAACCGAAATTTTAATCTAATTAAGAATGAGTAGTCAGTAGTTTGCACTTACTGACTACTAACTAATTACTTAAAAAGCTAAAATCGGCCAGTCTGGTTCACGATAATAGCGTGTCATGTTGTCAAACTTTCGCAATTCAACACGATCGATCAAAAATTCTGGCAAATTCAACAGCCATTCTTCATTCAATTGAGAAAGCATGGTGCTGAAGCTTATGCGGTCTAGGTCAGACGGAACCTCCCCAAAATAGGCTAATGTAACATGGGCTGTGAAGTGATAATGCTGCTCAATACCCAAGGCAATTAACTTGGGATTTTGATAAATTGTTCGGCGAAATTGAATAATTTCCTCGTAACAGCGTTCATCTTGCGGGATTAAACAAATTGCTACAGCTCTTGGCATCAGTATTAGTCCCAGCATTTGCCATTTAATTGGATGACTCCTGTTTGTCATCAATTGTTGATATTTTTGAAATATTTCAGCTAAACAAGAGTGTAACTCCTCGTCAAATTTAGGATTTTTTTCGTAGGCATCAAGGTAAGCATTGTCCCAAATTAAATCCGCTAAAGTCAGATGGAAGCTAGCAGGAGGTACAGGTACAATCAAATTACGGTTTACAGGCAACTGCAAAAGTTCCTGTTGATAAGTCTGTAATTTGGCATAGAAAGCAGAGTTGTGTGATTCTTCTTCTGCCGGCGGGGTAATTAGCGTATAGCCAGGAAAGGATGCCGCTTGTCTCAACCCAGAATTTAGCTGAAATTTAGAAGATTCCTGAATATGCTGGGCTTGGGATCTGTAGGCTTCTGGCAGCGTCAGTCTTGCTAACCGATTTAAGTAAGTTTGATAGTTGTCGTCCAATCTTCATAGCCTCATGCTCTCACTTGATAGATTTTAGGGAAAATTACCTTGATTAAGAGAATGATTTCAAAAGTATTTAATTTTTGGAAGGGAGATGAGGGAGATAGGGGGACAAGGGGACAAGGGGGTAAACAAAACTCTTAACTCTTAACTCTTAACTCCTAACTCTTAACTCAGCACTCCTAATGTCCCATCTACTAAGAGGTTTATCTATGCCAATCTATGTTTACTGGGGTGAAGATGATTTTGCGATGGAAAAGGCGATCGCACTTTTGCGCGATCGCGTCCTCGATCCCCAATGGACAAGTTTTAATTACACTGCATTCCCGCCAGATCGAGATGATGCTGCTATCCAGGGGTTAAATCAGGTGATGACGCCTACTTTTGGCGCTGGTGGGCGCTTGGTATGGCTGATCAACACTACTCTGTGTCAGCACTGTCCAGAGAATGTGTTGGCAGAATTGGGGCGATCGCTATCTGTGATTCCCGAAAACTCATTTTTATTACTCACTAGCCGCAATAAGCCAGATGAACGCCTCAAATCCACGAAATTGTTAAAACAGTTTGCGACCGAATTCCGAGAATTTCCCCTCATTCCTCCTTGGAAAACAGAATTACTGGTGCAATCTGTTAATCAAGCAGCCCAGACAGTGGGCGTGAAACTGACTGCCAATACTTCCCATCTGTTGGCAGAATCTGTAGGTAATGATACACGGCTTCTTTACAATGAGTTAGAGAAATTACGGCTATATGTCCAAGGTAGCAATAAGCCCTTAGACATAGATACTGTTACGAAGTTAGTAAGAAATACTACTCAAAATAGCTTACAATTAGCAGCAGCAATCAGAACAGGAGATACAGCAAAAGCTTTGACAACACTGGCAGATTTGAATAATGCTTCCGAGCCGGGATTACGGATAGTTGCGACGCTGATTGGACAATTTCGCACCTGGCTGTGGGTAAAGATTATGATAGAAAGTGGGGAACGGAATCAACAAGCGATAGCTATTGCCGCTGATATCGGTAATCCCAAACGGATTTACTTCTTACAGCAAGAAATCAAGCTGCTTTCTGTGCAACAGTTAATCTCTTGCTTACCCCTACTGCTGGAATTAGAGGTTAGCCTTAAGCAAGGAGCATCAGAAATGTCAACACTCCAGACAAAAGTAATCGAACTTTGTCAAGTATGCCGAGGAAATTGACAATCAAATATAAAAGCTCGATCTATTGAGCGGTTCCTGGAACTTCCAACTCTGAAAATAATTCAAAGTTCTTATAATATCCCTGATGTAGTTTCGTGTCACACACTATATGAAAAAAGTTTCTGATTTATTTTCTCGAACTGGCCGAAAGCGAACCCTTTCGCGATCGTTATTTTTCGGCGCGATCGCTACTTTGGGTGTGATTTCTAACGCTTTTTCATTTAGTTCTAAAGCTGACGCTCAAACTCCAGCACCAATAGTTAACAATACTGAAATTGACAGTTATGCTCAAGCCGTGCTAGCAATGGAGCCAGCCCGTCAAAATGCTTTTGAAGAAATTAAAAAACTTATTGGCAATGGAGAAATTCCCCAGATTGTTTGCAACGATTCTAATAGCATCAATGGTCTTCCAAAGAAGGCTCAAGATATCGCAGTGAACTACTGTAACCACGCTCAAAAAATTGTCGAAGATAATGGTTTGAAATTTGAACAGTTCAACAAAATTACCATAGAACTACAAAATAATACTATCTTAAAAAAGCAGGTTTACAATACTCTATTACGCCTGCAACAACCTCCTGAGTCTCGATAAGTAGAAGGGCTACTTAAATCCCAGCACGTAGTAAGTAAGTGGTTAACTACTATGGGAGTCATACTAATTATTCGGACATTATCGCAGTCCTATTTGATTCATGAAAAATAATACTGTTCGGTTAAGGCAAGAGACGCGATGAATCGCCGTCTCTACAATAATCGGTCTTTTGTAGTGGCATCATCTGTCAACGTTGCGGCTGGAATTCCCTCTTGTTCTCGCATCGACTAAACAGAGGGGGGTGAGGGCAGAGGGGCAAAAGAGCTGAGGTGGGCATTCTTCAAAAGTGGTAGTTTGACGGTAAACGTCGCTCCTTGTTCTTTGCCTGGGCTATCTACGTGTACAGTACCACCATGTAATTCTACTAAATGACGGACGATCGCTAATCCTAGTCCTAATCCACCATAGATTCTAGTGTTAGAACTATCAGCTTGACGAAAGCGATCGAAAACGTAAGGAAGAAAATCACGACTGATACCAATGCCTGTATCAATCACCTTAATTTGGGCATATTTATCCGTTGTCTGTGGTTTTTCTTGTCCACTAACCACTGACAATTGCAACTCTACTTTTCCGCCAACGGGTGTAAATTTGATGGCATTGGATAGCAGATTCCAGATGATTTGTTGCAAGCGCTCGGAATCCCCGGAAACTAAATATTGAGAATTTTCACCCAGCTTGCTGTCCTCTGAATGTTGATTGGTTTGGGATTGTGCTGCTGAAAATTCGAGATTTTCATGATTAACTCCTAATTCCCAATCTGAATTTCGCGTTGCTTTTGAGGGAATCACGGAAAATCTCAAATCGATTTCCTTGGATTGGGCGGCTAAACTAACAGTCTTGATGGCTGACTCAATTATGGGAATCAAATTACAAGTACGGACATCGAGGTGTAACTTGCCTCTAACCATCCGCGATATATCCAGTAAGTCTTCAATTAGCTGGGTTTGCGCTTTGGCGTTGCGCTCAATTGTCTCTGTTGCTCTAGCCATTTGGGTATCACTGAGCTTGCTTCGTTGCAGTAATTGCGCCCAGCCAAGGATGGCATTGAGGGGCGATCGCAATTCGTGGGATAATATCCCTAGAAACTCATCCTTCATCCGGTTGGCTTCTTGCAATTGCTCAGTTTGTTGTTGCAAAGAAGCAATTAAACTAGCCCGTTCCATTGCGATCGCTATTTGGTCGCATACTGCTTGCATCATCCCTTTTTGATTGTCGGTGAAGCTTAACCGAGTGCGGCTGCCAAAAGAAAGAGTACCCAACAACCGTCCTTGGGCAATTAACGGATAACCATAATAAGCAGTAATTCCTAAAGAACGAATCAATTCTGTTTTCGGGTCAATTGATTGCTGCACATTCTCTAGAGCAATTGCACAACGCTCCTGGGCGACAGTCCCACAAACCGCTTCAGCAAATTTCAAGGACTCGATTTGCTTTGCCATCTCCTGGGAAAAGCCGCTGTAAGACTCTAGCCGCATTACCTGAGAGTTATCCTCAACCAAATAGTTAAAGTAAATATCTAAACCAATTTGGTCTTTTAGTTTTTGGTAGACGCTATCGATTAGTGCTACTGGTTGCTGACTCGATAATAAATCGTTGGCTGTGTCAAATAGTAGCTTTAACCTTTTGTAACTTAATGAGAGGGCTTTTTGTGCAGCCTTGAGGTTGCTGATTTCTTGGAACACTAAGATACAGGTAGCCGGATGACCGTGCATTGCTGGCAAGGTATCAGCAAATACTAGTAGAGATAGCACACCAGCGGGAGTATGCCAGTCCACCTCCAATCCATTCAGGCGTTCGCCACGGGCAACCCGCACTCCTGGCATCAGTTCATTGGGGATGCGATCGCCAGCGGCATCTGTATAGTAGTAAACTGTGTGATACTCTTCGGCAGGTACACCTTTAGGAAATTCGCCCCCAGCTAATTCGTCAGCCGAGCGATTGGCAAAAGTTACCCGCGCCGTTCCTGGTTCGATAAACAGCAACGGTCTTGGCATCAGATTTAACACATCCTCTAGCCATTTTTGCTGATTTAAAAGTACTTCCTCTGCGTGTTTGCGCTCCGTAATATCTAAAAATGCACCAACGCTTCCTCTAGTTTTACCCTCTTCGTCAAACAGGGGTGCAACATAGTGCAACAGCTTGACGATTTTGCCATTTTCATGGACGACATCAAGTTCAGAATTCAGAACTTCGACACCATGAGCAGCAGAATACTGCATTGGGAGTTCTTCTGTTGACAGTTCCCTTCCCTGGCGGTGTATCTTAAAGCTTGGTGGTCTTTCGTCCAAGGGAGCGTTGAGAGAACCATTTGTATCTGACGATATCCCCAACTGCTTGGCAAAAGAAGGGTTGACCTTAATATTTTGGCATTTTGGATCTTCGGCAATACCAATTCCAATGGGAATTACCTCCAACAAAGTTTGTAACTCACTAATGCGGCGCTGTAGATCCCTGTTTAGCTGTAAGATTTGTTCCTGGGTCTGCTTTTGCTTGGTGATGTCACGAGTCACCGTTGCTAAGGCAATTGGCTGACCTGTTTTGTTATCTGTAACGGTGAAGATGTTGTAATCAACTGGTATCGGTTGACCTGTTTGGAGATGTCGGAAGCAGAATTCTCCCTGCCAGCGCCCTTCTGATAGCACAGTCGGCAGTATATATTTTTGGAAATAGGCTTTGTCTTTGGGCATGAAGTAATCTAATACTGCTTTTTGCCTCACTTCATCAAGGCTAGCAAGACCTACCAGCTTTTTACCTGCATCATTTATGTAGAGTAATTGACCTTCAAGGGTGGCGATGCCGATAAAATCAGAGCTATTTTCTACTACCGACACTAATTTTTGTTGCTCTGTCTCTGCTTGCTTGCGTTCGCTCAAGTCGAGGATAAACGCTACTGACTCTTCCCGATTTTCTCCTAGCAGCACATAACCAACTAAAACCGGGATGCGGCTACCATCCTTGCGAATATATTCTTTCTCATAGGGCGTACAAGTAGCGTTGGTATTTCCTTGGGCTTCAGCAACACCTCGCTCATCTAAATATAAATACTCTGGTGGTGTGATATTGCGCCAACTTAACTTACCTGCTAACAAATCCTCCCGCGTGTAACCAATCATCCTCAAGAATTCGTCGTTTGCCTGCTGGATACCGCCATACACGTCGCCAAACAGAATGCCAATGACGTTAGAATCTACAAAACTCCCTAGTTTAGCTTCGTAGGTTCTCAGTGCTTCTTGGGCAAGGTCGCGTTGATAGCTGAGGTGTTCAATAACCCTGGCACTTTGCCAAATCAAAATAGTAAAAATTACAATCACAACGATCGCAAACACCGATACTGCAAATGCCGGATCGTATTGTCCTGCTCGTTGTCCTTCAACAATTACCCACCCTAATATAAAAGGTACTGCGATCGCGGCAACTAGTAAACGACGTGCAAGTAAGCCGCCGTCACTATCACTTGTAACTACCCTCATTAAGCCATGTTCTGCCCGCGCCCACAGAATACCTATACTTAGTAAGAGGAACAACACCGCCGTGTGTAACGCCATTGATGTTGTATAAGGGGCAAGTCCGTAGAGAACTTCCACTTTGTAGGCATAGCCTATCAGCACTTGAAAGGAAATTAAAGTAGCAATCAGAGTGATAATCTGGGCATACCAATAACTGCGATGGGTTTT
>NNBT01003608.1_pt1 | contig 21012 bp, 16 predicted proteins | sample 1173831 | NCBI WGS metagenome assembly NNBT01 (sample SAMN07173936, study PRJNA388173) | plant metagenome | isolation source: symbiotic tissue sample KVJ10 | place: Norway: Troms, Kvaloya island | reverse complement strand
ATGTGACGCCGAAGGACCTGCCGCTCGCGGCGCGCGAAGGCTACAGCTCGATCGAGCTCGCCAAACGTTACACCACCGCCGGCATGGCGACCGATCAAGGCAAGCTCGGCAATGTGAACGCCATCGCCATTCTCGCCGAAGCGGCGGGCAAGAGCATCGCCGAGATCGGCACCACCACCTTCCGGCCGTTCTATACGCCGGTGCCTTTCGCCGCTTTCGCCGGTCCGTTCACCGGGCACCACTTCATGCCGACGCGCAAGACGCCGCTGCATGACTGGGCCGAGGAGCAGGGCGCCGTCTTCGTCGAAACCGGGCTGTGGCTGCGCTCGAGCTGGTTCCCGCTGCCGAGCGAATCCGGCTGGCTCGATCCGGTCATCCGCGAGGTCAAGGCGGCGCGCGAGAAGGTCGGCATCTGCGATGTCTCGACGCTGGGCAAGATCGACGTGCAGGGTCCCGATGCGGCGGAGTTCCTCAACCGGCTCTATTGCAACGGCTTCGCCCAGCTCGATGTCGGCAAGGCGCGCTACGGCCTCATGCTGCGCGAGGACGGCATCGTGATGGATGACGGCACGACGTCCAGGCTGGCGGCCGACCATTTCTTCATGACCACGACGACGGCGAACGCCGCCAAGATCATGACGCATATGGAGTTCTGCCACCAGGCGCTGTGGCCCGAGCTCGACGTGCAATATGTGTCGGTCTCCGAGCAATGGGCGCAGATGGCGGTGGCCGGCCCCAAGGCGCGGCCGACGCTGCAGAAGATCGTCGACGACGTGGTGCTCGACGACATCACCTTCCCCTATCTGGCGGCGAAGGAGATCAGCATCCTCGGCGGCATCACCGCGCGTCTCTTCCGCATCTCGTTCTCGGGCGAACATGCCTATGAGCTGTCGGTGCCGGCCGATTACGGCAATCTCGTCGCCCGCGCCTTGATGCAGGCGGGCGAGGAATTCGGCATCACGCCCTATGGCGTCGAAGCGCTCTCGGTCATGCGCATCGAAAAAGGCCATGTGGCGGGCGGCGAGCTCAACGGCACGACGACGGCCGATGATCTCGGCCTCGGCCGCATGATGTCGACCAAGAAGGACTATATCGGCCGCATGATGGCGGGCCGCGAAGGCCTCGTCGCGAAGGACCGGCAAGTGGTCGTCGGCATAAGGCCGGTCGACAAGGCCGACCGCATCCGCGCCGGGTCGCATCTCCTGAAGAAGGACGACAAGCCGTCGCTCGCCGGCAGCCAGGGCTATATCACCGCCGTCGCCTATTCGCCGACGCTCGGCTACTGGCTGGGCCTCGCTTTGTGCGCCAATGGCCGCCAGCGCCATGGCGAGATCGTCAAGGTCTTCGACGGGATACGCAACATTCACATGTATGCGGAGATCTGCGATCCCATGCATTACGACAAGGAGAACAAGAAGCTCCATGCCTGACACCGCCCTCGCCATCAAACGCGTCTCGGCCCTGGCCGATGTCGCGGTCCAAGGCCGCTTCGGCGCCGACAAGGGCGCCCCCGGCGTCACCCTTTCGGTGCGCCATCCGGCGTCGATCATCACCGTCATCGCGCGCAAGGACAAGTCGGATGCGCTCAGCAAGGCGGTCGAGGCCGCCTACAGATTTCCGCTGCCGGGTGTGGGCGAAAGCGCGGGCAAGAACGGGCTCGCCTTCCATTGGTGCGGGGCGGATCAGTATTTCGCCATTGCCGAGGGCAAGGCCGATGGTGAGCTCTATCGCGAGCTCAAATCCCGCTTCGAAGGTCTCGCCTCCTGTTCGGACCAGAGCCATGGCCGGGTCATCATCCGTGTCGTGGGTCCGAAAGCGCGCGCGCTTCTGTCGAAAGGCACGCCGATCGACCTGCACGCTTCGGCCTTCGGGCCCGGCAAGTCGGCGATGACCCAGATGGCGCATGTCGGCGTCCATCTCATCCAGACCGGTGATGATGCCTTCGAGCTGTCGGTGTTCCGCGGCTTCTCCGAGAATTTCTGGGAATGGCTGACCGAGCAAGCGGAAGAATACGGCTATCAGGTCTTGTGAAGGGGAAGCTCACTTCCGAGACAGGCCGTCGAGCAGGAAGCCGAGGCCTTTGCGGAAGGCGCCGTTCCAATCGTCGTCCAGCAGCAAACGCGAGCGTTCGATTGTCGGGTAGCGCTCGCTGAGGCGCGTCAGGCGCTGCTGCGCGGCGGCTCTGTCGTCGTCCGAGACGGCGAAGCTCGCCCGGGTGATGGTGGCGCCCATCACATAATTCCACAGCGACCATATCGCGGCGTTCATATCCGTGTCCGCCACGCCGGCCCGCGCTAAGGTTTTGCTCAGCAGCTCCAGGCGAGCGAGGATGTTCGGACCGAGCACCCGGCGCGGCAGCAGCGATGCCGACCAGGGATGACGCAGCATGGTGGCGCGCCAGTCCTCGAGCATATGAACGACGTTTCTCCGCCAGTCTTGTGACGCATTGCTGGGTGGCGGCGCGCGATAGTCGAGCACCGCGTCGAGCGCCAGATCGAAGACGTCCTCCTTCTTGTCGACATGCCAATACAGGCTCATCACGCCGGCGCCCAGTCGATCGGCCAGCCGGCGCATGGTGAGTCCTTCGATCCCCTGGGCATCCAGCAATTCCACCGCGGTCGCCACGATACGCTCCCGGGAGAGAGGCGGTTCCTGCTCGGGCTGCGGCCGCCCGCTCGTCCGTCGCGGCCGTTTGCTCCGGGCGCCGCCATTTTTAGCTGCCATCCGCCTTCCTCGCTTGCTCAGACTGCCGATCTTGGCCGCCGACGCAACAAATGTCGACCTCGAAGACTTGACTCGTACGCAGTACCATACGATAACTCGTACATTGTACGACAACTGTGAGGTGGAGTTCAATCATGTCTCACCTGGCCAAACATCTGCTCATCGGAGGGCTCATCATCATGACTCTGGGAAATCCCACGTCGGCGACAGCGAACGAGCTGACCATCGTCAATCCGAAGACCCTCCACGACCCGTCGCCCTATGGCTACAGCACGGCGGTGGTCACACCGCCCGGGGCCCGCGTGGCCTATATCTCCGGACAGGGCGGCCAGGACAGCAAGGGAGCCCTGTCACCCGATTTCGCCGTCCAGGTCGAGCAGGCCTACGCGAATTTGGGCGCTGCCCTCGAAGGGCTCGGCACAAAGCCGGACCGGGTCGCCAAGCTCACGGTCTTCGTGGTCGATCACGACATGTCCAAGCTCGACGTGCTGACCAGAAGCGCGAAGAAGATGTTCGGCGAGAGGTTGCCGGCGCAGACACTGGTCCCCGTGCCCAAGCTGGCGGTGGACGGCATGTTGTTCGAAGTGGAGGCGGTTGCCGTCGTCGATTAGCCCACTAACGAAGAACGCGCATGGCCGGAAAGCCGCGCAGCGCCGTCGTCAGTAGCAAAGCAAGGAGAGCGGCGATCGCCACCGGCCAGGCGGCGGCGGGCCAGCCCGCCGCATCGACGGCGGCGCCGACCGTCACCGGACCGACGACCTGGCCGAGATTGCTACCCTGAACGATGAGACCGAGCGACATCGGTGTGAGGCGCGGCTCCGCCACCAGAAGCGGGGCCGTCGTCATCGCCGTTGCCGGCAGGAGGCCGCCGACGCCGGAGAACACCAGGCAGAGCAGGAAGACGACAGAAGGCGGCAAGGGCGCCAGGAAGATGGCGATGCCGGTTCCGCCCATCACGACAAGGGCGATGGCGAACAGCAGCCAGCGCGCCATGAGATTGCGCCCGAGGAGTGCCCCCGCCGCCAGATTGCCGAGAATGTTCACCGCGATGACCAGCGCGCTCAGAAGCCCGGCCAGTCCCGGCGACACCATCATCCGTGCACCGAGCAGGATCGGCAGGAAGCTCGCCAGCGCAAAGTAGAGCAGGCTGTAGAGCGTGAAGACCAAAGCGATGAGAACGGGCCCCGCGCTGGTGAGCGTGGCCCAGGCGTCGCGGGTGAGCGCCGCCAGCGGCTGGCCGGTCCTGCCGGTCTCGCGGGGAATGAGGAAGGCCAGCAGCAGGGTCAGGACTATCAGCGCGACATTGCCGAGCCAGAAGCCGCGCCAGCCGGAAAGGGCGGCGCCGCAGATGAGCGCCAAGGCCATGCCGGCCGGCATGTAGGTGCTCCACAGGCCGAAGACGAAATCGCGATCCGCCGCCACCACGATACGCCGCAAGAGCGCCGGGGCCGCCACCGTCGTCAGCAGGAAGCCGATGCCTTCGATGGTGCGGCCGACAAGCAGGAAGGCGAAGCTCGCCGCCAATGCGCTCAGGAGGCTGCCGAGGCCCAGCACGGCAAGGCCGAGGAGACAGGTGAAGCGGTCGCCGAAGCGGTTGACCGCCATGCCGGCGGGAATGCCGAGGAAGACGCCGAGAAAAGCGAAGACCGAAATCACCCAGCCAGCGGCCTCGAGGCCGAGGGTGAAATCGACGCGCAAGGCCGGCAGCGCAATGATGCCCTTGCCGACCTGCAGGGCCGCGACCACACCCGCCGCGACGACGATCGCCACGGCGCGCCAATCCGTGGTTGGCGATTGTCCTTCCGGTAATGCGGTCATCAGCGCCCCTGATCTGTCGAAGCCCGGGATAGTGCGGTTGCGACTTCCGTTCTCCAATAAACAGTTTCGCATGCCGCCCATGCGAGTTGGAGGAAAAACAGCGTCGTGTTCGCCTCTTATGGAGTCATGGAACCAGGGGCGAATGCCGGCCGTTGTCGGCTCATGGATCAAAGACCCCTCGAAAAACCGGCAACCGAGGCGCGCCAGGCGGTCAAGGTCGGGCCGATGCGTTATGTGTTGGGCTTCGGTATCGCCGGCGCCCTTATCGGACTTCTCCTGGCTTGGTTGCTTTTCTCGGCATGACTCGACGCCAGATGAGTGAATTTCTTGGCGACCCGTAAGAGACAGTTGCGCAGCGGCCGAAGCCTGTGGTTCGCCTATCGGGCCCCGCGGATACGGACGTTTGCGGCCAGCCGCGCGCATGCTGCGGATGTGCTCATCGTTGGTGCCGGAATCAGCGGGGCATTGATCGGCGAACTTCTGTCGGCGCGGGGCCATTCGGTGATCCTCATCGACCGGCGTGGCCCCATTCTCGGCTCGACACCGGCCTCGACTGCGCTCGTTCTTCATGAAATCGATTCGCCGATCATAAAGTTGCGCAACCGGATCGGTGAGGTCAACGCTATCCGCGCCTGGCGTCGGTCGAAGCTCGCTCTCGACAATCTGCGTCATCGCACGGCGTTTCTGGACATAAGGTGCGACATGGAGAGTCGCCGTTCGCTCTATCTGGCCGGCAATCTGCTCGATGAGGAGGGGCTCGCGCGCGAGGGCGAAGCGCGGAGGGCCGCCGGCTTCGAGACGGTCTTCCTGGATCGCGCCCATCTCCGGAGGGCCCACGGCATCGCGCGGTCAGGCGCGCTTCTTTCCTTCGGCAATTTCTCACTCAATCCCAGGCTCCTCGCGGCGGGCTACCTGCAAGCGGCGATAGCCAATGGCGCAAAGGTGATCGCCCGCGAGGAGGTGACGGCGCTCACGGAAAGCCGGTCCGCTGTCACGGCAGTTACGAAAAGCGGGCATGAGATCACGGCCCGCAAGGCCATTTTCGCGTCGGGCTATGAATTGCCCTCGATCATACGCGACAGGTCGCTTCGCATCGCCTCCACATTCGTTCTGGCGACACGGCCGCAGCGGCGCAAGCTCTGGCCCGGCGAGGCGCTGATCTGGGAGGCGTCCGATCCCTATCTCTATCTGCGCACGACGCCCGACGGACGTATTGTCTGTGGTGGCGAAGACGAGGATTTCGCCGATGAAGAGAAGCGCAACGCCATGCTCGCCGTGAAAGTCTCAAGGCTGCGCGCGAAGCTGCGGCAGCTGTTCCCGGCAGTCGATACAACGCCACAATTCGCCTGGTCGGCCAATTTCGGCACGAGCGCCAATGGCCTTCCGAAAATCGGGCGCTTGCCTCGCCATCGGCATGTCTATGCCGCTCTCGGTTATGGCGGCAACGGCATCACCTACAGCCGGCTCGCGGCGGAACTGCTTTCAGCCGAGCTTAGCGGAAAGCACGATCCCGATGCCGATCTCTTTGCGTTTCGAGCATGAAGGTGGCGGTTCGCCAACATGGAACCATTTTCCGATCGATGGGTTGACACGTGTATTTCACTTTTCCGAATAGGAGAAACTCATGAACCGCGACCCCGAAAAGCAGCCGCGCGATCCGAAGCAGGGCGGGCAGCAGCAGCAAGGCAATCCGACACCGCGCCCTGGTCAGGATCAGCAAGGCGGTGACACCCGCAATCCGGGCCAGCATCAGCAGCAGGATCCCAATGTGAATGACGAGAACAAGGACCGCGTGGCGCCGGCAAAATAGGACAGAGACTTAAGGCCCCTTCTCGAAGGGGACTTTGCGTGGGCGAGTACTTGACCGGGGTGCTCGCCCATCTCCTTTGGAAGCAGTGCAGGGAGGTGTCCTGTGCCCACCATCGACTTCGCGCCGATCCTCAGCCATGTCGTCGCGCTCGCCGCCGCCTATCTGCTGGCGTTTCCCATCGGCTGGGACCGCGAGAAGGAAGCACGCAGCGCCGGCTTGCGGACCTTTCCGCTGGTGGCGCTGGCAAGTTGCGGATTCGTGCAAGCCTCGGAATCACTGATGACAGATGCGCCGCAGGCCACCGCCTATGTCGTCAACGGGCTCATCACCGGCATGGGCTTCATCGGTGGCGGCGCCATCCTCAAGCATGGCGCCTCGGTTTACGGCACGGCGACAGCGGCCAGTCTCTGGGCCACGGGCGCCGTCGGCGCGGCCGTCGGGCTCGGCAGCTATGAGGTCGCCCTCACCATCGCGATCATCACCTTTCTGACGCTCAAACTGTTGCCGCTCCTCAAGGAGGAAGAGGACGCCGCGGACAGTCCGGCGCCGGCCAAGGCGCAAGCGAATAAAGGGCGCAAGCGCTCGTGATCGCGGTCAGCCGATCCGTTCGGCGAGCCGCCGGATCCTTTTGCTCGCTTCGGTGACCTGGGCTTCATCGACGGTCAAGGCGACCCGCAGATGGCCGGCACCGCCTTCGCCGAAGCTTTCGCCCGGCATGGTGACGACGGCTTCCTCGGCGAGCAGGCGGCGGGCGAATTCATCACCCGAGAGGCCGGTCTTGCGCACATCGACCATCACGAACATGCCGCCTTCCGGCATGCGCGCCGATACGGTCTTGGCGCCGGCGAGGCCGGCGATGAGGGCGCGGGCACGCTTCTCATAGTCGACCTTCATCTTCTCGACCTCGGGGAAATAATTGTCGAGCGCGAAGGCGGTGGCGTCCTCGAGAAAGGGCTGCGAGCCGAACAGAATGGTCTCGGAAAGCGGCAGGACCTGCGCGCAGAATTCTTCCGAGGCGGCGATCCAGCCGCAGCGGAAGCCCGGCATGGCATGCGACTTCGATACCGAGGAGACGACGACGGTGCGCTGCTCGAGCGCCTTGTCGTCGAAAGGCGACACAAACACGGTGTTGCCGTAGGTAAGCGTCGCATAGACCTCGTCGGAGACGATCCACAGATCGTGCTCGCGGCACAACGCGCCGATGCGGGCGATCTCGTCAGCGGAGAAGACAGTGCCGGTCGGGTTGCCCGGCGTGTTGAGCAGCAGCGCCCGGGTTTTCGGCGTGATCTTCTTCCTGAGATCTTCGGCACTCAGATGGAAGCCGCGATCGGGGTCGGTGCGCACCGGGACCGGAATGCCGCCGGCGGCGGCGATGACGCCTTCATAGGTCGCGTAATAAGGGTCGGGCAGCAGCACCTCGTCGCCGATGTCGATGACACCCATGAAGGCGACATAAAGCGCGGTCTGGGTGCCGGGCAGGAACAGGAACTGGCTGGGCGATACATGGCGGCCGGTGCGCTTCGAATACATCGCCGACAGCGCGCGCAGAACCTGCGGCTCGCCGCGGCCGTTGGAGTAGCGCGTGCGCCCCGCGCGCATCTGCCGCTCGGCGACATCCATGATCGCTTCGGGCACCGCCGCGTCAGGCTCGCCGATCGAGAGAAAGATCAGCTTTTCGCCCTTCGCCTCGCGCTCCTTGCCCTCGATGTGAACAGCCCATTTCTCGGAGCCGAGGCCCTGGAGCCGCTCCGTGATCTTCGCATAACGCATGATGGTTCCTCGATACGGGCCGGCTTTCTAGCGCGTATCCCGCCAAAGTTGAAGGCCGCGTCGAGGGGAAAATCCGGTGATCAACAGAGGGAATGCCGATGGGACGGCATTCCCTCCTCATTCACATCGCGCGGTGGGCGGTGGTGGGCTCCATCGCCGACCAGACCGCGAGCGCGCCGACAAGGGCGCCGACGATGATCTGGTTCCAGGTGGCGTAGAATTCCATGCTGAAACCCAGGAGGAACGGTGACACGATCAGCCAGGCGCCGAGCGCCGCTTCCACCCATTCCTCCCATTGATTGAAGGCGATGAGGGCCGCAGCCGCCGCCACGGCGATGACCACGCCGACCACAAAGGCATTCCATGTCGGGGCCTCGACGAGCATGAAATTCAGCGCCCATGGCGAAATGACGAGCCACAGGCCCAGAACCAGATTCACGGCGTCCTTCCACTGGGCCGTCAACCGTTTGCCGATATTGACCATGACAAACTCCTCGGCGCCGCGCGAGCCCTGTAAAACGAGAACCGCGAACGCCCGTTGCCCGTTGTCCGGTCCGGCGGGCCGCCAAGGCCTGCGGCCTTGGCGCGCAGGATCGGATGGCTCTGCCAGATAAAGTAGGAAGAGTGGTCCCAGCGTCAAGATCGTGGGATCGAATGTCGCAATCCCCGCGCTAGTCGGGGCCGTTCAGGGTGTCGGTCGAGGTGTTATTGCCGGACAGGAATTCGCCGAATGGGGCGAGGCCCGGGAAGTTGTCGCAGAACACCTTGATCACCACCAGGATCGGCACGGCGATGAGGGCGCCGACAATGCCCCAGATCCAGCTCCAGAAGGCGAGCGAAATGAAGATCACCACGACATTGAGCTCGAGCCGGCGGCCGAGAATGAGCGGCGTGACAAAGGCGCTTTCGATGGTGTGGAAGAGCAGATAGGCGGCGGGCGGCAGGAAGGCCGGGCCGATGGTCCCATAAGTGATGAGCGCGGCCACGAAAGTGGCGCCGACGCCGATCGCGGCCCCGATGTAAGGGATGAAATTGAGCGCGGTGGCGGCGGCGCCCCAGAGCAGCGGATTGGACATGCCGAGCACCGCCATGGCCACGGCGACGGCGGCGCCGAAGCACAGATTGATGGCGGTGATGGTGAGAAGGTAGCGCGACACCTCGAATTCGACATTGTGGACGAGGCGTACCGAGCGCTTCTTGTCGCTCAAAGTGGGCAGAACGCGCACCAGCTTGTGCAGGAACAGGTCGCCCGAGGACAACAGGAAAAGCACCAGCACCAGCGTCGCGCCCAAGGTGGTGCTGAGGCCGCCCAGCGTATTGGCAGCCCAGGCGGCCAGCCCAGGCTGGGCGACGACGACCTTCTCGGCTGCGGGGCTGCCGGCATCGGCCAGCTCCTCGAGCTGGGCGGAGGCGTTCATCACCCGCCGCAAGGGCTCGCGCAATGGCTGGAAACGCTCCTCGATACGCTGGGCTATGGCGGGCGAGTCGGCGATCAGCTGGCTCACCGGATCGGAGAGATAAAGCGCCGCCGAACCCAGAAAGGCGAATATCGCCACCACCAGAAGGACGGCAGTGACTACGGCGGGAATGCCCTGGCGGCGCAGGTAGCGCACCATCGGTGAAAAGGTGAGGGTGACGAGCAGCGCCAGCATCACCGGCAGGAAGAACGTCCGGGCGAAATACAACGCGCCGATCAGGAGGATCGCGAATATTCCGATGATGGAGAAGGACACCGTCTTGGAAAGGTGAAGCCGCGCAACTGCCGCCGTGTCGCGGTCTGCCTGACCCAGATCCATGCCGCGCCTTTCCTCTTGCCAAAAGCACTAGATCACAAACGCGCGAGGAGGAGATCGGGTTCCACGCCGGTGTCGGGCGCTAAAGGTGGACTTCACGCCAGCATGTCGACGCGCTAGCTTCGCCTTACTCTTGCGAAAGTATTCCCGATGGCGAAAGCCCTGCCACGTGTGACCTACTCCAATATCGGCGCCGATTTCGCGCCCTTGCATGACTGGCTGGACGAAGCCTTGCCGGGGTTCCGCAAGTCCATGCTGGGCCAGGCCTGGCCCAATGTGATGGCGGGACGCCATGATGTGAGCGGACGCGCCTATGAGGTCCATTGCCCCTTCGAGCGCGACCTGGTGGTGGCGCGGCTCGTCTCGGCCGATCGCAAGGCGGTTGCCGCCGCGGTCAGGGCCGGGCGTGACGCGTTTCCGGTCTGGTCCGGCATGGGCTGGAAGACGCGGGTCAAAGCTTTACGCAAATGGGCCAAGGAGATCGAGCGGCGCAAATACGAGCTCGGCATGGCGGCGCTTTACGAAGTGGGAAAATCCAGGCTCGAAGCGGTAGGCGAGGCCGAGGAGGCGATCCATCTCGTCAATTGGTATTGCGACGAGATGGAGCGGTCGAAAGGTTTCAGCCAGCCGATGCATCGCGCCCATGTGGACGAGGAGACCACTTGCCTGCTCAAGCCGGTCGGTGTCTTCGCCGTCATCGCGCCGTTCAACTTCCCGGTGGCGCTCGCCTGTAACATGCTAGGTGCGGCGCTGGTCGCCGGCAATACGGCGGTGTTCAAGCCCTCGCCGCAATCGGGCCTGACCTCGGCGCTCCTGATGGAGACAGTGGAGGCCGCCGGGATTCCCTCCGGCGTGGTCAATCTCATCAACGGTTCGGAGGCGGGGCCGCTTCTGGTCGATGCCGAAGGTGTCGATGGCATCGCCTTCACCGGCACGCATCAGACCGGCATGCGCATCTATCGCAAGCTCGCCTCGGGCGCCTATGCGCGGCCGGTCATTTGCGAGATGGGCGGCAAGAACCCGGCCTATGTCACCGCCACCGCCGACCTCGACATGGCGGCGGAGGGCTTGATCCGGTCGGCCTTCGGGCTCCAGGGCGAGAAATGCTCCTCCTGCTCGGTGGTCTATGTCGATGAGGCGGTGAAGCAGGACCTGCTCGGGCGTCTGAAAGCGCAAGCGCAGGCTATCATCATCGGCAATCCGGAAGACCGCCGCACCTTCATGGGGCCGTTGATCGATGAGGCGGCGGTCGAGCGCTACCAGAAAGTGGCAAAGGCGGCGCGCGCCAAAGGCCGCATCATCCATGGCGGCGAACGGCTTTCGGGACCTCTCTTCAACAAGGGCCATTTCGTGGCGCCGATGGTCGTCGCGGAACTTCCGCCCGACCACTGGATTAACAAAGAGGAATTGATTCTGCCGGTCCTGTCGGTGGTGGCCGTGGGCTCCCTGGCGGAGGGCGTCGCTCTGGGAAACCGCAATGTCTATGGGCTGTGCGCGGGGCTCTATTCGGGGAACCCCAAGGAGATCGAGACGTTTCTCGGCCTCGCCGAGGCGGGTGTCCTCTATGTCAACCGGCGCACCGGCGCCACAACCGGCGCCTGGCCGGGCGAGCAGACCTTTTGCGGCTGGAAGGGCTCGGGCATCGACGGCAAGGGCGGATTCGGGCCGTTTACCATTCCCCGCTACATGCGCGAACAAAGTCTCACCATTATGCGGGGTTAGTTCCTGTGGCAGGGCTTTACAAATCGTTCCTGGGGCTTCATGTTGCGGCGCACTTTGGGGTGCTCCCAGGTTCCAGCGACTGGCAAAAACCATGATCCGGCATGACCTTAGGCCGGCCGAGGAGTTGTGTTGAATGAGCGTTACGCGGCGTGGCATGCTGAACATGCTGCAAGGGCTTGCGGTGCTGGGTGCGGCCAGCAAGACCGGCCTGCTTGAGGCATCGGCGCAGACCACCGAGCTTTTGGGCAAATCCGAAGCCTTCACCGACGACTATGTGCTGGAGCTGGCGCGGGCCAGGGCCAAGAAGCCGTTCGTTGAAGAGAAGATTCAGCTGCCGCCCGGCCTCGACAATCTCACCTATGACCAGTATCGCGACATCCGCTTCAATCCGGAGAAGTCGATCTGGCGCGGCCAGCCGCATGGCTTCTCCTTCGATCTCTTCCATTCCGGCTTCTATTACACCTCGCCGGTCGACATCTTCATCGTCGACAATGGCGAGCAGGCGAAGCTCAATTACGTCCCCGATCTCTTCACCTTCGGGCCTCTGGTGCAACAGCCCAAAGGCGACATGGACCTGCATTATGCCGGCTTCCGGCTGCGCTACCCGATCAACAGCAAGGACTACAATGACGAGTTCTGCGTGTTCCAGGGCGCGTCCTATTTCCGCGCCATAGGCAAAGGCCATCTCTACGGGCTTTCGGCGCGCGGGCTCGCCATCGACACCGGCCAGCCCAATGGCGAGGAATTCCCGTTCTTCCGCTCCTTCTGGATTCGCACGCCGACGCCCGATGCGGTGTCGGTCGTCGTGTGGGCGCTGCTCGACAGCCCGTCCTGCACCGGCGCCTATCGTTTCACCATCAAGCCGGGTGCGGCGACGCAGATGGACGTCGAAATGACGATCTTCCCGCGCCGCGACCTCGATCATGTCGGCATCGCGCCGCTCACCAGCATGTTCCTCTATGACGCGATGAACCATGTCTCTTTCGACGACTACCGTCCGGCAGTGCATGATTCAGACGGGCTGATGATGCTGACGGGGGCCGGCGAATATCTCTGGCGGCCGCTCGCCAATCCGAAGACGCTGCAGGTTTCGGCCTTCGTCGACAACAGCCCTGGCGGATTCGGACTCATGCAGCGCAAGCGCCAGTATGACGACTTCCTCGATCTCGAGGCCAAATACGAGAAGCGGCCGAGCCTGTGGGTGGAGCCGATCGGCGACTGGGGCCAGGGGGCGGTGGAACTCTACGAGATCCCGTCGCAGCGTGAGATCCACGACAATATCGCCGCCTTCTGGCAGCCCAAGCAGAAGCCGGCCAAGGACAGTTCCGTGTCCTTCGTCTACCGGCTCTACTGGTGCGATGAATGGCCGCTGGACCGCCAGGATTACAAGGCGATGGCGCGCTTCTCCGGCGGCGGTCTCAATTTCGACCAGAACAAGCGCCTCTATGTCATCGATTTCCAGGGCGGCTCTCTCACCGGCGATGTTGTCGCTGACGTGACTGCAAGCCAAGGTACGATCAGCAATGTCGTCACCCAGCCCAATCCGCAAAGCGGCGGCGTCAGATTGTCCTTCGAAATCGATGTCGGAAGTGCTGAAATGTCCGAATTCCGGGCGGTGCTCAAGCGCGGCCAGGAAAGAGTGAGCGAAACATGGCTCTATCGGTGGACAAAATCGTAGATATCGCGCCCAGCAAGGACGATATTCTGCCGCCGGAATCCCGGCTCGACATGCCCGTCCAGGACCTCAAGCATTGGGCTCCTGGCGGGGCTCTTTCCGCCGGACGCGAGCGCACCAGCGTTCATCTCTACCGCTGGTTCGTTTTTTCGGCGACACTGGCCCTGACCGGGCTCGGCACCTATGAGATCTATCAGGTGATCAGCCCGGCCGACATCACCTGGCTGCAGGTGATCTTCGCCGCCCTGTTCGCCGTGACCTTCGCCTGGATCTCGTTTGCCTGCGCCGGCGCCATGCTGGGCTTCCTGTGCATGACGAGGCGGCCGCGCTACACGCTGGCCGAGCTTGCCGACACCCGGCGTACAGCACTTCTGATGCCGGTCTATCACGAGGATCCGGAGACGGTCGCCGAAGCCATGGCTCGCATGGGCCGCGCGCTCGCCCGCGAGAAGGCCGGCGACAAGTTCGACATCTTCATCCTGAGCGACAGCCGCGAGGCCGCCCATATCCGCCATGAGGCGCAGGTCTTCGCCAAACTGCGCCAGGATCTGCGCGACGACATCCAGGTCTATTACCGCCGCCGTCCCGACAATCATCACAAGAAGGCCGGCAACATCGCCGATTTCGTCACCCGCTGGGGCGGCGCCTATGAAGCGATGATCGTGCTCGACGCCGACAGCATGATGTCCGGCCATACGCTGGTCACGCTGGCGCGCGCCATGGCGGCCGATCCCAAGGCCGGCATCATCCAGAGCCTGCCGCTTCTCCACAACCGCTGGACGCTCTACGCGCGCATGCAGCAATTCGCCGGCCGCGTCTATGGGCCGATCGTCGCCAACGGGCTTGCCGCCTGGCATGGGCGCGACGGCAATTACTGGGGCCACAATGCGATCATCCGGGTGAAGGCCTTCGCGGAAGCGGCGGGCCTGCCCGAGCTCGCGGGCCGCAAGCCGTTCGGCGGCCATATCATGAGCCATGACTTCGTCGAGGCGGCGCTGATGCGCCGTTCCGGCTGGGCGGTCTATATGCTGCCGGCGCTCGGCGGCTCCTATGAAGAGACGCCGCCCAATCTGATCGAGCTCGCGGCGCGCGACCGGCGCTGGAGCCAGGGCAATCTGCAGCATATGAAGCTCCTGCATGTTAAGGGGCTGCATTGGGTGAGCCGCATCCACTTCCTGCAGGGCATCATGTCCTATCTGGCGTCGCCTCTGTGGCTGTTCCTGCTGATGACCGGTCTCGTCCTCTCCACGGTCGCCAAATACGCCCAGCCCAATTATTTCCCGGAAGGCTTCACGCTGTTCCCGGCCTGGCCGGTCTTCGATCCCGAGCGTGCGCTGAGGCTCTTCACCTTGACCATGGCGGTGCTGTTCGTGCCGAAGATCCTCGGCATCATCGCCGCCATCTTCGATCCGGTGCTCCGGCGCGGCTGCGGCGGTGTCAGCGGGCTGATCAAGAGCCTGTTCGCGGAATCGATCCTCTCAGCGCTCCTGTCGCCGATCATGATGCTCATACAGTCGGGATTCGTGCTCGACATCCTGCTCGGCCGCGATTCCGGCTGGAAGGCGCAGAAGCGCACCGAGGAGGCGCCGCCTTTCAACGAGCTCCTGCACAAACATGCCTGGCATATCGTCGCCGGCCTCCTGGTCGGCGTGCTGGCTTTCCTGATCACGACGCAGACATTCCTCTGGCTGTCGCCGATCGTGCTCGGCCTCGCTCTGTCGGCCGTCGTCTCGTGGTGGACCGGTCTCGTCTCGGTGGGCCGGCGTGCCTATGACTGGAACATCTTCCGCATCCCCGAGGAATTGAACCCGGTCTCCGACAAAGTCGATGGAGCTAACCGGGAAAAGAATCTCGCGGCAGCGGAGTGATGGTTCCATCGCCGGCAATGGCGAGCGCGTCGTTTCGGGCGAGCTCCACATAATCCGCCGCCGTCACCGCCAGCACCGGACAGCCCTTGCCATAAAGCGTTTCCGCCACTTCCGCGCCGATCGCCAGATTGATGTCCGGCTTCACGAGAAGGATGGCGGCGGGCGCCGTGCCGAGTCGGATCGCTTCCGCCATACCGCCGGGTGCAGTGCCCGATCCGCGCGTCTCGCGCATCATCAGGATCCTGTCGGTGATAATCGATCCGCATTGCGGATGATGAATATCGATGATTCGCCCGCTGCGCGGATCGAAAGCGCCCCAGAAGCTCAAAGGCGCATCGAGAGCGAGAACCCGCCCTTGTGCCGCGCCGCCGTGAAGGATGCGTGCGCGCGTCATAGGCGGTTCGTCCATAATTGCGGGTCGCGCCAGACCTCACCGCGAACGGCGCTTTCGACACATTCGGCGAGACTGCCGAAGGAGACTTCGACGCCCAGCATGCCGGGCGCGTAATAGGCCCATTTAGCGGCATTGGTCATGATGCGGCCGCGGCAGTGGCGCACCGCCGGTGAATAATAAGTGCAGGTGTCGGCGATGACGGTGGCGCCGAAAGCTTCGATCTCGGCGATCCAGCCGCGCCTGGCCGCTTCATCACGGACATGGCGGCTGGTCGACACATAGAAGGCAATACCGGGTTTGGCCTTGCGCCCGCTGACGAGCGGGGTCAGCCTTTCGAATTCGGTCAGCGAAAAATGCGGCGTGCCGAGCGCCACCATGTCGAGCGGACCGTCCTTGGCGCTGGTCAGGTCGCGACGCGCTTCGGCGAGAGAGCCTGGCGTGACATCGAAGACATGTTCGGGCGCATGGCCTTGGAAGGCATCATTCTGCGTTGCGGCTTCCGGTGTCACGCCAACCGCGTGCCACATCTCGACGCCGCCCGCGGAAGCGGCCGCGGCGGCGAGCGCCTTCAGTGAATCCGCCGTCTCCTGCGGCCGCAGGCCGGAGATCACCGGTATGGCCTGGCCTGAGAGCTTGCCGACATGATGGCCGAGCAGATGATAGAAGATGTTCTCAGCTTTCCACGCATCCGGCACGTCCTCAGTGCGGATGAGGAGGCGGCCGCGCCGGCCTTCGTCGCGATGGAGGCCGGCAAAAGGCGCCTTGCCGATGAGCGCGCAGGCGACATCGAGATAATCGCCATATTTGTTGGTCCGGGCGCCCACGACGGCATTGTAGAAGGACACCGCATTGGATTCACCGGCGACGATCTGATCACCGAATTGGGGACCACCCGGCAGCTGATAGGGCGCGCAGGTCCAGACCGGCCGGCAGCCGAGCTTCTCATAGAGCTGCATCAGCTTGCGCGCACCCTTGACCATTTGCGGGTCGCCCGCCTCGGGCCGGATATCCGGATCGGCGAGGCTCACCACGCCATTATTGGTCCAGGCGGGAATGCTGAGCTTGGCGCCGTGATCGAGGAGATATTGCGCGAAATCGACATGCGCCTCGCCGCTGTAGAAGCAGGCATCGATATGGGCGAAGGAGACCGGGATAAGCTCGCGCGCCTGCAATATGTCGGCGGCTTTCAGCACCAAGCGCATTGCCAACCGCATGGCCGGGCCATATGCGCCATCGAGGCAAGCCCGGTCACGGTCGTCGAGCGCAACGCTCACGAGGGGAATTTCTCCCGCGCCAGTTTGTTGAGCGTCACATAATCCGTCTTGCCGGTGCCGAGGATCGGAATGGCGTCCAGCGGCACGATGATCCTGGGTGTCATCAGCTCGGTCACGCCGAAATTCTTGAAGGCGTCGGACAGGCCGGTGCGGTCGAGCTTCTGATGCGTCGAGAAGAGCACCAGCTGCTCGCCTTTCTTCGGATCGGGAATGGCGACCACGGCATGGGCATAATCGGGGAAGGCCTCCTGCACATGGCTTTCGACGGCGGCGAGCGAAACCATCTCGCCGGCGATCTTGGAGAAACGTTTGGCGCGGCCTTGGATGGTGATGTAGCGGCGCGGATCGACGGTGACGATGTCGCCGGTATCGTACCAGCCCTCGGGCGGCGGCTCGACCAGGCCCGGCTTTTCGGCGCGCAGATAACCCAGCATGATATTGGGCCCCTTGACATGCAGCCGGCCGCCTTCGGGGATGCCCTCGATGGGCTCAAGCCGGTAGTCGATGCCGTCGAAGAGACGCCCGACGGAGCCCGAACGGTAATGGATGGGCGTGTTGACGGCGAGCACCGGCGCGCATTCAGTGACGCCGTAGCCTTCGAGGATGCGCAGGCCGAACATGTCCATATAGGTCTGGCGCGTTTCCGGGCGCACCCGCTCGGCGCCCGCCACCACGAAGCGTATCTTGTAGAAATCGTAAGGATGCGCGTTGCGGGCATAGCCGGTGAGGAAGGTGTCGGTGCCGAAGAGCACCGTCGCATTGATGTCGTAGACCAGCTCGGGAATGATCTTGTAGTGCAGAGGTGACGGATAGAGGAAGGTGCGCACGCCGGCGAGCACCGGCAGGAGCGTGCCGGCATTGAGCCCGAATGTATGGAACATCGGCATCGGGTTGAAGACGATGTCCTGCGGCGTGAAATCGATGCGCGCCGCCGCCTGGTGGCGGTTGGCCTGCAGATTGCTGTGCGAGAGCACGACGCCCTTCGGCGTTCCCTCCGAGCCCGAGGTGAAGACGATCGCCGCCGGCGCGTCGGCATCGGGATTGTAGCCGAGCTTCTTCAGCGCATGGTTCGGGAGATGGCTGGACCACAGGCCGTAGAGCTTGTCGCCAAGGCCCACTTGCGCGCGCACATCCTCGATCCAGATGATCTTGGCCTGCTTTTCGAGGAGCGCCACGGCATCGCCAAAGTCACCCGCCTCGACGAAACGCCGCGACGTGATGACGGTCTTCACCTCGGCGGTGCGGCAGGCGGCCGCCATATTGTTGGCGCCGGTCGAATAGTTGAGCAGCGCCGGCACGCGGCCCGACGCATAAAGCGCGAACAGCGTGATGAAGCAGCCGGCGGCGCTCGGCAGCAGCACGGCGACATTCTTCTCGCCCGGCGTCAGCGCGGCCAGACGGCGGCCGAGGATGAAACTCCCCAGCACGATGCGGTCATAGGTCAGCGGCGTGCGCTGGATGTCCTCGAGGATCTCGTGCTTCCTGCCATGGATGTGGCGGGCTTCGAGGAGCGACTGGAACAATGTCTCGTCCTTGAAGCTGGTGCGGAACATCATGTCGGTCATGATGTCGTAGGTCCGGTCGGCGAGATATTCGCGCAAGGCCCCGCTTTTCAGATCGGCCGGGGCGGAAATCTTCACCGGCGGCAGGAAGGTCAAGGTGATCTTGGGGAACCAGCGGATGCGGAACTTGCCCTTCATCAGCGAGAACGGCGTGTATTGCGCGCCATCGATGCGGATGGGCAAGATCTTCGCGCCGGCGAGATGGGCGATGACGCCCGGCCCCTCATAGATCTTCATCAGCGAGCCGGTGCGGGTGATCCGGCCTTCCGGGAAGATCACCACCTTGCGGCCGCGCTTCAACCCGTTGGCGAGGGTCTTGATCGCCATCGGATTGCTGGGATCGATGGGGAGGAGATCGAAGAGCTGGAAGGCGGGCTTCACCCACCAGCGATCGGCGACACGCGTGTTGATGGCGAACTGGCAGCGCTCGGGCAGGAAGGCGGAGATCAGCGGACCGTCGAGGAAGGAGGTGTGGTTGGAGATGATGAGCGCCTTGCGCCCGGCCTTGGCGAAGTTCTCGAAGCCTTTGATCTCGACGCGATAGAACAGATAGAACAGGCGACGGGCGATGTAAGCGGCGAGCTCCTGCGGCAGGAGGCGGCAGATCCAGATGGCGGCGATGGCGTTGGCGAGGCCGACCACCAGGAACAGCCCGCGCACCGACAGCCCGGCATCGAGCAGCAGATAAGAGAGGACCGTCGCCGCGGTCATGAACACCGCATTGATGATGTTGTTGGCGGCAATGACCCGGGCGCGCTTCTGGGGCGACGAGCGCGCCTGGACCAGCGCATAAAGCGGCACCGCGAAAAGGCCGGCGCACAGCGCGATCGCCGCGAGATCGACAAGCACCCGCCAGCCGGAGAAGCTCGACACCAGATCGAGCGGGGTGCGCAACGCGCTCGCATCGCTCGAGCGCAAGGCGCCGGTGGCGAAATAGAGATCGATGATGAAGAGGGTGATCAGGATGGCGGCGATCGGTACATATTTGACCGACACTTCACCCTTCAGCAGCCGGTTGGTGACGATCGAGCCGACACCGATCGCCACGGTGAAGGCGGCGATGATGAGGCTCGCCACCGTTTCATTGGCGTGCAGCTCGGTCTGGGTGAAAAGCGGGATCTGGGTGAGGAAGACGACGCCTAAGAACCAGAACCAGGAAATGCCCAGAATGGCGAGGAAGACATCGCCGCGCTCGCGCGCGATGCCGATCATGCGCCAGGTTTCCTGGGCGAGATTGGCGTTGAGCTTGAGCTCGGGCTGAGGCGCGGGGGCGGCCGGAATCTGCCGGGCGCTCAAATAGGCCATGATGGCGAGGCCGATCATCACCACGCTCACCCAATGGCGGCCCCATTCGGAGCTGATGGCGAAGCTGCCGAACAAGGTGCCGAGCAGGATCGACAGGAAGGTGCCCATCTCGATCAGGCCGTTGCCGCCGAGAAGCTCCTGGCGCTCGAGATGCTGCGGCAGGATCGAATATTTGATCGGGCCGAAGAAGGCCGACTGGGTGCCGGTCAGGAAGACGACGAGGAGCTGCAGCCAGACCTGGTCGGTGAACAGGCTGAAGGAGGCGAGCGCCACGATGGCGATCTCGATGAACTTGATGCGCTGCGCCAGCATCGCTTTGTCGAACTTGTCGGCGATCTGGCCGGCCAAGGCCGAAAACAGGAAAAAGGGCAGGATCAAAAGGCCGGAGGAGAGCGTGTTGAGGAGGCCGGCATGGCCTTCGGCGAAACCGAGCCTGGGCCCCAGATCGTAGATGAGCAGGATCGACAGGGCATAACGGAAAGCGTTGTCGTTGAAGGCGCCGATCGCCTGGGCGACGAACAGCGGCAGAAAGCGCCTGGTGCGCAACAGCGCGAATTGATTGGAATGCCCGGTATCCATTGGGGAGGCCGATCTCCTTGCGACTCAGAATTGCAGCGCGTCTTTTATATGTTTGAGCGTATCCCGGTGATGATTGCAAATCCGCTCCGCCCCCGCCGCGGCGAGGCGGCGGGTCTTGGCCGGGTCGACGGAAAAGCCGATGAAATGCACCTTGTTGGCGAGGCCCGCCTCGACATCGTTGAGATTGTCGCCGATGAAGACGATGCGCTCGCGCGGCAGGTTCAGGCTGGCGATGGCGCGGGCCAGAATCCGGCGTTTGGCGCCGCCACCATTGGCGCCGAAGCCGAGATCCTTGAGCCTGTCCCACAGGCCGCAGGTGGCGAGTCTCAGGCCGGCGACTTCGAGGAGGTTGGCGGTGGCGATACCGAGCCTGGCCTTGCCGGCGAGTCCGGCAATCAGGTCCGCCGCTCCGGGGACCGTCTCGGGAACAAGGCGCTTCTGCCGGAGCTCAGCGTCCATATAGCCGATATAGGCGTCGATGACCGCACGATGTTCCTGTGGCGTCGGTGTGCGTCCGAAGTGCCCTTCGAGGATCTCCGCGATGATGTCCTCGTCATTGCGGATGCGATAACCGTCCCAGTCGCGCGACAGGCCGGTGAGGCCGTAGAGCTCGGCGAAAGGCCAGAAAAAGGCGTCCTCCTCAGGGCGCGTCAGATCGAGCAGGACCCCGTCGACATCGAAGATGACCGCTGCGTGAGGATTCATACCATCCGTCACC
>NNBT01003623.1_pt1 | contig 21247 bp, 19 predicted proteins | sample 1173831 | NCBI WGS metagenome assembly NNBT01 (sample SAMN07173936, study PRJNA388173) | plant metagenome | isolation source: symbiotic tissue sample KVJ10 | place: Norway: Troms, Kvaloya island | reverse complement strand
AGGTAACATCCGTCTTTCCGGGGAATTTCGGATCCGAGCTCCAGTCTCATCAGGGCGCCGTCGTTCTGTTCGAGCGGCAGCGGGGACGACCGCTGGCGATCGTCCATGCCGGCGAGATCACGGCAATTCGGACCGCCTCTGCGAGTGCCGTGGCCACGCGGGCGCTCGCGCGGCCAGGCTCTGCGACGGTGGCTATCCTGGGTTATGGCGAGCAGGCGGCAGAGCATGTGGAGGCGCTCACTTGCCTCAAAACGATCAGGTCCTTCCGCGTCTGGGGGCGTTCCTTCGATCGGGCCAGCCATTTTGCCTCCCGCATGGAGGACGCACATGGGATCGACGCAAGAGCCGTTTGCTCCGTTCGCGAGGCGACGGCGGGAGCGGACATTGTCTGCACGCTGACGGCCGCCGCGACGCCCATACTTGACAGAGACGCGCTGGAGCCGGGCATGCATCTGAACGTGGTCGGCGCGAGTGTTGCGCGTTATCGCGAGGTCGAGCCGGAAGTGGTCGCCGGGTCTACTGTATTCGTGGATCACCGGGCGATGGCGCATCGGGAGGCGGGCGAGCTCATCCAGGCGCGGGAGCTTGGCCTGATTGGTGCGGATCACATCGCCGCCGAGATCGGAGATGTGTTGTGCGGCAGGCATCCCGGTCGGCAGCGGAAGGATGAGATCACCTTCTTCAAGTCGCTTGGCATGCCCGCGGAAGATCTGCACGCCGCTCATTACGTCTATGAAAGAGCGGTGATGCACAAGCTCGGGGTGCATGTCGACTTTTAGAGCATCGGGCCGGACCTAGGCTTTAGGCAGCTTCTGCTCCAATTCGAAGAAGCCGGCCCAGGCGTCGCGCCGGCGATGGCTGAGGCGTTGGCGTAGATTGTCGATGCTGAAATGATTGGCGCGGATGCCGGTTTCGAGTTCGCTCCAGGTCAGCGGCACCGACACGGCCGCCCCTTTGCGGGCGCGGGTCGAAAAGGCGGCCACCGCGGTGGCGCCGCGTCCATTGCGCAGATAGTCGACGAAGATGCGGCCCTTGCGGCGCGCCTTGGTCATCACCGCCAGATATTTGCGCGGCGTATCCGTCGCCATTGCCTCGGCGAGCTTGCGGGTGAAGTCCTTGACCCTGTCCCAATCCGCCGTCGGGGTGATCGGTGCCACCACATGCAGGCCTTTGCCGCCGGTCGTCTTGACGAAGCTTTCGAGGCGCAGCTTCTTGAGCCGCTCACGCACCTCGAAAGCAGCCTCGACGACCTCTTCCCACGCAACGTCCTCGCCGGGATCGAGATCGAAGATCAGGCGGTCCGGTTTCTCCAGGGTTTCGACACGCGACCCCCAGGGATGAATCTCCAGCACATTGGCCTGCACCAGAGCGATCAGGCCGTCGAGATCTCGGATGGCGAGCATTGGCTCGGCCTCGCCGATATCGATCGGCAGCAGCGATTTGTCGGCGCCGTCCCAGATGTGTTTGGCATAGAAGCAGGATTTGCCAACACCGCCGGGACAGCGCACCAGGCTCAGTACCCGCCCTGTGACATGCGGCAGGATCCAGTCGGCGATGTCGGTGTAGAACTCGGCGAGACCCTGCTTGGTGATGCCGTCTTCGGGCCACAGGATGCGGTCGGGATGCGTGAGTTTGACGTTGCTGGTCACCGTCTTCTCCCGTCTGTTCGTCTGCTCCTGCGGGACCTCGAGCCTGACATCCTCGGGCGCCTTGTCCTCGCGCAAGCCCTTGAAGGCAGCCTGGCGCAAAAGCTTGTCCGGGCTCCAGCCGCGGAACTGGATGTCGGCGACGAGCCGCGGCTCGACCCAGCGTACATTCTGCAGCGACTGCTTGTCGACCGGCCGTCTGAATTTGGGCTGAGCGGTTTCGATCGTTGCGAGCCCGCTTCTGAGTGCCAGCGCCGTCTCGTCGGTGAAGCCGGTGCCGGCGCGTCCGGCATGAACCAGCTCCTTGCCGTCATAGAAGCCGAGCACCAGTGAGCCGACCGCCTGCCGCGAGGTTGAGGAGGGGACGTAACCGATGATGACGAATTCCTGGCCGAGCGCGCATTTGCTTTTGATCCAGTTCTCGCTGCGGCCGCTGCGATAAGGGGCCTCGGCGCGTTTCGAGATCAGTCCTTCGAGACCCATCTGGCAGGCATGGGCGAAAATGGTACGGCTGTCGCCCTCATCCATATGGGCGCTGTAGCGCAGCGGCAGCGCGGAAGGTGCGGCCGCCAGGATCTCCTCGAGTGCCGCCTTGCGGTCTTTGAGGGCGACGCCGGTGAGATTGACGCCTTCGCAATAGAGGAGATCGAACATGAAATAGACGAGGCGGTCGCGCCGCCCGCTTTTGAGATCGGTCTGCAGCGCGGTGAAGGTAGAGATGCCGCTGTCTTCCTGGGCGACGATCTCGCCATCGAGCAGGGCCGAGCTCATCGGCAATTGCGCCAGGGCTTTGGCGATGGTGGGGAAGCGTTTCGTCCAATCGAGCCCGGTGCGGGTGCGAAGCTGTACCTTGCCGCCATCGAGCCGCGCCTGCATGCGATAGCCGTCATGTTTGATCTCGTGCAGCCAGCCTTTGCCCTGTGGCGGCCCATCGCGTTCTTCCGCAAGCGCCGGCTCGATGAAGACCGGCAAGATGCCTTTCCGGGCGCCTGTGAGCTTGCTGTAGGTGGAAGCCTTGGCGCCGCTGGCGCGCCGGATCTTCTCGCGCGCTTTGTGATCGGGACGGATCTGCCGGCGTTCCGCCAGGTCTTCATTGGTGAGGCCGGAGATGACCGACGTGAGCTCGGTCGCCGCCGGCTCCAGATCGCCGGCGCCCAGCGAATAATCATCTTCGCCTTTGAACAGCAGCCATTGCTCCTGGCGCTCGCCGGGTCTTCGTTTCATGCGCACGAAATGCCAATGGCCTTTCAGCCTCTCGCCATTGAGCGCGAAAATGAGCTTGCCGTTCTTGAAGCCCTCGCGCGGATCGCCGTCCGGAATCCAGGTGCCGCGATCCCACACGATCATCGTGCCGCCGCCATATTCGCCCTTGGGGATGACGCCTTCCCAGGTGAGATAATCGAGCGGATGGTCCTCGGTCTCGACCGCCAGCCGCTTGACGCCCGGCACCATGCTGATGCCCTTGGCGACGGCCCAGCTTTTCAGCACGCCGTCGAGCTCGAGCCGCAGATCGAAATGGAGACGGCGCGCTTCATGGCGCTGCACCGCGAAGCGCCATTCGTTTGTCGGACCGATCTTGGCGCGCGGTTCCGGCGTCTTGCTGAAATCGCGCTTGGCGCGATAGGGCGCCAGACGGCCTGACGATTTCTTGGGCGTCTTGGCTTCGGAGCGTCGCGCCGGCATTCAGAGGTCTAACGGCGCCCGCCGCTGGCCTTCTTCTTCGCCGCCGAATTGTCGCCGCCGCTCTTTGTCTTTGCCGGCTTGTCGTCCGTCACGCTGCGCCTCAACGCATCCATGAGGTCGACGACATTGGTGCCGCTCGGCCGCTCCTCAGCCGTCGTGACGATCTTGCGGCCCTTGGCTTTTTCGCGCACCAGCTCCTGAAGCGCTTCGGCATAGTGGTTCTTATAGTGCTCGGGCTTGAATTCCGTCGCCTTGCGGCCGATCAGCTCGCCCGCCAGCGTCACCATTTCCGCATCGAGCTTCTTGTCCGGCAGGTCGGAGAAATATTGGCCGGCCGCCCTGATCTCATTGGCATAACGCATCACATGCATGCCGAGGCCTTTGTCGAGCGGGCCGACGGCGACGAGATATTCGCGTCCCGACATCGTCACCTGGCCGACGCCGAGCTTGCCGCTTTTCTTGAGCGCATCGCGGATGACGAGATAACCCTCGACCGAATGTTCGTCGGTCGGCACGATGTAATAGGGACGTTCGAAATAGCGCGGGTCGATTTCCTCGTTGTCGACGAACAGGTGAAGATCGAGCGTCTTCTTGCTTTCGAGCTTGATCGCCTCGAGCTCTTCCGGCTCGAGCATCACATAGGTGTCTTCGTCGATCTCATAAGCCTTGACGATGTCGGCATTGTCGATCGGGCCCAGGCCCTTCACCGTCTTGGTGTAATTGATCCGCTGTCCGGTCGGCTTGTGAATCTGATTGAATTTGATCTCGGAGGTCGTATCGACGGCGTTATAGACGGCCACACCGATGGAGACGAGCGAGAGCCTGAGGAAGCCTTTCCAATAGGCACGGCCGGGAACTGCCATGATACTCACCACTGACCAACTGACTTCTAATCAAAGTGTATCCTCTGGGCCATGGTTCCTCTACGGAAACAAATCGAAAACACATTAGGCGGTTACCAAATTCAACCCACAATATGTGGGCCGGATGGAACTTGCCTGCCGCTGCGACATTGAACTGGCGAAACGAAGATGCGACCCTGATCCGGAACGGCAGTCGAAAGGTTGAAGCGCCATGTCCCTGAACCGCCTCGCTCTATGCTGTGCTGCTCTCATTGTCTTCTCGGGTTTGCATGTGGGGCCGGCCAGCGCCGACCTCCTGGGCGATATCGGAACCGGGGCCCGCAAGACCGGCAAAGCGATCGAACGCGGTGCCAAGAAGGCCGGCCGCGCGGTCAAGGAAGGTGTCGAGGATGCCGGCGAGGCGATCGGCCGCGGCGCCCGCAAGCTCGGCCGTGACCTCGAGCGCGGTTATTGCGACCTGACCTCCGACCGCGACTGCCGCGTCAATGCCAGGGTCGGCCGCGACAAGCAGGGACCCTACACCTATGATCCCAAGAACCCCTCCAAGAAATATCGTGGCGATGAAACCGATCCGGCGCAGACCGACCGCGACAAGCAACTGAGCGGCTTCGCCGCCTATGTGAAGAACAAGGATCTGACCGAGGCCGAGATCGATGACCGCGACGTGCACGGCTTCCGTCGCTTCCTCGCGCCCAACGCCAAGCTGGGCACGCCCTATCCCGACGCGGAGAAGGCCTTGAAGGCGCCGACCAAGTTGGGCGAGCTCCGTGCTTGCTGTCAGAAGGGTGGCGGCGGCCCGTTCCTGACCGACCGGCTCGACAAGTCCAAGCTGTTCTTCGCCGGCGGCACCGAATATCTCACCAAGGTCGACGAGCCGGTCTATGCGCCGCTCACCGGCTGGGTGGAAAAGCAGGAGGATCCGCGCAACAACTTCGGCGGGCTCATTGTGCGCGACGAGAAGGGGTATCGCGCCACGGTTTCCTTCATCCGCCTGACGCCCGAGATCGAGCAGGCGCTCAAATCCAATAGCCGTTACGAGGTGAAGGCGGGCGAAACGATCATCGGTCATGCGCAGGATCTGCATCCGGCCTATCCGCCCGAGGTGCCGAACCATGTCTATGTCACGATGTCCGATCCAAAGGGCGATCCCGTCGATCCGGCCGGCAAGATCACGTTGAAGCGGGTGCCGAAGTCGATCCCGGCGAAGGCGCCCACCACCGCGGCGAAGCCCTGAGCATCACTGCAACCACTGATCGCTCTTGCCAAGCGGCGGCAAAGCCGCTCTGTTTGAGATGGGGGTTGGCTAGAGGCAGACAGGATGACAACGCTGCGTTCGAGCCGCGTCAGTCGTCGGGGGCTTCTGATTGGCGCGTCGGCTCTGCTGGGCACTGTGACGGGTGGCGTGGTTGCGCCGGCCTTCGCGGCAAAGCCGCCATCCGCGGCCAGCATTGCGGCACTGCTGCGGAAATACAAAGTCCCCGCCGTGAGCTTCGCGACATTCGACCGCGCCGGCATCGTCCTCTGTGCCGCCTATGGGCGGCGGCAGGTCGGCAGCGCGAAAGTGACGACCGAGACGCGCTTTCAGGCCGCCTCGCTCAGCAAGACGGTCAATGCGCTCTGCGTGCTGAGTCTCGTGCGCGACGGCAGGTTTGGCCTCGATGATCCCGTGAACAAGCATCTGTCCGGCTGGCGCTTGACCGGCAATGATGCGGAGCAGGTCACGATCAGAATGCTGCTCTCCCATACCGGAGGAACAACGATAGCCGGATTCCTGGGCTATCAGAGAGACGACGTCATTCCATGGCTGGACGAGATCCTCGATGGCGTCAGACCGGCGAACACCGGGCGGATCGAGGTGGTCGCTCCCTTGGGACAGTATCAATATTCAGGCGGTGGCGTCGTCGTCCTGCAGAAGCTCATCACGGAAATCGAGGCAGCGCCTTATGAGGACGTCGTGGCGCGACGGGTTCTCGAACCGCTCGGCATGTCGAACTCCTCGATGCGGCAGCCCTTGCAGTCGATCAGGGGCAAGCTCGCCTCCGGCCACACGATCGACGGCGATGTCATCCGCATGGACTATTTCATCTATCCCGAGATGGCGGCAGCTGGCCTGTGGACGACGCCTGGCGATCTCGCACGCATGCTGATGGCGATGCTCGATTCAGCCGAAGGTAAGGCGGGAGCTTTTCTTCCCAAGGATCTGGCCCGCGAAATGATGACACCGGTCAAGGCCGACGCCGGACTGGGCGTCTTCATCAATCCCAAGGGATTGGTCCACCACGACGGCGCCAATTGGGGCTTTCGCGCCGTCTATCTTGTCGACCCCAAGGCCCGGAGCGGAAAGATCGTGATGGCGAACGGCCAACGCGGCGACATGGTCTATAATGATTTGCTGAGGCGCCTTTGACCACCTTGCCAAACCGCCGCAAAGCCGGTTTGCTGGGGTTGATCGTGACGGCAATCCAGGGACAGGCGGGATAACATGAGATGGCAGCGGTTGGGTCGCGCGAGCAGGCGCGGCTTTCTGGTCGGGGGATCGGCATGGATAGGGAGCCTCGGCGCGCTGTCGTCGGCTGCGATGGCGAAACTGCCGGCTCGCGGCGACGTCGAGGCTTTGCTGCGGAAATACCGCGTCCCGGCGGTGAGCGTGGCCGCATTCGAGGGAAACCGGATCACCCTCGAGGCGGCTTATGGCGATCAGAAAGCGGAAGGCGATCCCGCGACCTCGGAAACGCGATTCCAGGCCGCCTCGATCAGCAAGACGGCCAATGCGCTCTGCGTGCTGAGCCTGGTGCGCGACGGCAAACTGGATCTCGACGAGCCGGTGAACCGGCGCCTTACCAGCTGGCAGCTCACCGGTAACGGCGCGGATAAGGTCACCGCCCGCATGCTGCTCTCGCATACGGGCGGCACGACGGGGCACGGCTTTGCCGGCTATGAGCGTGACGCCGTCATTCCCACGGTGATCGATATTCTGAACGGACAAGGGGCGGCGAATTCGCAGCCGGTTGTCGTCGACACGCCGCCCGGCCGGAAGTTCCGTTACTCGGGGGGCGGCGTAACGATCCTGCAGCGGCTGGTGCTGGATATCGAGACGGGATCCTACTACGACATCGTCGCGCAGCGTGTGCTGCAGCCGCTCGGCATGTCCAACTCGTCCATGCAGCAGCCGCGCCAGCCGCTGTCCGGCAAGCTGGCCTTCGGACACACCGACAAGGGCGAGACCGTCCGTATGGACTATCATATTTACCCTGAGATGGCGGCGGCGGGCCTGTGGACGACGCCGGGCGATCTGGCGCGCATGTTGATGGCGCTCGTCGCATCCGTCGCGGGGCAGGACGGCGCATTCCTGCCCAGGAAGCTGGCGCGCCAGATGGTCACGCCGGTCAAGAGCGGCGCGGGGCTCGGCGTTTTCATCGACAATGCCGGCATGATCAATCACAGCGGCGTCAATTGGGGTTTCCGCGCCATTTATATCGCCAATCCGCGCAAGGGCCGCGGCAAGGTCGTGATGTCGAATGGCGAGAACGGTGAAGCCTTGAACAATGCGATGCTGAAGCGGATCTGACGCCGGCTAGCCTCCCGACCGATCAGGCGTCGGCTGATCCCGAGACGACGGCGGGAAGCCCGGCAACTTCCTCGTCGCTGAAGACGCGGCTGCGCGTCAGGAAACGAAAGCCCTCCGGCGCCTCGAGCGAGAAGCCGGAGCCGCGCCCCTTGACCACGTCGATGATGAGCTGCGTGTGCTGCCAATATTCGAATTGCGCGGCGCTCATATAGAAGGGTGAGCCGCCGATGGCGCCGAGCTTGACATCGCTGCCGCCGACACGGAATTCGCCCAAAGGATAACACATCGGCGCCGAGCCGTCGCAGCAGCCGCCCGACTGATGGAACATCAACGGCCCGTGCCTGTCCTTGAGCATGGCGATGAGATCGAGGGCCGCCTCGGTGGCGAGAACACGTTCGATCGTGCGCGCTTCCATGGCGGCCCTCTTCTTCAATCAGTGTTTCGGCGCGAGGTCAGAAGAAACCCAGCGCCTTCGGGCTGTAGCTCACCAGCATGTTCTTGGTCTGCTGATAGTGATCGAGCATCATCTTATGCGTCTCACGCCCGATGCCCGACTGCTTGTAGCCGCCGAAAGCCGCGTGCGAGGGATAGAGATGATAGCAGTTGGTCCACACGCGCCCGGCCTGGATAGCCCGGCCAAAGCGATAGGCGCGGTTGATGTCGCGTGTCCACACCGCGGCGCCCAGGCCGTAGAGCGTGTCATTGGCGATGGCGAGCGCTTCCTCGGGCGTGTCGAAGGTTGTCACCGACACGACTGGCCCGAAGATCTCCTCCTGGAAGATGCGCATCTTGTTGGTGCCTTCGAAGACCGTCGGATGCACGTAATAACCATCCTTCAACTCGCCCTCGAGGACGTTGCGCTCGCCGCCGGCGAGGACCTTCGCCCCTTCCTTCCGCCCGATGTCGAAATAGGACAGGATCTTCTCGAGCTGGTCGTTCGACGCCTGCGCGCCGATCATCGTCGCGGCGTCGAGCGGGTGGCCCTGCTTGATCTTCTTGACCCGCGCCAGCGCCTTTTCCATGAACTTGTCATAGATCGACTTCTGCACCAGCGCGCGGCTCGGACAGGTGCACACCTCGCCCTGGTTGAGGGCGAACATGGTGAAGCCTTCCAGCGCCTTGTCGACGAAATCATCGTTTTCGGCCATCACGTCGGCGAAGAAGATGTTGGGCGACTTGCCGCCGAGCTCGAGCGTCACCGGAATGATGTTCTCGGACGCATATTGCATGATGAGGCGGCCGGTCGTGGTCTCGCCCGTAAAGGCGACCTTGGCGATGCGCTTGTTCTGGGCGAGAGGTTTGCCGGCTTCGATGCCGAAGCCGTTGACGATATTGATCACGCCCGGCGGGAAGATGTCGGCGATGAGCTCCATCAGCACCATGATGCCCATCGGCGTCTGCTCGGCGGGCTTCAAGATGACGCAATTGCCGGCGGCGAGTGCCGGAGCGAGCTTCCACGTCGCCATGAGGATCGGGAAGTTCCACGGAATGATCTGGCCGACGACGCCCAGCGGCTCGTGGAAATGATAGGCGACGGTGTCGTCGTCGATCTCCGACAGCGCCCCTTCCTGGGCGCGGATGCAGGCGGCGAAATAGCGGAAATGATCGACCACCAGCGGCAGATCGGCATGGGTCGTCTCGCGGATCGGCTTGCCATTGTCGATCGATTCCACCAGCGCCAGGAGGCTGAGACGGCTTTCGACCACATCGGCGACCTTGTTGAGAAGCTTGGCCCGTTCGGCGGGCGCGGTCTTGCCCCATTTCTCGCGTGCCTTGTGCGCGGCATCGACGGCGAGCTCGATGTCCTCGGCGGTCGAGCGCGCGATGTCGCAGACCTTCTTGCCGGTGATCGGGCTGATATTCTCGAAATATTGGCCTTTGACCGGGGCCACCCATTTGCCGCCGATGAAGTTCTCGTAGCGCGGCCGGATGGCGACGGTTTTCTCAATCTCTTTAAGAGCTTGGGCGAGCATAGTGGGACCTCCCATGGTTTTTGCCGCCTCGACGTTATACCCCGTCAGGAATGACGACAAGGCGACGTTAGTCCCAATTGAAAATAACGAATGGCCGAAACGGAACAGAGCGTGATTGGTGCGATTTGGTCTGGACCTGGCGCGAACTTCGCAGGATTATGACGCCAAGGAGCACCAATTGGCCAATCTCAGCATACGTATCGACTTTGCGCCGGAACACCGGCTCGGTCCCGGCAAGATTCAACTGCTCGAGCAGATCGCCTCGCTGGGCTCGATCGCCGCCAGCGGCCGCGCGCTTGGTATGTCCTATCGCCGCGCCTGGGAGCTGATTGACGAGCTGAATTCGATCTTTGGTGAACCGGTCGTCATTCCGAGGAGTGGCGGCAAGAAAGGCGGCGGCGCCGCCTTGACGCCTTTGGGACTGACCATCATCTCGCGTTATCGCGCCATCGAGCGTGCCGCGGCGTCCGCTGCTGAAAGTCACGTCGCGGCGCTCGATGCCGAGATCGCCGCCAAGAGCAAACGCCAGAAACGCGCCTGATCGGCTTGCAGCCGCGCATTCGTTATGGTCTATTGGGCATAGCGAGTGCCCTGATGAGCAAAACTCAGACCGTTGCAAATTTCACCTCCTGCGAAGTCTCCGGTGACGGCGAGGCCATCCGTCTTTCCTATTGCGACGACGCCGGGGCCACCCGTGATCTCGAGATTTCGGCCGAGCAGGCGGGCGCGCTCGCCATGACCCTGCCGAGATTGCTCAGCGCCGCTCTGCGGGCGCGCAGCCGCGATCCCAATCTCAGATTCGTCTTCCCTCTCGCCGAGTGCAATCTCGAAGCCGCGGCGGGAAGCTCGCATCGCATCCTCTCCTTGCGCACCTCCGATGGCTTCGAGGTCAGCTTCTCGCTGTCGCAGGAGGCGCTCGCCGAGATGAGCGAGCTGATCGATCTCGGCGCCGAGCCGGCGGGCGGCCGCGGCTCCATGCACTGAAATGATGAACGGTACGGATCGATCCGTTCCGGTTTGTTTGCCTGTCGTTATTTTCGTTTGACTATAACGTTTGTCCACATGATCCGTAAGAGAGGTTGTCATGAATATCGCCGTCCGTAAGCCGCTTCTGGGATCCGCGTTGAGCGGATTCCTGGGCCAGAACCGCAAGATCCTGATCGATGGCAAATGGGTCGGGGCCCAGAACGGCCAGACCTTCGAGGTCGAGGATCCCGCCACCCAGGAGATCATCGCCCATGTTCCCTTGGGCGACAAAGCCGATATCGATCTGGCGGTCGCCGCCGCGCGCCGCGCGTTTGATAGCGGACCCTGGTCGCGCATGTCGCCCGGCGAGCGTTCGCGCATCGTCTGGAAGCTCGGCGATCTGCTCGAGAAACATGCCGACGAATTCGCCGAGCTCGAGGCGCTCGACAACGGCAAGCCGGTGACCAATGCCCGCAAGGGTGATGTTCAGGGCTCGATCGAGATGTTCCGTTACATGGCGGGCTGGGCGACGCGCCTCAATGGCGAGACCATTCAGGTGTCGAGCCCGGGCAACTGGCATGCCTACACACTGCGCGAGCCGGTCGGCGTCGTCGGCCAGATCATTCCGTGGAATTTCCCGCTGATGATGGCGGCCTGGAAGCTGGCGCCGGCGCTGGCGTCCGGCTGCACCATTGTGCTCAAGCCCGCCGAGCAGACGCCGCTGTCGGCGCTGCGCTTCGGCGAACTGATCCAGGAGGCGGGCATCCCCGACGGTGTCGTCAACATCGTCACCGGCTTCGGCGAGACGGCGGGCGCCGCACTTGCCGAGCATCCCGATGTCGACAAGGTCGCCTTCACCGGTTCGACCGAGGTCGGCAAGATCATCGTCAGGGCGGCGGCGGGCAATCTCAAGCGTGTGTCGCTCGAGCTCGGCGGCAAGTCGCCGGCCATCGTCTTCCCGGACGCCGATCTCGATCTCGCCATCGCCGGCACGGCGGATGCGATCTTCTACAATCAGGGCCAGTGCTGCACCGCGGGCTCCAGACTCTTCGCCCACAAATCGGTCTATGACAAGGTCGTGGCCGGCGTCGCCGCGGCTGCGGGCAAGCTCAAGATCGGCCATGGCCTCGATCCCACCGTCAATCTGGGGCCGCTCGTGTCCAAGGAGCAGCATGACCGGGTCAAGGGCTTCCTCGATTCCGGCCGCAAGGAAGGCGCCGAGGTGGTGACCGGCGGCAAGATCGCCGGCAATCAGGGCTATTTCGTCGAGCCGACGGTGCTCGCCAAGACCAATCGCGACATGCGGGTGGTCCGCGAGGAGATTTTCGGGCCGGTGGTCTGTGTCCAGTCCTTCGACGACGACAGCCTCGATGCGGTGGCGAAGTTCGCCAACGATACTGAATATGGACTGCAGGCGAGCGTGTGGACGCGCAATCTGAAAACGGCCCATATGATGGCGCGCAAAATCAAGGCCGGCACCATCTGCATCAACACCCATAATTACGGCGACCCGGCCTGGCCCTTCGGCGGCTACAAGCAGTCGGGCTGGGGCCGCGAGATGGGCAAGGAGGTCATGGAGCACTACACCGAGACCAAGTCGGTAGCGGCCAGGTTGTAACGCTCCTTGCTGCGCGCCGCGCCGCGCGCTAACGTCAACGCCTGCGAATTCCAAAGAATGTAGATGAGTAGGGAGGCCGAACGGCCTCCCTCCTTCATAGAAGGCCATCAACCAGGGAGGAGTTCAATGCCTGTTGCCATCCATCCATCTGTCGATAAGGGCATCAAGCCGGCGGGGCGTAAATTCTCCGGCGGCACGCTGACCTGTAAATGCGCGAAGGATCCGGTGACCGTGAAGGTCACCAGCCAGAGCGCGCACAATCACGCTTGCGGCTGCACCAAATGCTGGAAGCCGGAAGGTGCCACTTTCTCCGTCGTCGCCGTCGTGCCGCGCGACAACCTGAGCGTCACCGCCAACAGCCAGAAGCTCAAGGTGATCGACGCCAGCGCCGCGATCCAGCGCCACGCCTGTACCGGCTGCGGCGTCCACATGTATGGCCGTGTCGAGAACACCAAACATCCGTTTTACGGCCTCGATTTCATCCACACCGAATTGTCCACCGAGAAGGGCTGGTCGCCACCCAAATTCGCGGCCTTCGTCTCCTCCATCATCGAATCCGGCACGCATCCTGACGAGATGAAGAAGATCCGGGCGCGGTTGCGTACCATCGGGCTCGAGCCCTATGACTGCCTGTCGCCGCCGCTCATGGATTACATCGCCACCCATGTCGCGAAGGCCAAGGGCGTGCTGAGAGCCTGAGACCGAACGGTACTGGCCTAAAGGAATTGGCCGGGCTAGACCGTTGCCAGGACCGAATGAAGGAGAATCGTGGACATGAAGACCCGCGCCGCCGTTGCTTTCGAAAAAGCCAAGCCGCTTGAGATCGTCGAGGTCGACCTCGAAGGACCGCGCGAGGGTGAGGTGCTGGTCGAGATCAAGGCGACCGGCATCTGCCATACCGACGAGTTCACGATCTCCGGCGCCGATCCGGAAGGCCTCTTCCCGGCCATCATGGGCCATGAAGGCGCCGGCGTCGTCGTCGATGTCGGCCCCGGCGTCAAATCGCTGAAGAAGGGCGATCACGTCATCCCGCTCTACACGCCCGAATGCCGCGAATGCGACTACTGTCTCAACCCCAAGACCAATCTCTGCCAGAAGATCCGCACGACGCAAGGCAAGGGCCTGATGCCCGACGGCACCAGCCGCTTCTCCTACAAGGGCAAGATGGTGCATCACTATATGGGCTGCTCCACTTTCGCCAACCATACGGTGTTGCCCGAGATCGCGCTCGCCAAGGTCCGGAGCGACGCGCCCTTCGACAAAATCTGCTATATCGGCTGCGGCGTCACCACCGGCATCGGTGCGGTGATCAACACCGCCAAGGTGGAAGAGGGCTCGAACTGCATCGTCTTCGGCCTCGGCGGCATCGGCCTCAACGTCATCCAGGGCCTGCGCCTCGCCGGTGCCAATATGATCGTCGGCGTCGATCTCAACAATGACCGCAAGCCCTGGGGCGAGCGCTTCGGCATGACGCATTTCGTCAATCCGAGCGAAGTGCAGGGCGATCTCGTCGCCCATCTGGTCGAGCTCACCGGCGGCGGCGCCGACTACACTTTTGAATGCATCGGCAATGTGAAGGTGATGCGTATCGCGCTCGAAGCCTGCCACAAGGGCTGGGGTGAATCGATCATCATCGGCGTCGCCGGCGCCGGCCAGGAAATCGCCACGCGGCCCTTCCAGTTGGTCACCGGCCGTGTCTGGCGCGGCACCGCCTTCGGCGGCGCCCGCGGCCGCACCGACGTGCCGAAGATCGTCGACTGGTACATGAACGGCAAGATCGAGATCGACCCGATGATCACCCACACGCTGCCGCTCGAGCGCATCAACGAGGCCTTCGACCTGATGCATGAGGGCAAGTCGATCCGGAGCGTGGTCATTTTTTGATACGCTGACTGGACGAACGATCAAGCGGCAGGGGTCGGCCTCCTGCTAAACCGGCGGTGTGGAGGAGATGCCATGCCACTTGCAGATAATGCGCTCTGGGTCATCGAGCGCAACTTGCGCCAGCCCCTCACGCTGAACTCGATTGCCGAGGCCTGCGGGGTTTCCCGCGCGCATCTCGCCAACGCGTTCGGCATGGCGACCGGTCATCCGGTGATGAAGTACCTGCGCGCCCGGCGCCTCAGCGAGGCGGCGCGTGCCTTGGCGGCCGGCGCGCCTGACATTCTGGTGGTGGCGCTCGATACGGGCTACGGATCGCACGAGGCATTTACCCGTGCCTTTCGTGAGCAGTTCGGCCAGACGCCCGAGACCTTGCGCGACAAGGGCAGTCTCGCAGGCATCGAAATCGTTGCGCCCTTGGAGCTGAAGGCGAAGATGCCCGGCAACCTGGCCGCTCCCCGCCTCACCGATGAAGGGCCGGTGCGCGCAATCGGCCTCGCGCAGGTCTTCTCATTCTCGACGACGATCGGCATTCCGGCGCAGTGGCAGCGGTTCATGGAATATTACGATGCCATTCCGGAAAAGCTCGACGGCATTCCGATCGGCGTCACCGAGGCGCCCGATGACGAGGGTGAGTTCAACTATGTCTGCGCCGCCGAGGTCTCGCGTTTCGGCAAGGTCCCGGAGGGGCTGCGCAAGATCGAAATTCCGGCCTGCAAATATGCGGTGTTCGAGCATCACGGTCATGTGTCGCGCCTCTATGAAACCTATTCCGCGATCTGGAACGAAGGACTTTCCGCGCGTGGGCTGACGCTCGCCGATTCACCCATCATCGAGCGTCACAATCCGCAATTCGATCCCCGGACGGGCGAAGGCGGGGTCACACTCTGGCTTCCGCTGGCGGCATGATGGCGAAACGCCTTGCTATGCCGGCCGTCGCCTCGCCCGCCGACTGGCAGGAAGCCCGCCTGCGCCTGCTGGCGAAGGAGAAGGCGGCGACGCGGATGCTCGATTCGCTGGCGGCCGAGCGCCGGCGTTTACCCATGGTGCGGCTCGACCGGGACTATGTCTTCTCCGGCGCACGGGGAAAAGTCTCGCTCGCGAAACTCTTTTCGGGACGCCGGCAGTTGATCGTCTATCACTTCATGTTCGCGCCCGACTGGTCGGGCGCCTGCGCCGGCTGCGCCCGTCGCATCGACGATATCGGGCATCTGGCCCATCTTCACGCCCGCGACACGAGCCTTGTCGCTGTGGCGCGCGCCCCCTATCGGCGCCTCGCCGAGCTGCGCCGGCGGAAGCGCTGGACTGTTCCTTTTTATTCATCCGCGGGATCCTCCTTCAACGCCGATATGGGTGTCGGCGGTGAAGGGGACGAAGACTTCGGCCTCAGCGTGTTTCTGCGCGACGCGGGTTCTATGATCTATCGCAGCTATTTCACCACCGGCCGTGGTGTCGAGCCGTCGGGCTTCCGGCATTTGCTCGATATGACACCTTATGGCCCGCCAGGAGGACTGGGAGGATTCACCCGCAGGCTGGCCGCAGTCCCCCACGCATGACTGGGGATCCGCCCGGGACAAGTAGAAATTAACCCAAAGGAATTTTGTTGCCAAACTTGCATACAAGATATATACATTCTGTCTATGACCAAGGTCGAGCGCTCGCGGAGCTTCCCATCGACCGGCCGTAGGGCCGAAGCGGCCCAGGACGTCGTTTTCAGATGGCTCAAGCAGCATATCGCGACCCTTCCCAGGAGAGACGGCGTATTCCTTACCGAGGCCGAGGTCTCCCAGGCCACCGGTACGTCACGCACCCCGGTGCGCGAGGCCTTGCTGCGGCTCGAGGCTGACGGCGTCCTGCAGATCGTGCCCAAGAAGGGCGCCTATGTTCCGCCGGTGACAGAGGCCGATATCGACGCCGTGATGCAGGCGCGGGGACTGGTCGAGCAATGGTGCGCGCGGCGCGCCGCCGATCTGGGCGCCGCATTGGCCGAGCAGCTCGATGAGCTGCTCGCGCGCCAGGCGGCGCAGAAGGACGACCCGGTCGCCTTCATCGAAAGCGATCGTGAGTTTCATCGCGTCATCGTGGGCGCCGCCGGCAACCCGGTGCTTGCCGGCTTTTATGAGAGCCTGAGGGATCGTCAGTTGCGCATGGGAGTCTCTGCGCTCACCACCTCGGGCCGGCGCATCGAGGAAGTCCTGGTCGAACACGCGGCCATCGTCGCGGCATTGCGCGCGCGTGACGGCGAGCGCGCCACTGAAGCGGTGGCGCGCCATCTGGAGACGACGCTCGCCGCCTTGCGGCTGCCGGCGCTGCCGAAATGGGGACGGCCGCCATCATGACCGCCGCGGTGGAAACAGCCTTCGACACGAGGGCGTTCCGGCAGGCGCTGGGACAGTTTCCAACCGGTGTCTGCATCGTGACCGCCAAGGTTGACGGCAAGCCGCTCGGTATGACGGTCAGTTCGTTCAACTCGCTGTCGCTCGCGCCGCCCCTCATTTTGTTCAGCATCGACCGCAAGGCCGTGAGCCTTTCGCTCTGGATGAAGGCGGAGGCCTATGCCGTCAATGTCCTGGCCGAGAACCAGAAGGAACTCTCCAACAGATTTGCCCGCTCGCTCGGCAACAAATGGGAAGCCACCGGTTATCGTGACGGCTTCATGGACGTACCGTTGCTGCCCGGCGTGATCGCGGTATTCGAATGTGCCGCCTTCACCCGGCACGACGGAGGCGATCATGTGCTGTTCATTGCCGAGGTGAAGCGTTTCCGTGCCCAGGGCGATCGCCAGCCGCTGGTCTTCGGCAAGGGCCGTTATGCAGCTCTGCAACCTACCGAGATCGCGGCGCCTCTATGGCCGCTCGACATCCATTACTGAACGACTGGAGGGTACCATGATCAAGACAGGCTCCCAGCATATCGCATCGCTGAGAGATGGGCGGCATGTCTATATCGACGGCACGCTTTCCGGTGACGTCACCGAAAACCCGGCCTTCAGGCGCTCCATCGCCACGGTCGGTACGCTCTACGATTTCCAGTCGCGCCCGGAAAATCTCGAATTGATGACCTTCGATTCTCCGGAGGTGGATGGGGGCCGCGCCAACCGCATCTGGCAGCTGCCGCGCAGCTATCAGGAACTGGTCGAGCGCCGGCGGGCATTGGAGGCCTGGGCCGAGCTGCATGGCGGATTCCTCGGGCGGGCGCCGGATCATGTCGCCTCCTGCCTGGCCGGCATGTATATGGGGATCGACGTCTTCCGTGGCTATGACGCGGCGCGCGCCGGAGCGCTCACTGACTATTTCCGCTTCGCCCGCGACAACGACCTCTATCTCACTTATGTCATCATCAATCCGCAGGCCGATAGATCCCGCCCGGCGGGTGAGCAGCAGGATCCGTTCCTCACTGCCGGCGTGGTCGATCAGGACGGCACGGGCCTCACCATCAGGGGCGCCAAGATGCTGGCGACGGGCGGCATCATGGCGAATGAGGTGCTGGTGACCTGCATCCAGCCGCTGCGCGCCGGTGAGGAGCGTTATGCCGTCTCCTTCGCCGTGCCGATGAATGCCAAGGGTTTGAAGATCCTGTCGCGCAAGTCTTACGAAGCGGGAGCGCCGAGTGTTTTCGACAATCCGCTCGCCAGCCGCTTCGACGAGAACGACGCCGTCCTCTATTTCGACGATGTGAAGGTCGAGTGGCCGCGCGTTTTCATCAACCAGGACATCGCAATGTGCCAGCGGCAGTTTCATGCCACGCCGGCGCATGTCTACCAGAACTACCAGTCGCAGATCCGCCTGATGGTGAAGATGCGTTTCCTGGTCGGCATCGCCCGGCGGATCGCTGAGACCAACGGCATCATCGGATTTCCGCAAGTGCATGAAACACTAGGCGCGCTCGCGGCGCAGAACACGATGGTCGATGCGCTTGTCCATGCCATGGAGATCAAGGGCAGGATGCAAGGTGAGTATTTCGTGCCTGACGGCCACACCCTCTATGCCGCCCAGGTGCTGACGCAGGAGCTTTATGGGCAGGTGATCACGGCGCTGCGCGGCCTGGCCGGCGGCGGCCTGATCATGCTGCCGTCTTCCGTCACTGATTTCGCCAATGCCGAATTGCGCAGCCTCATCGACCGGACGCAGCAGTCGCCCGTCTGCTCGTTGGAAAGCCGGGTCAAATTCTTCAAGCTTGCCTGGGATGCGGTGGGTTCGGAATTCGCCTCCCGGCATACGCAGTATGAAATGTTCTATGCCGGGGCCACTTTCGTCACCAAGGGACACAGCTTCCGTACCTTCGACTGGGACCGCTGCACTAGTTCCGTCGATCGCATGCTCGACGGCTATACACTCGCCGACGAGATCGGCGGCGTCTCGCCGCTGGCGGCATGAGGGCCGGCATGGCGATCGACAAGGAGCATCTGGAATTTCACGCGCTCGATATGGCGGGCGGCTGGCATGTTCCTCCGGGCTATCCGGCGGGAATCGAGCAGAAGATCCTGTCGGGTCGGCTCGATGAAGATGCCGCGAGCGGGCATCGTACGCGTCTCCTGCGCTTTCTGCCCGGTGCCTTCACCACTGCGCCTTTCACCCATGACTATTGGGAGGAGGTGTATCTGATCGCCGGCGATCTGATCGTCGGCGCTGCGGCGGGTGGAGAGACATTTCTCGCCAATACCTATGCGTGCCGACCACCCGGTGTCGCGCACGGGCCGTTCCGCTCGCGAGGCGGCTGCCTCTTGCTTGAAGTGCATTACTACGGCTGAGCGGCCATGCCGGGATCGCCGTCGATCTAGCCGAATTCAACCTCGAGATGTCTCTCGGTCTGCGCGGCGATCCGGCACGCCGTCTCGAGATTGTCCGACATGATCATCAAGGTGAAGCGCGGCGGAATTCCGGCGGCGTTCGACACGTCGAGGCCGGCGCTGTCCTTGGCGAGCGAGCGCACTGTGCAGTCGATGACCGAGGTACGGTTGTTGAAGAGGATTCGGCCGGCCTTCAGCACCCGCCGGCGCGGTGCCTTTTCGATCGTCGGCGCTTTCCAAAGCATGCAGCGATTGCGTCCGGCCGTCTTGGCTTCGTACATCGCGCTGTCGGCATGGGCGAGCAGCATGTCGAGATCGTCATCGCCGCCCGCGAGCTCCGCCACGCCGAGGCTCGCCGTGACCCTCTGGCCGGCGCCGAATTCGAGCCGGCCGACCGCCAGTCTGATTTTCTCCGAGATCGTATGTGCCGTCACGCAATCAGTGTGCGGCAGCAGGATGGCGAACTCTTCGCCGCCGAGGCGGCCGAGAAGATCGGTCGAGCGCAATTGCGCCTGGCAGGCGCGCGCGACATCGGTGATGACCTTGTCACCGGCCGCGTGGCCGTGCCCGTCATTGATCGATTTGAAGTGATCGATATCGAGGATCAGCGCGGCGAGCGGCTGGGCATGCCGGCGAGCGAGGGCGAACATGCGGCCGCCTTCATCCTTGAAGGCGCGTCGCGACAGGACGCCGGTCAGGCTGTCGGTTGCCGCCCGCTGACGCAGCTCAAGTTCGTCCATGACGATGTCGGCGAGGCTTGCCAGGATCTCCGCCTGTTGCGCGCTGAACTCCTTGGGCTCGTGACCGATGGCGCAGATCGTGCCGATATTGAAGCCGTCCTTGCTGCGCAGCGGCATGCCGGCATAGAAGCGCACATGCGGCGCGCCGACGACATGCGGGTTGCCGGAGAAGCGGGCATCGCGCGTGGCGTCGGGCACGATGAGCGGTTGGGTGCCGGTGAGCGCGAAGCGGCAGAAGGTTGTCTTGAGATCGGCCTCGCTGGTGGCCATGCCGGTGGCGGCCTTGTACCACTGGCGATGCGCGTCGATCATCGAGACGATGCCGATCGGCACGCCGAAGATCGCCCGGATCAGCTGCGCGATGCGGTCGAAAGGCTCCTCGCGTGGCGTATCCAGAATGTCGTAACGTTCGAGCGCCTTGAGACGGTCGTTCTCGGTCCCGTAACTCGCTTTATCGTCAGCCATGCTCCACCGGTCCAGGCCGGGAATCTAACCCAATTTGGTTAGCGCCCTCACCTTGGCCTGCCGGAATGGTTTACATCTCAAGCCGCTACGCAGCGTCAGTATCGCTGCGCTCAGATCTTAACCAACATCGCCGTTCCATACATGAGGGCGAGACCGGCCGCCGCGCCCGCCAGTGTTGCCGGCGTCATCAGGGCCTTGACCGGGGCCTCTGACGAGCGGGCGAGGAAAGCGCCCACTTCGATGATGACCTGGAGGATGGCGCCGGCGCCGATCGCCAGCGCCAGCGCCGACCAATGTGGCGCATAAGCGAGGCTGCCCATCCACATGCCGAGTACCGCCGGACCGCCGGCGATGAGGGCGAGGCCGGCGAAGCGCGCCAGCGACGGCTTGAGCTTGAGGAGCGGGGCGGCGATGCCGATGCCTTCGGTGATATTGTGGAGCGTGAAGCCCATCACCAGGAAGGTGCCGAGGCCCGCCGCACCCGCCGCGAAGGCGGCGCCGATGGCGAGGCCTTCGCCGAGATTATGCAGGCCGATGCCAATGGCGATGAAGGTGGCGAGCGCCAACCCGCTCGGCTGGCCTTGCCGGCGCGAGACGCCGAGCAGCAGGATGAAGCTCGCCGCCGCGGCGAGGAGAACCATCATCGGCCCTTGGAAGATCGTGGCCGAGCGCCCGGCGAATTCGAACGCGTCCTCCATCGTATCGATGAACAGGAAGGCGAGGAGGCCGACCGTCAAAGCGAGGAGGAAGCTCATCACCTGCGGTCCGGCGCCGCGCAAGGCCGGATAGAACATGAGGCCGATCACCACCGGCACGATGCCGACAAAGGCGCCGAGCATCGCCTGCGCGGCGAAGTTGAGCGAGGACCCTTGCGGGGTTTCGACCGCGACCGGGATATCGTGCTCGAAGGTGGCGCTCGTATTGGTGACGAACGTCACCTTATGTGCTCCGCCTAGCACTCGGGGGAAGGGACTGCCGATCCAGGCCGAGGCGCCGCGCTCGATCGGTCCGGGCGGGTCCTGACTGAAGCGCCACCTGGTCGCGTCGACCTGGAC
>NNBT01001934.1_pt1 | contig 21366 bp, 22 predicted proteins | sample 1173831 | NCBI WGS metagenome assembly NNBT01 (sample SAMN07173936, study PRJNA388173) | plant metagenome | isolation source: symbiotic tissue sample KVJ10 | place: Norway: Troms, Kvaloya island | reverse complement strand
CGTCGAAGCCRGCCCGGCTTGGGCTGCATCWCCAGGATGCGATCGGCCAGGGTCACCGCCTCCTCGACATCATGGGTCACCATGACGACGGTCGGCCGGCTCTCGGCCCACAGCGCGAGCAGGTGGCCGTGTAGGCTGGCGCGGGTCGTGGCGTCGAGTGCCGAAAAGGGCTCGTCCATCAGCAGAAGCTTCGGCCGCATCACCAACGCGCGGGCGATGGCGACGCGCTGCTGCTGCCCGCCGGAGAGTTCGCGCGGCCAGCGGCGGTCATGCCCACCGAGCCCGACGCGGACCAGCGCGTTCGTCACCAGCCCCTCGCGCTCGAAGGCCGAGAGATGGGACAGGCCGAAGCCGACATTCTCGGCGACCGAAAGCCAGGGAAACAACCTCGGCTCCTGGAAGATCACGCCGACATCGGCGCGCGGCTCGCTAATCGCCTCGCCATCGAGCAGGATGCGCCCGGCGCTGGGCCGGTCGAGCCCGGCGACCAGCCGCAGCAGGGTGGTCTTGCCGCAGCCTGAGCCACCGACCAGCGCGAGGATTTCCCCAGCGGCGACGTCGATGGTGACCGCAGACAGCGCCTGCGTGCCGTCGGCATAGGTTTTCGACAGGGTCTCGAAGCTCAGCATCGAGGAGGCTTTCTCACGCGAGAGGATTGCTAGAGTTTGTCGCGGGCCGTGTCCTGCCAGGCGAGAACCGGCCGCGTCAGAGCGACGAGCAGGCCGTCGGCCAACTTGCCGAGTACGGCGAAGCTGATGATGGCCGCGATGATGGTGTCGGGCCGGCCCAGCTGCTGGCCGTCGACGAGGAGGTAGCCGAGGCCTTCGCTCGCGCCCATGATCTCGGCCGCGACCACGAACATGAAGCCCAGCCCCAGCCCCGAGCGCAGCGCCGTGATCCAGGCCGGCAGGATCGCCGGCAGCAGCACCCGGCGCGCCATCGCCAGCCGGCCGAGGCGGAAAACCCGGCCGACCTCGACGATCTTGCGGTCGATGCCCTGGATCGCGGCGGCGACGCCGAGATAGACCGGAAAGAACACGCCGACCGCGATCAGCGCGACCTTGGACGCCTCGAAAATCCCGAACCAGAGGATGAAGAGCGGCACCCAGGCGATCGAGGGGATCGCGCGCAGCGCCTGCAGCGTCGGGTCGAGCAGGCCGCGCGCCACCGGCAGGGCGCCGGTGATGGCGCCGAGCAGCGTGCCCGCCGCCGCGCCGAGACCGAAACCGGCTGCGACCCGCCACAGCGTCGCCGTCGCATGGGTCAGGAGTTCGCCCGAGACGGCCAGCGACCACAGCGTCGCACCGACAACGCTCGGCGGCGGCATCAGCCTGCCATTGGCGAAGCCTGTCCTGACGGCGATCTCCCACAGCACCGCCAGCAGGACCGGCAGCGCGAAACCCGCCAGCGCCAGGCTCGAACGGCGGGGCCGAGGCCGGGCGGGACCGCCCTGTTCGCCGGCGCCTGCCGTCTCGATGCCGAGCGCGCTCATGCCGCGTCCGGCCGTCTCAGTTGGTGACGGCGAAGCTGCGGTCGAGCAGGTCGTCGACCACCGCCTTTACATCGGTCTTCGCGGGGACCACGCCGGCTTCCTGCAGCGCGAGCCCGGCCGCGATGATCGTCTCGGCCTGGGCCTGACCGATCGTGGAGTGCGTCAGTTCCGTGCGGGTGAGCTGGCGCTCGATGACAGCGTCCGACAGCTTGGTATAGGCGACCAGCGTCTTCTTCAGCTCGGCGGGGTTTGCCACCGCGTAAGCACGCGCCTGCTCATAAGCGCCAATGACCTTGCGGACGAGAGCCGGATTGTCCTTGGCGAAGGCCTCGCGAACATTGAGCACGCCCCAGGTGTTGTCGGCGGCCTTGCGGTGGAACAGCTTCGCGCCGCTCTCGACCTCGGCGGCGGCCATCAGCGGGTCGAGCCCCGCCCAGGCGTCGACGTCGCCACGCTCGAGCGCCAGGCGCCCGTCGGCATGCTGCAGCAGGACGAGCTTGACGTCCTTCTCGGTCAGCTTGGCCTCGGCGAGCGCCCGAACGAGGAAGATGTGGGGATCGGTGCCGCGGGTGACGGCGACGCGCTTGCCCTTGAGATCGGAGACCTTGGTGATGTCGCTCTTCGCGCCGGTGACGAGCGCCGTCCATTCCGGGCGCGAATAGACATAGATCGACTTGATTGGGTTGCCGTTGATCTTGCCGATCAAGGCCGCGGCCCCGGCCGTCGAGCCGAAGTCGAGCGAGCCGGCATTGAGGAATTCGAGCGCCTTGTTGGACCCGGCCGACTGCACCCAGCGCACCGTGATCCCGTCGGCCGCCAGCGCCTTTTCGAGCAGGCCGCTGTCCTTGAGGACGAGGCTGACGGGATTGTAGGTCGCATAGTCGACGCGGATTTCCTTGGGGGCCTGGGCGAAGGCCTGTCCGGCAGAGAGAACGAGCGAGGCGGCGAGGCCTGCGACCGCAAAACGACGGGAAATGGTCATGGGGTGTCCCTTTCGATGTGCGAAGGGACCAGGCGACAGGAGGGCGCCCATGCCCCACGCTTTAGCTGCACTTGTTTCGCGCCCGCAAGCTGGTGGCTCAAATCGGCGCGTATCCGCCTTGTAGGTCCATTCGTTCTGTATGTCAAACAGCACGGCCCTTCATGTTGAATCTAATATTTCACATGTTGCCTTGTTTAATTAAACCGCTTTGCGAATCTCCCTTGCGTGCTAACCAGCCGTGACCGGCCTTTCACGCCGCATGCACGCCAAAACGAGGTCAGGCCTGGTGTCATCCGCCGATCAGCCGGTGCTAGAACTCCCTGCGGTCCTGGCGAGCCCCCGGCGGGCGATGGCCGGCCTGCTCGTCAGCGCGGGCTCCGGCGCCGACACGCGCAGCCTGCTCGTCTCCGCGCTCCGCGATGTCCTCGACCAGGGTCATGACGTGGCCCGCGAACTGCTCAAGCGGCCGCGCCATGGGCTGATCTGCGCCCAGTACATCTCGTCCGTGATGGACGCCGTCATCGGTTGCCTGCACGTCGCCGCGACCGAGCATTTCTATCCGGCGCTCAACCCTTCGCAGTCCGAGCGCATCGCCGTCGTGGCCGTCGGCGGCTATGGGCGGGGCACGCTGGCGCCGGGGTCTGATGTCGACTTGCTGTTTCTGTTTCCGCACAAGCAGACCGCTTGGGGCGAGAGCGTCGTCGAGGCGATGCTCTATCCGCTCTGGGATCTGAAGCTGAAGGTCGGGCACTCCGTCCGCTCGATCGACGATTGCGTGCGCGAGGCGCGCGCCGACATGACGATCCGCACCGCGCTGCTCGAGGCGCGCTTCGTGGCGGGCGACGCGTTGCTGTTCCACGACATGGTGCGCCGGTTCGGCGCCGAAGTCGTCGAGGGCACGGCTCCGGCCTTCACCGAAGCCAAGCTGCAGGAGCGCGAGACGCGGGTGCGCCGCGCCGGCACCTCGCGCTACCTCGTCGAGCCCAACGTCAAGGACGGCAAGGGCGGTCTGCGCGACCTGAACACGCTGTTCTGGATCGCCAAATACGCCTATCGCGTCAACGACGTCCGTGAGCTCGTGGCGGCCGGCCTGTTCGACCGCAAGGAACTGCTGATGTTCCAGCGTTCGGAGGAGTTTCTCTGGCGCGTCCGCTGCTGGCTGCACTTCACCACCGGCCGCGCCGAGGAGCGGCTCTCCTTCGATCTGCAGCGGCAGGTCGCAGCCGCGATCGGCTATGCCGGGCGCAGCGGCCAAGCGCCGGTCGAGCGCTTCATGAAGGCCTATTTCCTCGTTGCCAAGGATGTCGGCGACCTGACTGCGATCGTCTGCGCGGCCCTGGAAGCCCGCCAGCAGAAGCCGCGGGCCTCACTGTCGCGGCTGCTCGGCTCCTTCGCCAAGCGCAAGCGCGTGCGCGCGCTCGGCCATCCCGACTTCACGCTGAAGAGCCAGCGCCTCAACGTCGTCGATCCCGACGCGTTCCGGCGCGACCCGGTCAACCTGCTGCGGCTCTACGAGATCGCCAGCCGCGACGACCTCGCGATCCACCCCGACGCCAGCCGGCTGGTGACGCAGTCGCTGCGGCTCGTGACGCCGCAATTGCGCAGCGACCCCGACGCGAACCGCATCTTCCTGGAGATCCTGACTTCGCGGCGCTCGCCCGAAGCGGTGTTACGGCGGATGAACGAATCCGGCCTGCTCGGCAAATTCGTGCCGGATTTCGGTCGCGTCGTCGCGATGATGCAGTTCAACATGTATCACCACTATACGGTCGACGAGCATCTGATCCGCGCGATCGGCGTGCTGGCGGAGATCGATGCGGGCGTGCTGCAGTCCGAACATCCGCTCGCCAACGAGATCATGCCGACGGTCACCAATCGTCGCGCGCTCTATGTCGCCTTGTTCCTGCATGACATCGCCAAGGGCCGGATCGAGGACCATTCGCTCGCCGGCGCCCGGATCGCCCGCAAGCTCGGGCCCCGGCTCGGCCTCACCGAAGGGCAGACGGAAACCGCCGCCTGGCTGATCGAGCATCATCTCGACATGTCCACCGTCGCCCAGAGCCGCGATCTCGGCGACCCTAAGACGATCGAGAGCTTCGCCGCGATCGTGCAGACGCTGGAGCGGTTGAAGCTGCTGCTCGTGCTCACCGTCGCCGACATCAAGGCCGTGGGGCCGGGCGTCTGGAACGGCTGGAAGGGGCAGCTGCTGCGCACGCTCTATTACGAGACGGAGATCGTCCTGGCCGGCGGTCATTCGGTGATCGAGCGTAAGGCGCGCGTCGAGAAGAAGCAGGACGCGCTGAAGGAGCGCCTGGCCGACTGGCCGGCGGCCGAGCGCGACGCCTATCTCGCCCGGCACTATCCGGCGTACTGGATCAAGGTCGAGGTGACCGACCAGGAGAAGCATGCGCGTTTCCTGCGACGGGCCGAGGCCGAGGGTCGCACCACCGCCACGCTGGTCGAGACAGACCAGTTCCGCGGCGTGACGGCGCTCACCATCCTGGCGCCCGACCATCCCCGTCTGCTCGCCATTATCACCGGGGCCTGTGCGGCGGCCGGCGGCAACATCGTCGATGCGCAGATCTTCACGACGACAGACGGGCTGGTGCTCGACACGATCTCGGTGTCGCGCGCCTTCGAGCTCGATGACGACGAGTTGCGCCGGGCCGAGCGGATCGCGGCCGCGATCGAGCGTGCGCTCAAGGGCGAGATCAAGATCGCCGATCTCGTCGCCCAGCGCCGCGCGCCGCCGCCGCGGGGCCAGACCTTCCAGGTTGTGCCGGAGGTCATCATCGACAATGTGCTCTCGGCCCGCCACACCGTGCTCGAGGTCGCGGGACTCGATCGGCCGGGCCTCCTCTACGACCTGACGACGGCGATCGGGAAGCTGAACCTGAACATCGCCTCGGCCCATATCGCGACCTTCGGCGAAAAGGCCGTCGACGTGTTCTACGTCACCGACCTGACCAATGCGAAGATCGTCTCGACCGCACGCCATCTGACGATCCGCCGGGCCCTGCTCGACGTGTTCGGTCCCGACGCCGAGAAGGGGCCGGCCGCGCGGGCCAAAGCCGTCGCGCGTGCTTGATTTAAGCCGGCATAAGCCCGATATCGGCCGTGAACGCGGTCGCGCGCGATGCCGCGGCCAGGTCTTTGGTGGAAGCGGACAGCCTGTTCTCCGCGAAGCCGGTTCCCCGACTTCGCGAAGGCTCCCGATTTGGATTGGATGATGCGATGACGCACAACCCTGCGACGGACAACCCGAGCGACGAGCCGGTGGTCGACGACGCGGCGACCCAGTCGCCCGAGGAGATCATCCAGGCCAATTTTGCCCGGATCGAGGCCGAGCGCGACGATCTCAAGGACAAGCTGCTGCGCACGCTGGCGGACATGGAAAATCTGCGCCGCCGCACCGAGCGCGAGATCGCCGACGCCAAGACCTATGCCGTGACCAGCTTCGCCCGCGACATGCTGGGCGCGGCCGACAATCTGCGCCGGGCGCTGGAAAGCCTCCCCGACACGGCCCGCGCGGCCGAGGAGCCGGCGCTCAAGGCCCTGATCGAAGGCGTCGACCTGACCGAGCGCGACCTGGTGAAGACGCTGGAGCGCCATGGCGTGCGCAAGATCGATCCCCAGGGCGAGAAGTTCGACCCAAACATGCATCAGGCGATGTTCGAGGCGCCCGATCCGGAGATCGCCAAGGGGCTGGTCTCCAAGGTCGTGCAGTCCGGCTACAAGATCGGCGAGCGCGTGCTGCGGCCGGCGCTGGTCGGCATCTCCGCCGGTGCGCCCAAGCCGCCGGCCACCGAGGGCGCCGACGCCGCCAGCACCGGCCACTGAGCATGATCGAGGCCGCCGGCATAGCGATCTTCGCGCTGACCGGCGCCCTCGTCGCCGCCCGCAAGGGCATGGATCCGTTCGGCTTCATCCTGCTGGCGACCGTCACCGGCGTCGGCGGCGGCACGCTTCGGGACCTGCTGCTGGGTCTGCCCGTGGCCTGGGTCGCGGCGCCGCTGAGCGTCATCCTCTGCACGGCCGTCGCGCTGGCGGCCTGGGCCATCGCCTATCTCCGCCCCGGCCGGATGGATGGCTGGAGCGCCAAGCGGCTGCTGATCTGGGCGGACGCAGCGGGGCTCGCGCTGTTTGCCGTCGCGGGCACGCAGAAGGCGCTTGCGGCCGGCGTGCCGCTGCTCTCGGCCGTGGCCCTAGGAGCAGTCACCGCCTCCTTCGGCGGCATCCTGCGCGACATCCTCGCCGGAGACCGCGCGATGGTCCTGTGGAGCCGGGACTTCTACGTCACCGCCGCCGCGGCGGGCGCCGCCGCAACCGCCGTGCTGACGACGCTGGGCCTTAGTGCTCCCCTCGTCATGCTCGGCGGTCTGGCCGCCGGCTTTGGCCTGCGGGCCGGCTCGATGCTGCTGGGCTGGTCGTTTCCGAACCTGCCGGGGTCGGGCGAGCCGCGCTGTTAGGCCACCGGCTTCGTCACGCGTCGCAGGGTCAGGTTGATTCGCCCACCCTGCGGCAAGAGCACCGACGACCCGGCCAGGACGCGGTCGATGCCGTGATAGGCGAGCCTCGCCTCGCCACCGAAGAGCAAAGCATCGCCCGAGGCGAGCTTCAGCGAGACCGTCTTGCCACCGCGCTGCGTGCCGCCGATGCGGAAGACCGCGGTGTCGCCGAGCGAGATCGACAGGACGGGCGCCTCGAAGTCCTGCTCGTCACGGTCCTGATGCAGGCCCATCTTCGCGCTGGCCTCGTAGAAATTGACCAGGCAGGCCTCGGGCGGATGCGGGTAGCCGGCGAGGTCTTCCCAGGCGCGGGCCAGCACGGCGGGCATCGGCGCCCAGGGCTCGCCGGTGACCGGATGCAGCGGCTGGTAGCGGTAGCCGGCCTCGTCCGAGACCCAGCCCAGCGAACCGCAATTGGTCATGCGGACGGAGAACGGCTTGCCTGTCTTGGGCATGCGCGGCTGGAAGAAGGGCGCGATGCGGGCGACCTCGCGCAAATCGGCTACGAGGGCGGCCTGCGCGTCCGGCAGCAGATAGCCCGGCCAGTGGACGACGCCTGGCGCGACGACGAGCCGTGTCATCCCGCGCCCCTAAAGCGAATCCAGGCCGAGGACGTCGGCCATCCCGTAGAGCCCGGGCTCGCGCCCCCTGCCCCAGAGCGCGGCCTTGACCGCGCCCTGCGCGAACAGCCCGCGATCCTCCGCGATATGGGCGAGTTCGAGCCGCTCGCCCGCGCCGGCGAAAATGACCTTGTGGTCGCCGACGACGGTGCCGCCGCGCAGGGTCGCAAAGCCGATCGTGCCCGGTTCGCGGGCGCCGGTGTGGCCGTCGCGGACGGCGACGCGCTGCTGCGCCAGATCGACCGCCCTGCCCTCGGCCGCGGCCTCGCCGAGCAGGACGGCGGTGCCCGAGGGCGCATCGACCTTCATGCGATGATGCATCTCGACGATCTCGATGTCCCAATCCGTGCCCAGCGTCGCCGCGACCTTGCGCACGAGGGCGGCGAGCAGGTTGACGCCGAGGCTCATATTGCCGGAGCGGACGATCGCCGTGTCGCGCGCCGCATCCTGCAACCGCGCCAGATGCGCGGGCTCGAGCCCGGTGGTGCCGACGATATGGGCGATGCGGGCCTTGGCGGCGAGCGCGGCGAAGGAGACGGTCGCATCCGGCGTCGTGAAATCGAGCACGCCCTCCGCTTCGGCGAAGGCGGCCGCTGCATCGTCGGCCATCAGGATGCCGCTGGCGGGCAGGCCGGCCAGCACAGCGGCGTCCTGGCCCAGATGCGGCGAGCCCTGTCGCTCGACCGCCGCCGAGAGGACACAGCCCGGCGCCTCATGGATCGCCCTGATCAGCATCCGCCCCATGCGCCCGGCGGCACCGACGACGACGAGACGCATATCGGACATGGGACGGACTCCAGAGGCAGTAGGATCGCGATAGAAGCACCTCGTCAGCCCGGACCGACGGCGAAGCCGGATCGGTCTGGGACGGCGGCGCGTTCAGCAGAACACGGACTTGCCGTATAAAGCGCTTTGCCCGGCGGCGACACCCGAAACCACGCAACGAAAAACGGCCGGGTTTCCCCGGCCGTTCTTGGAGTATCGCGATCGACGCTGGCCGGTCAAGCCGCCTGCTGGATGCCCGAGAGCTTCCAGGCGCCGCCGCGCGAGCGCACGAAAGTCCAGTGTTCGGTGACCTCCTGCGGGACGGTCGCATTGCCCTCGACGATCTTGCCGCTGGCGCGCTCGTAGAGCGCGTTGATCAGGCTGAAGCGCATCGCGACGGTGGCGTAGTCGAAATTGTCCTCGCGCCAGGCCTCGGCGAGATCGCCCTGCAGCAGCTTCACGTCGGTGACGCGGTCGACCAGACCCTTGCGGGCATTGCCAGAGAGATCCTCATCGAAATAGCCGAACATCTCAGGCGTGACACGCTCGTGCAGCCCCTTCTCGTCCTCGTTCGAATAGGCGGTGTTGATCTCGCCCAAAAGACGCTCGAAGGCGTTGAAGTCCTCGCCCGAAAGCTCGATCGGCGTGGTCTGCGGCACGACGGCCGCCGCAGGGCGGCCGGTTCCGCCACCCATCGCGCCCATCTGGGCGCCGGGCTGCGGCTGATAGCTTTCGCGCGGCATCGGCGCGCCGGCGCCGGCCAGCTGCGGCTCCGAACGGCGGCGGAAGAAGCGGATGGCCAGCCAGATAGCGCCACCGATGAGGGCGAGCTGCAGCAGGAAGCCGAAGATGCCGGCCAGCGAGGCGAGCCCACTGAAGAAGCCGGACCCCGACAGGAGGCCGAACAGGCCGGCGCCCAGAAGGCCGGCGCCGAGCCCCATCATGAGATTGCGGGCCATAGAGGGCCGGGCGGCTTGGGCCGCGGCGGCAGCGCTGGCCGCCGGAGCAGCCTGCGTCGGCGACGGTGTCGCGCTACGCTGGAAGGGCTGGGCGCCATTGGGCGCGGTGTTGGTCTGGGCCGGCGCTGAATCAGTGCGCGAGCCACGGCTGCCGAACGCCTTGCCGCCACCGGGGCGCGCTTCGGCGAGAACCGGAACCAGCAACAGAACACTGGCGACAACGGCGACGGCACGTCCACGACGGGCGAGCGAAATCAGAGACATGGTTCCTCCCGGAGCCCCCCTTGGGCTCTCTTTGAAGCAATATGGCGCAGCCCCCCGCCTTCCGCAAGATCAAGACGGCTAACCCATCGCATTATAACAATAATTTGAAAATATAGCTCCGCACTGTGCGGACCTCGCAGTGCGTGCTACATTGCGTCATCGTCGTCGTATGCGACCTTCCGTCGAGGGGGAGCAAGCCATGACCGCCGTTGATCGCGCGCCTGCCGCGACAAGACGCACGCCGCCGTGGCCTGTTCGCGTGTGGCAGGTTGCTGGGCTGGCTGCCCTTCTGTGCATCTCTGCAACCGCTTCCCGTGCCGCCGAGCCGGCCAGAGCGATCGAACCACCCCGCCTGGCCCAAGCGCCCGAGCCGCTCTGCTTCTGCTGGAGCGAGGGTCGCAAGATCGCCGAGGGGACGAATGCCTGCATCCGCACGACACAGGGGCGTCGCCTCGCTCACTGCGGCCGCGTCATCAACATGATGTCCTGGCAGGTCACGGAGACGCCCTGCCCCGAGAGCTGAGTCTTCCGCCGTCTGCGGCATTTCACTGGAGAAGGCGAAGAGCCCGGCGCCAAAAGCAAACGCCGCCGGGAGGCTATCCCAGCGGCGTGGCTTGAGTGTTGATTGGTCCCAGCGACTCGAGACTGACGTCCGTTCAGAACGCTCCAAACACGATCAATAGCATAAACGCGAAGGCCGCACCCATGATCAACCGGTCGAGACGTAGCGTGAGGCTCATCAAACCCTCCTGTGTCATTGACCTGACACAAGGCTAGCAGAACTGGCGGCGGCCGCAAGGGGGCAGGAGCGTGGCGCGATCGCGGCGGAGCCAAGAGTATGCTTAAACAGTGGTTAAGCCATTGAAGAGTTTTGATACTCAACGCTCACGCGACTGTGGACCGACCAGCTTTTCGAACCCCTTCGCCACAGAGATGACATGGTCATCGCGGCCGAATGCGCCGATGATCTGGATCGAGGCCGGAAGGCCGCGCGGCCCGCGCATCAGCGGCACCGTCACGCAGGGCACGCCGAGCAGCGTCCACAGCCGGTTGAAGCGCGAATCGCCTGTCGAGGCGAGAGTGTCGGGGGCCTCGCCCGGCGCGGCATAGGTCACCACGACATCGACCTCCGCGAAGAAGGCGCGCGCCGCATCGCGGCCGCGCCGCGAAAGGCGCCGCGCCTCGTCATACTGAGCGGGCGTCGTCGCGCGCGCGGCGTCGAGATAGGCGCGCAGCTTCGGCGGCAAGGCGTCGCGATGCTCGGCATATTCCCAGGCCAGCGCCTGCGTCGCCTCATAGTCCTGAAGCGGGCCATGCGCCTGGAAGGCCTCGGCTAGGCTCGCCGTTCCCTCATGGGGCACGAGCATGGCCCCGGCGGCGCCGGCAAGCTCCTGGAACCGCTCCAGCGCTGCAGCCGAACCCGGCTCGGGTCCGCCGGCATAGGTCTGGTGGTGGATGCCGATCCGCAGCCCCGAAAGCTCTGCCGCCACGGCGTCGAGGCCGGGTCGTCCCGTGATCGCCGCCAGAGCCAGCCCGACGTCGTCGGCGCTCGCCGCCATCAGGCCGAGCGTGTCGAGCGACCAGGAAAACGGCTTGACCCCGACCGTCGGTAGCAGCGCGTAGGACGGCTTGATCGCCGCCACGCCGCAATAGGCGGCCGGGCGGATGACGGAGCCGCCGGTCTGCGTGCCCAAAGCGAGCGGGATCATCGCCGCCGCCACCGCCGCGGCCGAACCGGCCGAGGAGCCGCCGGGGCTCGCCGCAGGGTCGTGGGGATTGTGCGTCGGCGCCGGATCGAGGAAGGCGAAGGCGGTGGTGTGGGTCTTGCCGGCCACCGTCGCGCCCGCCGCCTTCAGGGCCATGACGACCGGTGCGTCGGCGCGCGGACGCCAGCCGTCATAGATCGACGATCCCATCCGGGTCGGCAGATCGGCCGTGTCGATGATGTCCTTGACGCCACAGGCGATGCCGGCGAGCGGGCCCTCACCGGGCTGGAGCGCGTCCGGTCGGCTGGCAAAGGCCTGGATGCGCGGCTCGTGCTCGACGATGCGCGCCTCGCTGACGGCCAGCGCGTCCGCAGGGCTGGTCTCGCCGCGCCGGATGCAGTCGAGGATGTCGCGCAGGCTCTGCATGTCACTCTCCGATGATGCGAACGATCAGGCCCGTCGCGCGGCGCGCGACCGGAATGGCGATGAAGGCCGTGCCGGCCGCGCAGGGCCAGGCCACGGCGAAAGCAGCCAGCCAATGGCGGACGAAATCGGGCGGCAGGCCGAGATTGAGCCAGGTCACCAGCGCCGTCATCAGGAAGGCCATGATGCCGGCCATCAGCACCGGAAAGATGAAGCGCGCCTTGCCCGTCATGAAGCGGTCTCCCAGCGGGAGCGGAGGCTCCCACGGGCTCTGTCGCACAGGCGCGCGCGCCTCCGCCAGCGGTGTTTGGATCATGCGGGAATGCGCCGGACGGGGCTCCCGGAGCGAGGACGACGGCGGCGGGACTTGACGCTTGGACAGAGGCGCGGAAATGAGAACCTCTCTTCCGTCTCACGGACGCGCCGATGCCCACCCTCGCGCCCTTGGCCGCCGCCTCGCCGGTCATCCAGCTTCACGTGGCTGCCGCGCTGACGGCGGTGCTGTCGGGGCTCGCCGTCGTCGGGATGCCGAAAGGCACGCCCCTGCATCGGTGCATCGGATGGATCTTCGTGCCGGCGATGGCGGTCGTGGCGCTAAGCTCGCTCTTCATCATGCGAAACGGGCATTTCAGCCTGATCCACCTGTTGACGGCTCTCTCGCTCGTCAGCCTGCCCTATGCGGTGGTTTCGCGCCGTCGCGGCAATATCAAGGCGCATCAAACCGCCATGGCCGGGCTCTTGCTCGGGCTTTTGATCGCCGGCGCCTTCACCCTCCTGCCCGGCCGGCTGATGAATGCGGTGACCTTCGGACAGGCGCAGGCCGCCCGTTAAGCCCTCGTTAACCGCCGCGCCAAAGTTAATCCGCCTGTGTCGTCCCGGGCTCACCCGGTTGAGAAACCGTTCACGAAGCGGGTCGCATTTGATCGGTCATGCGACGCGTTCACCTCGCCCTCATTGCGCTCGGCCTGCTCGGCTCCGGCCTCGCCGGCTGCGGCAAGTTCCAGAAACCGCAGCGCGCCGCCTGGCGCGACCAGGCAGAAGCCGCCTGCCTGTCCTCGCGCCAGGTGCAGCTTTCGTCCTATGTCAGCCTGCGCGACAAGCCGATCGATGGGCCCGGCACCTGCGGCATGGAGAGGCCTCTGAAGGTCTCCGCCTTCGCCAATGGCGGCATCGGCCTGACCAGCAATGCGACGCTCTCCTGCCCCGTCGTCGCGACCACCGACAAGTGGCTCGCCGAGGTCGTCCAGCCGGCCGCGCAGAATGTGCTCGGCGCGCAGGTGATCGAGATGCGGGCGGGCTCCTATTCCTGCCGCGCCATGAACAACGGCACGGGGACCAGCCGCACCTCCGAGCACGCCTATGGCAACGCCGTGGACGTGTTCTCCTTCCGGCTGAACGACGGGCGCACCGTCACCGTCAAGGATGGCTGGCGGGGCTCGCCCGAGGAACAGAACTTCCTGCGCGAGATTTTCGTCGGCGCCTGCGAGCATTTCTCGACCGTGCTCGGGCCGGGCGCGGACATGTTCCACTACGACCATTTCCACATCGACCTCGCGCGGCACTCCAAGGGGCGCCACATCTGCAAGCCGGTGATCAAGTACACGCCGAACTACAACCTGCCGCCGCCCGACCCGGCGCGCCCCTATTCGTCGGCGCAGCCCAGCATGCGCGACACCGCACCGGCCATGGTCGCGGGCGGGGGGCTGCTGCGGCAGCCGGCCGGCGGCGGCATGCGGCCGCCCGGCGCGGTTGCGGGCGGCTACCCTGTCGCCAACCATCAGGGCCAGGGACTGGAGAGCCAGCGGCGCTTCCTGGAAGAATACGACAGCAAGCCGCTCAACCAGCCGCGCTACAACCGGCCGAGCGATGTTCAGTCCCTGCCGAGCGAGCAGCGCGGGCCGCTGATGCTGCCGGGCTCGGTGCCGCCGACCGAGGAGGTGATCCTCGGCGACGATGAAGGCACGGGCGTCGTCGACCAGGAGGGCTACGACCAGGCCCAGCCGCTGATCACACCGCAGCGCGACCCGTTCGCGTATAGTTCGGGGCGGACGCCGGCGCGGCGCTGAAGGACGGCCCTCAGCGCGAGACCAGGACCTGACGGCATTCTGCCGGCAGCGCATCGAGTGACATCGGCGGCTTGGGCTTCGGCGCAGGCCCGGTGCGCGGCGGCTTGGGCGGGGCGAAAATCGCGGCGCGCTGCCGCTCGATCCAGCCGCTCAACTCCTCACCGCAGCCATCGCCGAAATTTGGTGGCTCCTGGCCGCTGCAGCTCGCCATGCCAGCCGGACAGCTCATGCGGATGTGGAAATGGTAGTTGTGGCCCCAGATCGGCCGGACCTTGTTGAGCCATGACCGGTCGGCGCCCGGATCGCGGCACAGCGCGACCTTGATGGTCGGATTGACGAAGATGCGCTCGACGCGCGGTTCGCTGGCGGCGGCCTTGATCAGCCGGGTGTGGGCCGGCGTCCAGTGTTTCGGATCAACGTCGCGCCAATCGGCCCGGGCCATGTTGACGGCGGGCATGTTTTCGCGCGCCTCGCCATCGAGGCGCGCGCGCGGCATCGGCGTCAGCCAGAGATCCGCGTCGAGGCCGATCTGGTGCGAGGCGTGGCCGGTCAGCATCGGCCCGCCGCGCGGCTGCGAGATGTCGCCGACGAGAAGCCCCGGCCAGCCCGTGATCTTCGGCACCTCGCGGGCGAGGTCCTCGAGATAGTCGATCAGGACCGGGTGGCCCCAGTTGCGGTTGCGGGCGAGCCGCATCACCTGCCAGGACGGTCCGTCCACCGGCAGCGCCGTCGCGCCAGCGAGGCAGCCGCGCGCATAGGAGCCGATGGCGCGGGCCTGCATGCTGGCGGGCGCCGTCTTCTGGCCGAACAGAGAGCGGGCGGCGTCGGGGAAGGCCGCGATGTTGGCGGCGCGCCGTTTCGCCTCCTCATCAGCCGTCGACTGGGCCCGAGCCGCGCCAGGCGCGAGCGCCGCGATCAGGAGCAGGGCTGCGGCGATATTCACGCGATTCAGATGGGTCATCCCGGCAGAATCGGCGCGATCGGCTACCGAGGTCAAGCGAAGCCTACGATAGGACGATGGACAAGGCCGCGCCGAGACGGCAGCTTCCCGGTCAATGAGGATCGCAGAATCCCGATCCGCAGACCGTTGGGGGAGAACGAAAACCGATGTCGCCATCTTCGATCGACCGTCGCACGCTGCTGGGAGGGCTCGGCGCCGCCGCGCTGCTGGCGCCCACCTCGGGTCTGGCGCAGGCGCCCTGGCCGCAGGGCCGCACGCTCAAGCTCGTGGTGCCGTTTCCGCCCGCGGGCGCAACCGACGTGCTCGGCCGGCTCGTCGCCGACAAGCTCGGCCAGACATGGGGCATCAATCTCGTCGTCGAGAACCGCGCTGGGGCCGGCGGCAATATCGGCACGGATGTGGTCGCCAAGGCCGAACCCAACGGCGACACCCTGCTGATCGTCTCGGTCGGCATGGCGACGAACCAGTATCTCTACGCCAAGCTGAACTACGACCCGGTGAAGGATCTGACGCCGGTCACCATGGTCGCGCTGGTGCCCAACCTGCTCGTCGTCAACAAGGAGCTGCCGGTCAATTCGGTCGCCGATCTCATCGCCTACGCCAAGGCCAATCCGGGCAAGCTGACCTATGGCTCGTCGGGCATCGGCACCTCGGTGCATCTTTCGGGCGAGTATTTCCAGAAGCTGACCGGCACCAAGATGGTGCATGTGCCCTATCGCGGCACGGCGCAGGCGACGCAGGATCTGATCGGCGGCCGCATCGACCTGATCTTCGACAACATCACGCAGGCGCTGCCGCATGTGCGGGCCGGCTCGATCAAGGGTCTCGGAATCACGACCGCCAAGCGTTCGGCGGCCGCGCCCGAATTCGCGCCGATCGCGGAGACCGTACCGGGCTTCGACGTCTCGTCCTGGTTTGCCCTGTTCGCCCCGGCGAAGACGCCGCAGGCGATCATCGACAAGATCCAGTCCGACACCAAGGCCGGCCTCGCCGATCCGGCCCTGCGCGCGAAGATGGACACGCTGGCGGCCGAACCGGTGGGCGGGACGCCGGCCGAGCTCGGCGCCTTCCTTCAGGCCGAGATGAAGAAATGGGGCGACTTGATCAAGGAGATCGGGGCCAAGGCGGAATGACTTCCTTTACCGGCAGCGAGCGATGCTGTCGGCATGGAGACGTCCCGAACCGTCGAGATGAAGGCCGGGTGGCGGACGCTCGCCCTCTTCATCGCGATGTGTGCGGCGCTCTATCTCGTCTATCGCGGTTTTCTGGCGGCCGACTACAAGTTCGGCACCCTGAAAGGCGCCTGGATCGACAACCTCCCGATCGAGGTCAAGCGTGTCTTCCTGCTCTGCTTTGGCGGTCTGTTCGGGCTTGTCGCCGCGAACCTGATCCCGCCCCTGCTTCTGCGCGTTCCCCTGGTCAGTATCGATGGCGCCGGGATCCATCGCTACGCTCTGCGGGGGCGGACTTTCATCCGATGGGGCGACATTCTCTCGATCAACGACTCGACCCGCGATCGACGGAGGGTGTCCTGGTCGAGCTCCGGGCATCATCGCTTCAGCATCCGGCCGATTCCCGCCGATGAGGATCAGAGGGACATGATCTTTCCCTGGGTCATGATCGACATCAACGCGTTGGCCGAACACATCCATGCCTTTCGCCCTGACCTGATCTCGATCCCGCCTAGCATGATCACGCGACGCGCGATCGAGGCCAAGGCGGCGAGAGCCACGCGCGTTCCGCAGCCCCGCGCCGCCGCCCCGCCGATTGAAATCGATCCCAAGAATTGGACGGGCTGACGACGGCCGGCGCCGGCACGGGTCTTGTCATGCCTTGACGTCGGGAACATGCCGGGCGTCGCTCACGTTCTCCCGTCACACCCGGCCGCGTAGCTCGGCGGCCCATCGGGAAGGATCACCCCATGTCCACGCTCGTCATCGTTCTGCTCGTCGTCCTGCTGCTGGGCGGCGGCGGGTATTGGGGCCATCGCTCCTATGGCACCACCGGGCTCGGCGGCGTGCTGGGGCTGGCGCTCGTCATCGTGCTGGTGCTGTGGCTCATGGGCGCGCTCGGCGGCTCGCCCATCCGCGTCTGACGAGCGCCGTCGACGGATTCGCCGGAGTCATCAGGCGGCGGAGCGGTTTTCCCAGACCGCGATCGCGGCCGCGAGGTCTTCCAGCGAGACGCCGACGGATTTGAACAGCGTGATCTCGCCCTCTTCGGCATGGCCGGGGATGCGGCCATGGACGAGGTCGGTCAGCGTGCCCGCGACCTTCTCGGCCGCGTAGCTGCCCTCGTCGATACCGATCGCCACATCGCCGCCCTCATCGATCGCCTTGGCCGAATCCACAACGACGCGCGCGCGCGCCAGCGCCTCGGCGTCGGCCTCGCGCATCTGCATGGTGAAGGCGCCGACGAGGTCGAGATGGGCGTCACGCTTGAGCCAGCGGCCATGAATCAGCGGCTGCGTCGCATTGGTGGCGCAGGAGATGATGTCGGCCGTGCGCGCCTCGCCTTCGAGGTCGGTCACGGCGCGGGCCTCGATCCCCTCGCCGACGAGTTGCGCGGCGACGGCTTCCGCCGCCTCGGGACGCCGGGCCCAGATCGCGATGTCGGTCAGCGGCCGCACGGAGCGGTGGGCCTTGATCAGGAAGGGCGCCAAGCCGCCGGCGCCCACCATCAGCATCTTGCTCGCGGTGGGGTTGGCGAGGGAGCGGGCGGCCAGCGCCGAAGCAGCGGCCGTGCGCCAGAGCGTCAGGCGGTTGCCGTCCATCACGGCCAGCGGCTCGCCCGTGCGGCCGTTCATCAGCAAATAGGCGCCCATGACGCCGGGCAGGTTACGAGCGCCGTTGCCGAAGAAGACCGAGACGATCTTGGTGCCGATATAGGGGTTCTCGGCGTCGGCCGCGCTCCAGGCCGGCATGATCAGCAGGATCGCCTCCTCGCCCGGCCGCTCGATGGCGTGGTGGGCGCGAGGCGGAACCACGGCCTGCCCCCGGAAGGCTTCGGCCAGGATGTCGATCAATCCGGGGAAGGTCAGCGCGGCGTCGATCTCGCCTTGTCCGAACAGCCGCATCAGCCGCGCCCGTGTGTCAGCGCCGGCAAGGCGGAATCGGGAACGGCAGCGCGCAGCATCTGCGTCTCCGACCGCAGGGTCTCGGCCTCGCGTCGATTGCGGCGGGCCGCCTTGCGGTGCTTGCCCTGCGCCAGCCAGGCGGCGAAGCCACCGATCAGAACGCCCAGCGCGAGCGCTGCCAGCACGACGGCGAAGAGCGGCACGTCGAAAGTGAAAACCGGCGCATCGCGGCTGATCGGATCGAACGAGACCCGCACCGGAGCCCGGTTTGCGACCGAAAACAGCACGATCGCCAGCGCGATCGGCACCAGCACCAAGGCCTTGAAGAAGGATTTCATGGCTGTTCCTTTCGGCGGGTCAACCCCGCAACCGCGACCGGCGGCCGATCGGCCCGACTTGCCATCTGGCGACCCGCCCGCTCCCGATCAAGGGACGACCCGACCGCGATCACGCCTTGCCGTTCAGCCGAAGCCGCAGCTCCTTGCCGGTCTTGAAAACGGGGACGAATTTTTCCTCGACCTCGACCGCATCGCCCGTGCGGGGGTTGCGGCCGATGCGCGCCGAGCGGGCCTTGCGCGAAAAGGCGCCGAAGCCCCGCAATTCGACCCTGTCGCCGCGCGACAGCGCCTTGACGACCTCGTCGAGGATCGCCGTGACGATGTTTTCGATGTCGCGCTGGTAGAGGTGGCTGTTGCGCTCGGCGATGCGTTGAACGAGTTCTGATTTTATCATCGTTGCAATATAACCGCTTGTATCAACATCACTTTTCGAGGGCAGGCTGCCAGAGCGCCATGGGCGCGTCAAGCCGCAAACCGAGCGGCTGGTCGGCGGCACGGGCGATCACCGCGGCGAGGCTGTCGAGACCGGCGGCGCGGGCCATCGCTTCGCTCGCGCTCCACAGCCCATAGGACGAGGATTCGCTCTGGCGACGCCAGTCACGCACGCGCAGACCCTTGGCGACGCCCTTCTCGCGTTCCAGCCAGGCGATCGCCTCCGGCTCGCCGCCGATCTCGTCGACCAGCTTGAGCGTGGCGGCCTGCCGGCCGGTATGGACGCGTCCGTCGGACACGGTGGCGATCTCGGTGTCGGCGAGCTTGCGGCGCTCCCTGACGAGCCGCTTGAACCATTCGTAATTGTCGTCGACGACGCGCTGGAGCGCCGCGCGCGCCTCCGGCGAGGTCGGCTCGAAGCCGTTGGGCGCGGCCTTGAGAGGGCTCGACTTGACCTCCTCGACCCTCACACCGACGGTGTTGAGCAACTGGCCGACATTGGGAATCTGGAAGAGCACGCCGATCGAGCCGACGAGCGAGGTCTGGCGGGCGACGATGCGATCGGCGCCGATCGCCGCGATATAGCCGCCCGACGCGGCCAGACCATCGACGACGGTGACCATCGGCTTCTTCGCAGCGAGGCGACGCAGCGCGTCGTAGAGAGCCTCGGACCCGCTGACCGTGCCGCCGGGGCTGTCGACCCGGATCACCACGGCGGCCGCGCGGCTGTCCTCCAGCGACTTGACCAGTTCGAGCGTCCGGCGGTCACCGGAGATGAAGCCGGAGATGGTGACGCGGGCGATATGGGCCTGGCTGAGCGAGCTGGGCGTCCGCCCCGTCCAGGCCAGGCCGGCGACCACAGCGGCGCCCAGCACGCCCACGCCCGCGAGAAGGCGCCAGAGCGTCAGCTTGCGGCGCAGGCTGCGGCGGTCGGCCAGCAGATCGGCATCGGATGACATCAGGGTGCTCCCGTCGGCATGAAGCCGCAGATATGGCGTGGTGCGCAAGCCGGCGCCGCTCGTCGGCACGCTGCGCTTTCAGCCCGTGATGTAGCCCCGCACCCGGGTGGGAGCAAGGCGCAGCGCGCCGGTCAGGCCGCGACGCAGGCGCGCGTCCTGTCGAGAGCGAGCAAGGCGAGCCCGCTCGCCACGGAGCGGAATGCATCGCCGACATGGATGCGGCCAGCGCCGAAGCGACGATCGAACAGCGCCCGCACGGCGGGCACATGCGAGGTGCCGCCGGTCATGAACACGGCCTCAATGGCGCCAGCGGCGACATTCGCATCGGCCAGCGCCCGGTCCAGCGCCTGCTCGATGGCATCGACGTCTTCGGCGATCCAGCCGTCGAAATCGCCGCGGGTGATGGTCTTCTCGATGGCGACGCCCATCTGGTTGAAGCGCAGCACGGTTTCGCTCGCGCCCGATAGCGCGATCTTGGCGGCGGAGACCGCGCGATAGAGTTCGTAGCCGAGGTCGTATTCGATCACGGTCAGCAGATCCTCGAGCTTGCCGGGCTCGACCGCGTCACGGATCAGCGCCTTCAGCTCCGCCATGGTCTCGCGGCTCTTCATCAGAGACAGGCGATGCCACTGCGCGAAGGCGGCATGGTAATGCGCCGGGATCGGCAGGAGCTTCTCGAAGGAGCGATAATCCGTTCCCTTGCCCAGCGCGGGCGAGATCGCATGCTCGATGATGCGGTAGTCGAAGGTGTCGCCGGCGACGCCGACGCCGGCATGGGAAAGCGGGATCGCCTCCAGGCGCCCTGCCCCGCCGGGTTCGAAGCGCATCACCGAGAAGTCGCTGGTGCCACCACCGAAATCGGCGACGAGCATGGTCTGCGGCTGCTTCAGGTCGCGGGCGTACCAATAGGCGGCGCCCAGCGGCTCATAGGCGAAATCGACCTGCGGCATGCCGGCCTTCGCATAGGAGGCCTTGAGCCGGCCGAGCGCCAGATCCTCGTCGGGCCGCTCGCCGGCGAAGACTACGGGTCGGCCTGAGACCAACGGCGTCTCGGCCAGATCGTCGAGACCGGTCGCGAGATCCGATAGGAAGACGCCGATCAGATCCTCAAGCTTGAAGAGCTTGCCGAACAGCCGCGTCTCCTGGAAGGCGCGGCTGGAGAGATGGGTCTTCAGCGACTGCAGGAAGCGATGCTCGCTCGTCATGCCCAGCGCCATGTCAAGGGCGTCGGGGCCGCTAACATGAGCGATGACGCTCTGCGGCGGCCGGCCCTCGCGCCAGAACATCAATGCCGAGCGATAGGCATCGACCGCGCCCTGCCGGGTCGCAAAGGACCGCGTCGTCACCGCGCCATGGGCGTCGGCCAGCGCGACGACGCTGTTGGTGGTGCCGAAATCGATGCCGATGGCCGCGGTGGTCATGGTGGCTTCCTATCTCACAGGCCAGATTCAGTGTGTCATTCCGGGGCTTCGGGTCAGCGAAGAACCCGGAACCCACGACCGGGCGAGCCTGTCGCAACCTCTGGGGACAGGGTGCGCCCGGTCGTGGGTTCCGGGGTCGGCCCGAAACAAAAGCCCGCGCGGATTTCTCCGCGCGGGCTGTTCGAGATATCCGGCCGCCTGCGCGGCCGAACGATCACTTCTTTTCTGTGGTCGCCTTCTTGAGGGCGGCGCCGAGAATATCGCCAAGCGACGCGCCGGAATCGGCGGAGCCGAACTGCGCCATCGCTTCCTTCTCTTCCGCCATTTCCAGAGCCTTGATCGAGACCTGGATCTTGCGCGCCTTCTTGTCGAACAGGATGACGCGGGCGTCGAC
>NNBT01000060.1_pt1 | contig 21393 bp, 18 predicted proteins | sample 1173831 | NCBI WGS metagenome assembly NNBT01 (sample SAMN07173936, study PRJNA388173) | plant metagenome | isolation source: symbiotic tissue sample KVJ10 | place: Norway: Troms, Kvaloya island | reverse complement strand
ACACCCACGACTGGCAATCAGTTTAGCGTTAACAAAAGTGAGGATGCGCTCTAGTTCAGCAATTCCAGCATATTCTGCTTCTTCTTCAGGAGTCAGCAATCCAGATTTTCGTTTCTCAAGTAATTCTTCTAGACGAGTATGTAACTCATCTGTAAACTTAGCAAGGTTAACATTATCAACTTTCTCAATGGTAATGCCAGAGCGGAGCCATGATGAGGGTTCAATCATCCATACTGGGGTAATGACTTGAAGAGTCATAGTGCTTTAGCCCTAAGTCTGTGGTGCTATAGTCATTGTAGTGTGCCCTATGAATTGGTTGCCAAAATACTAAGGAATCATCGCCACCTTTATTACTTTACGCGCCTTCATATCAGAAAACACCTGTTCTAAATCTTTTAATGGTCGTTGTTCGCTAATAAGTAACTCAAAGGGAATTTTACGACTAGCTATGAGTGCAAGGGCCGATCGCACATACTCTGGTGTATTATGAAACACGCCTTTGATGGTAAGTTCGCTATAGTGTAGCTGTTCTGTATTCACAGTAATGCTGGTATCCCGCGGACATCCACCAAATAAGTTGACTGTTGCACCAGGACGGGCACAAGCGATCGCAGTTTCCCAAACACTTGGGACACCAGTGGCTTCAATTACTACATCTGCACCCCATCCTTGGGTAAGTTCTTTCACTACACTGGGAATCTCTGGAATTTGATGATAATTAAAGGTCTGGGTTGCACCCAATTTCTGACCAATTTCTAGTCTGTGGTTATTACCTCCCCACAGCAAAACTTCAGCTTTCTCACTCAACGCCGCCACAAACATCAACCCGATCGCTCCATCTCCCAAGACGACTACTTTATCTTTGGGCTTAATATTAGAACGGGCTACACCATGCAACACACAAGCTAAAGGTTCCGTCATGGCTGCCAATTCCCACGGCAACTCATCGGGAATCTGCAACATATTATGCTCTACTATCGGTGCAGGAATTTTCAAGTATTGGGCAAAAGTCCCATTATTCCAGGTCAAATTTGGACATAAGGAATATTCTTGACGTTGACAAAAAAAGCATTTCATGCATGGAGCAGAATTATTAGCGACGATGCGATCGCCTACTTGCCAATTTGTCACCCCAGCACCCAAGGCAACAATTCGCCCAGCCGCTTCGTGACCAAACAGCGTTGGCGGTATCAGCATTCTGGCATGACCACCACGCCGCCAGACTTTTAAATCTGTACCACAAGTTGTTGCTGCCCCTACTTGGATTACAACCTCGCCAGCCGCCGGAGTGGGGTCAGAAACTTCCTCTAGGCGTAAATCTTCTTGACCATAAAGTAACGCTGCTAACAAAACTTTAAACCTATTAATTAGCTCCATCCGATTTTACCAGTTGGGTCTTATTGATAGGTTTAAACTAAATCAGTATTGATTTTTAGTAGGTTTTATACATTGAAAAACTAGCTATTCACCGCTGGCTGGGGAAGCACACCGCTGTTCCTGATTTCCACATTAGGCAGGCGAGTAGCAGCAATTAACAGTGGTACTTCTTGTCGGCACGACAGGCAAAACCAGTATAGTTCACCATGACGGGCATGACGCAGGAGGGAACCACCGCAGCATGGGCAAGTGTTGGCTCTCGTACTCATACCAATGTCCTCCTTAAAAAAATTGTTGTTTTAAACTTAAGTCAAAAAAGCAGTTGATTAAAACTGAATGTTAGCTGCATGAATGCGGCCATTCGATTCTATGCGGTCTTTAATAATTTGTCTGTAAACAGCTTCATATCCGTTAACCATTTGGCTAACGCTAAAGTTGTTTTCTACATGTTTTCGACAGGTTTGACGATTGAGTTCCAAAGCTGGTGGAATCATTGCCGCCATTTCTGCATAGCTATTGCAGATAAAACCTGTTTTACCGTGGGCAATAACTTCAGGTACGGAGCCGAAATTCATGGCAATTACTGGCGTACCAGTTGCCATTGATTCAATCATTACTAAGCCAAAAGGTTCTTGCCAGCTGATGGGGAAAAGAGTTATCGCAGCATTGCCCAGAAGTTCAGTTTTTTGGGCGTGGTTAATTTCACCGAGATATTCAATTTGCTGACCATCTATGTGGGGAGCAATCTCTTGTTCAAAAAACTCCGAGTTTTCTGCATCAACCTTTCCTGCCATCTTCAAGCGCCAACCACTTTGTTTAGCAATGGCGATCGCATGATGCGGGCCTTTATCTGGCGAAAAACGACCTAAAAACGCTAAATACGGAGGTTGTAAAGGTTGGGCTACAAATGGGTAATCTGCTAGCTCAATTCCGTTATAAACCGTGCCAACATAATTGAGATCGATTTGACGCTGGGAATTACTAATGCTGATGTATGGTTGCTTTTGGTAGTAGCTAAATGCGTGACGGTTGTCAGTTGTAAAATTATTGTGCAGGGTATGGACTGTAGCAGTTGCTGTTATCAAATTCGCTAAAGGTAATGCCGAAATTCCTACATGAGAATGGATGATATCGAATTGGTCGGCACGCTGGTAAACTTGGCTTAGTTCTAGCATTTCGTACACTGCATACTCTTTCACATTTGGGTCTAAGCGTAATGCACGTGGATAAACTGCTTCTAAATGAGCCAAAGTTTGAGAATCACCAGAGGCAAATAAAGTTACCTCATGACCGCGACGAACAAGTTCATCAGTCAAGCGACTCACTACCAATTCTATTCCTCCATAATTAGGAGGTGGAACCCTTTCCCATAAGGGGGCAACTTGAGCGATTTTCATAAGTTTTTCTGGTTCAGTCTATGAAATTGTCCTCAATATTAATGAGCTAGATCATTATTTTATGAGTAAAGAGCATTTGTACTTACTCTTTTGACATTTAAATTAACCTAACAGGCTATCAAAAGCGCAATAACGGTTAACCGTACCGCAAATTTTCTACCAACAAATCTAATTGACTATTGGCAAAAGTCAACTCTGAGCTACACTTCTAACCGTATAGCTAATCTATTATTTGTTGCATCTGTCTTGGGGATCATAAAGAGGTAGAATATTTTGTAGCAGAACTTACAAAATTGAATATTTGGTAGCTGACAATACTAAAATATTCAATGGGATCAAGTCATTAAAGCTTCATTTAAAGGTAATTGGGAAAGATAACAGAAAATATAAATATTAAGTAATTGTACAATAATTACATAATTTGTAATTAGTAATTTACAAAAATTCTGATAATTAACTAATGAAAATCGCTACTTGGAACGTCAACTCAATTCGCACTCGCCTTGAACAGGTTATCGATTGGTTAACCCTAAATCCCGTTGATGTTCTCTGCTTGCAAGAAACCAAAGTTGTGGATGCTGAATTTCCGCGATCGCCTTTTGAGGAGTTAGGGTATAACCTTTATATGTCAGGACAAAAATCTTATAACGGTGTAGCTCTGATTAGCCGCCAGCCACTCGTAAATGTCAGTAGCGGGTTTAGGGCAATTTTGCCAGATTTACACCATGAATGGGACGAGCAAAAGCGCGTGATTACAGGTGTAATTGATGGTGTGCGGATTGTAAACTTATATGTTCCTAATGGCGCAGCGGTAGGAACGGAGAAATACGAATACAAACTGCGCTGGTTGACAGCGCTACACGAGTATTTGCGATTGCTGGTATTGTCAGAATCCGCAATTTGTGTGTGCGGCGACTTCAATATCGCCTTGGAAGATAAGGATATTCACGAGCAAGTGAGTACAGAAAATCACATTATGGCCACAGAAACAGAGCGCCAAGCCTTACGGGATATTCTGAAACTGGGATTTGCCGATGCTTTCCGCAAATTCACCACAGAAGGTGGAAATTATAGTTGGTGGGATTATCGCTCTGCTGCTTTTCGTCGTAACTTAGGTTGGCGAATTGACCATCACTATCTGACGCCCATCCTCTATGAGCGCGCTACAAGCTGTATTATTGATGTCGCGCCGAGAAAGTTAACTCAACCTAGCGACCATGTGCCGGTAATTGTAGAATTTTGAATTGGGCATGGAGAAGAGGCAGAGGGGCAGAGGAGCAGAGGGGAAAAACTTACTGCAACTTCTCCCCTGCTCCCTGCCTCTTTCCTCACTCCCCATCAATTTAACGGCTTATATATATCCTCAGAACTAGGGTTCAGATAAGGACGCTGCAAATCTATTAAGTGTCGCGCAAAATGTTGGTCAATAACCCTCATCCGTTCCTCCATCGCATTTTTACCTTTTTGCCAAGCCTCCAACAAAGCATTAGCAACGATTTGGCAACGGTTCATCCCAAAACTTTCTTGTGCCGCAAATTTTTGGGTTGGTTCTTCAGCTAAACCTAACCCTGGAGCTAAAAATTTGGTAAACAAAGGAATTTCGGGCTGGAAATGGGATTGATTTTCGATATAAACAGTCTGAAGGATTGCGCGGATTGCTGGATAGTCGGGGAGTTCAAAGTAAAGTAGCCCCGAATCATAGCGTCCGTATGCACTGGGATTGTGGAGAACTTGAAAGCTAAAGGGAATCGAGGCTGCATTTAGTTGCAGCGTCAAGCTTTCCATGAGAGCGATCGCACCAGATGCCGTAAAGTTAAAGTAGATTCGTCCTGCTCCTAAATCGGCGTCTGGGTTGCTTTGCCGTTCCTGTCCAAAATTGCTAACTGCTAAGTAACAGCCATTTTGCAGTCGATTTTTGGGCATCCAGATTGCTACCATATCACCCACTTTGGTAGATTTCTTACTGGATTCTAAATGGCAATCTGGCTCAACATAAAGTGTTAAACCGCCTTTAGTCACAGCCATAGTCCCATCAGGTTCTTTCCGCAACACCTGCCATCGAGGGTCAAAGTAACCTATGCCGTGATTACTGGCGTGCAGTTGTTCGTAAAAGTTCCAGTCAATCTCCAAAATAGAATTATCTGCTAAATTATGTTTTTGCGGTTGATTAGTATTATCAGTATTGACTGCCAAAGTACTTTGTAGGGAGCCATTGTAATAGATTCCATAGAGAAAATTTCGCAGCAGGAGAGTGAGATACTTCTGTTGTAAATCTACGGAATTTTGCTGAAATCTATCGGCTATTTTAGTTGGCAGAGCGAAGGGTTGATAATTGGGATGGTAAATACAAAAATTAGACTCAATCTGGATATTCTGAGCAATATCAAATAGAGAATTTAGCGATTGATTGATAGAGGAATTTAGCATTAATCAATTCAGAAATCAAACTTTAATAAAATAGAATTCAGGAGTCAGAAGACAGAATTCAGAATTGTGTGTTCTTTTTAAATTGTTCTGCTACCGATTGCTAACAACCACGTAGCCGAGTTTTTTCGTAATAAATCCGAAGTAACTGCTGCTCTTTCACAGGCTGAGGAAATTTATGAATCTTTGCCACAGGATTCAGGATTTCTGACTCTGATATCCCAAAAATGGTCAGTACAGCTTGCTCTGGCATTACAAGTAAACTTTTAGCTACTTGCAGCATACAGAGTTCAACATTATTAAAGTGTTTCCGGCACGTAATCATCTCCTGAATTTGATGAATTAGTGCCAGCCCCGCAAACTGGATAACGCGCGAAATAAAGTCACTGCGGTATTCCAAAATCATTGGGAAAGCATTTATATAAGCCCTAATTAAGGCAATAATTGAAGGTTGTAAAATCTCTAACGGTGTTAACGCCAAATGTAGAGATTCTTCTAACTCAATGGTGGGGTCTACTACCAGACTCTTAAGCCAAATTCCTAAATAGCTTGCCAGTAAAGTTCCTAAATCAAAGGCTGGGTCTCCCCAAGAACATGCTTCCCAGTCAATTAGTCGTATAAGACAATTGTCTAATTGCTCCCATCTGGAATGAACCAAAATGTTGTTCAATTTCAGGTCGTTGTGAGTTAAGCAGCAAGGATTCCAGCTATATGCCAAATCTGCGATCGCAGATTCCAAACTCTCGTATTGTTGATAGAGAACATAGAATTTTAGTGCATCCGTGGGAACAGTCCCAAAAATTTCTGGCCCAATCGACCCTACCCCTTGAGCTGGATTGTAAAACCCGTAGCGAAACTCTCCTTGGGGAGCAGTTGCCATAAAATCCCGATATTCTCGGCGGTTGTAGGTGGCGCGATGCAGTCCCGCCAAAGTTGTGCCGATGGCAGAGGCAATTTCTTGTGGAAAAATATCATTGTTGTGGTACAATGTCGCAAGCTCTAGATATTCATTCAAGTAGCTACGGACAAGAATTGAATTTTCTTCGTCAAAATGCACTACCAATGGCGCGATTGCCGAAGTATTACCTAGAACTGGAAACTGTTGTAGCAACTGGTGAAACAGCCACTCCTGAAACAATTCATGAGGCGCGCCGTCATTGTTGTTAAAGTTACGTTCTTGTTTAATGAGCAGTTGGCGATTATCTGCTAAAGTCACTAGTAAATTGAAATTGTTCTGACTACATGCTGGCAACTCAGATTTGTCTGATGGGCCATCTTCTGAGCTACACAGACCCGCGTCTTGCAGATACTGGATAACGTTATGAGAAGACAGTGATAATACCATGTATTATTTCCTACTTCATTAAATTACTTAAACTTATCGTGTCAAATTTGCTTGGTCTTAAGAGTTTTTAGTAGATAGGAACTAATGCAAGAAGAGAGATGTGAATAACAATAAAGATTTCTACAATCTACTAATATCTCATATTTGGGAGAAAAACCTGCCAAAATGGCACCAAGTCCTTTGCAATTCCTTTAAAATTGGCTCCCAGATACCGTGACATCTTTACACTTTCTCAGCATAGTTACTTAGATACATCTAGAGTAAGTTCTGTGGTAAAGCCTTTTTTTGTGGCAAAGAAGCATCCCCAGCAAAAAAAACTGATTGGTAGCAGATGTTGTTTGATGTTCAGTAGTCATCCTCAAAGCAGCGAAGAATTTGAGTAATCCTTCGCGATACGAAGCATGACATTCAACACTATTACTTTTATTTATCATCACAAAGCCAAAAAAACCGGAGTTTTTTAGCAATTAGTAATTATTTTTTGATTTAATTTTCAGAATTGATGTCTGGAAACCTTATTGTAACGTTATTTTCGTCACCTACATATTGTAGATGACTATGGGCGATCGCAAATAAAGCCTACATGAGCGCATCTTATGTAAGTGTACTTTTGTCAAGCTTGAAACAGGGCATTTTTCAAAGACAAGGGTAACAAGTCACAGTAATATAAATGTACTAATATAATTCAAAGCAGGGAAAGTCATGCCATACCAAAAACACAGGAGGGTGGTTATTGCTGAGAGACTAATGCTACCTTAAAGCCACAAATTGATTCACCATCACCGCCAATGCCAGCATACCCAAAATTGTCATTAATCCCGCAGGCATAAACTTGTGTGTTTTTGCCAGTCTAAATGCAAAGACAACTACTAAAACAGCAGTAACCAACACTGCTAAAATCGCACCCCAAGTTTGTCCTTGGAGTTGAAAGTAAGCGGCAAGTATTAGTAATAAACCGCTAATGCTACCACTTAAGAGTGAAACTCTACTTGTAGCTTGAATGTAGCCAATAACCCCACCAACAATCGCTAATATGCCGTAGGCCAAAGCAGCAACTATACCTAAATTCATTGTTAAAACCTATGTAGACTTTGACTTTACTGCCAGGGTCAGCAGACAATTTACCATAGCTATTTAGCTATACCACACAGTTGATTGATAAATAATCTAGCGATACCAATGGCAAGTACTTCCTTATATACAAAGGTTCAATATCTCCAGCGCCAAGCAGCATCACTTTTACTGTACCAGTCTGTTCTCCAAGGTGAAGTCGGGATGGCGTTTCTGGAACTGTTGCAAGCTATACGTTACACTAACACCGATGCACGAGGCTGTCTCCAAGCCTACGGCAGTTACTTCCATGCTTTAGCTGCTAGAAATCAAAACTGGGAAGACTATTTAATTACTCAACTTCTCTTCTGTGAGAATCCCTTTACAAGGCTGGCGGGAGTCCGAGGATTTGAAGATTTGCCCTCAGCTTTAGTAACAGCAGTTCAGCATGATTTACAAATATTGCAAAGTCTCTATGAATGTAGCAGCGCTTCTTTAAGCGAGTGGGTACAAGACGTAGCTTATATGCCGATTTCACCAGTAGTGTGGTATAAAGAGCAAGAATTGCTAGGAGTAGAGACAAAATTCACTACATATCTACAAGAGTTAGATAATTGGGGTGATGCTGTAGAAGATTTAGCAGCTTATTATCGGCAATGTGGCTCTGGTTTATTTGCAGAATATCGCGCTTTGCGATGGCAATCTGGGCAGTTTATCGGTATCCGGTATTCTGACCAAATTAAGCTGAGTGCCCTTGTCGGTTATGAATCTCAAAAAGATGCTTTGTTGAAAAATACAGAGTTTTTATTATCAGGAGAGATGGCACTGCATGTATTACTTTACGGTAGTCGCGGTTCTGGCAAATCTTCTTTAGTGAAATCTTTGTTGAATGAATATGCTAATCGCAGCCTCCGCTTATTGGAAGTGGCAAAATCTGATTTAAAAGACTTACCAGAAATCGTGGAACATTTACGGGGTGTGTCACAAAAATTTATTATCTTTGTCGATGACCTTTCATTTGAAGAAGATGATGATGCTTTTAAAGCACTCAAGGTAGTTTTAGAAGGTAATTTAACGGCGCGGCCTCAAAATGTAGTTGTGTATGCTACCTCTAATCGCCGCCACTTGATTCGGGAGTTTTTTGTAGATAGACCTACCCCCAAGGATAACGAGGAAATCCATGCCTGGGATACGATGCAGGAGAAGCTTTCGTTTAGCGATCGCTTTGGTTTAACTTTGACTTTTGAACCAGCCAATCAGAAAACTTATTTAAAAATTGTACAACATCTAGTGGCACAAGCTGAACTTAATATTACCCAAGAAGATTTAGAATTTCAGGCATTACAATGGGCAACTCGTCATAATGGTCGTTCTGGACGTACAGCACGGCAGTTTGTTGATTTTTTAAAAGCAGATTTAACACTTTTTCATGCAAATAAAAACATATCCAACACTTAACATTAAAATTGTTTCATTAATGATTGCGCTTTTTTGTAACTCACAGAACAATGTTATGCAATATTAACTAAAATTAAATAGTTCATAACAATTCTGATACCAAATCTGGGAAAAATATCTTGACTAACCAAACAAAACAATGAATTACAAACCACTTAAATTAAGTATTTTATATGTGTTATTTAATTACGAATTACGAATTACGAATTATAAATTACTATGAGAGCTACTTATTCAAATAATTTTACTACGCTAAAAACCAGCAATATGCAATCAGTAACGATCAGCAATCGATTTATACTAGTGATAGTTGCCTTTAGTGTGAGTTTTGGTCTTAGCCTTGTCCCAAGCTGGGATTTTAATAAAGCCTTTCTCACAGGTGTAATTACTGCCGTTACTATCCATACAACAGCATTATTCATAGACAAGCGGCGCCGAAATTATGAAATATATGTCTTAGGTTCTCTGCGCAAGCGAATTAAAGATATGGAGGAATTAAAGGCTCGTGTTGTCAGAGAAATAAATCAAATTGAAGAACATCATAATTTACTATATGCTGAATCACAACAGTTGCAAAATCAAGTCATAGAAAGCCGTAGTCAAAGAGATAGTCTACATCGAGAATTAAGAACATTTGCCGGACAAAAGAAGCAATTAGAAACAGAAGTTAGTAGCCTGCAAACTGAAATTCATAATTTGCAGAACAATCAAAATGAATTGAACAATGCCTTTTCTATCCTCACAGCAGAAAAGCGCCGTTTAGAGTCAAATTGTAATGTATCTCGTGCTGAAATCACTCAATTGCAAAGTCAAATTTCCGAGCTACAACACGAGAAACAAGAAGTTGAAAATAATTTAACTCTTTTAGGCAGACTCAAACCCCAATTAGAAGAAAAATTATACGAACTGCGAATTGCAATTCAAGAGCTAGAAGTTGAGACAACCCAAAATAATCAATTGCTTGTAGCCACGAAAACCGAAAGAGAAAATATCCAAGCTATTCTTGATTCTTCACAAACCCAACTAGCAGAACAAAAAGCTGAATTACAGCAATTACAAGGACAAGTTTCATTATTGCAAGAAGAACGAGACTCATTACAAAATCAAGTATGGGAATTACTACAACAAGTAGAAACCTTGAATCCAGAGCCTTTCTCTGATAATTCCCAAGAAGATGATATTGAGTTATTTCCATTTTCGGAAATAATTGAATCTTCAGGTATTATTGACAATTCGGAAGTTGAGACATCGGAAAACATCTCCGAAGAATGGACTAATTTTCTCGAAAATATTCCAGGATATGAGTTACAAGTATTAAAAGCTATAGTTGAACAAGATAATCCCAATAGTGCTATTAAAAAAATTGCCGAAGCAAATATCACTATGCCAAATTTATTAATCGATTCTATAAATGAACGCGCAAATGATACTATTGGGGAATTAATAATCAATTCTGATTCGGAAAGTCCAAAAGTTTATCAGGAGCATATAACAGATGTTAAAAAAATGATTGCGATGTATGAAGGCCTCATGGCTAGACATACTTCGTCAAATTAAATTATTATTGCCGTCGTAAGATTTAGTAGTAAGGTGATGTACCTTACCTACTTACCGCGTGCTTCTGTATTTAGAATAAAGTGAAGTGTAATACATGGCAAAGCTCAAAATCTCGAAGAAAATCTCCACTGCTTTAATTAATTCCCTTGGTGCAGGGGTAGTACCAAGAGTGGGAGTTGAATATATAGCAGTAGGTCGAGAAAAAGAACTAAAAAGCCTATTACAAAATCTCGATGATATTGCAGAAGGTGTCGCAGCATTTCGCTTCATAATTGGTAACTACGGTTCAGGAAAAAGTTTTTTATTACAACTAATTCGTAACCGAGCTATGGAGCAAGGTTTTGTAGTAGCTGATGCTGATTTATCCCCGGAACGCCGATTAGCTGGAAGCAACCATGAAGGTGTAGCTACCTATCGAGAATTAATGAGCCACCTAGCTACAAAAACTCGTCCTGATGGTGGTGCTTTAGTCTCAATTTTAGAAGGATGGATTAATAAAATTCAACAAGAAGTGGTTAAAGAAACTGAAATGCGTCCGAATGACGATGGTTTTGATGACCAAGTTGAATCGAAAATTAGGGAAGTAGTTCAGTATATTGAAGATTTAGTTCACGGTTTTGATTTTGGTAGCGTGATTATCGCTTATTGGCGTGGCTATCGAATGGATGATGATAATTTAAAAAATGCCGCAATGCGCTGGTTGCGCGGAGAATTTACTACTAAAGTTGAGGCGAAAGCTGCTTTAGGAGTACGCGTTATTATTGATGATGATAGTTGGTATGACTATATAAAACTGTTTGCGAAATTTGTAGCTGAGATTGGCTATAAAGGACTATTAATTTTAGTTGATGAAGCCGTACATTTATATCAAATATCTACTACAGTCACGCGGGAAAAGAATTATAATCGACTCCTCGCAATGTTTAACGACACCATGCAGTGCAAAGCTGAACATCTTGGCATTGTCGTTGGTGGAACAACTAAATTTTTAGAAGACCCGAAACGAGGACTTTTTGCAGACCAAGCTTGGCAAAGACGCACAAAAGAAAGTCGTTTTGTTGCCCAAGCTAATGTTCAGGAACATTTAGGGCCAGTGATTCGGCTAAATCCGTTGAGTGAAGCAGAAATATTGACGCTTTTACAACGTTTAGCTGAGATTCATGCACTCAATTTTGGCTATGAACAGACTTTGACAAATCGTGAGTTGAAGGAGTTTGTCAAAGAAATTATTAATCGCTTGGGTGCAGAAGCATTACTGACACCAGGGGAAATTGTGCGAGATTTTATGAGTGTACTGAATATTCTTCACCAAAATCCAGGAATTGTGTTTGCTGAATTAATTCATGGATCTAAATTTAAACCTACTGCTATGGGTAAGGATGCAGATGTGGATGAGGATGGCGCAGCAGAATTTAGTTTGTAATTTACTCTTTTGTAATTGGTAAGCCTAGCCAATGACTAAGTTCATAAGCTAACCAGTCAAGTTCTGGAGGAGTGGCAGGAAAAAAATGCAATTCACCAGTTAAAATGTCATACTTTTTAGTTGCTGCCCAGATTTGAGTTGTGTTTCTAGAGATTGGGCTGGGATATAACTTTGTACGAGTGCAAATCCTCTACTGTTGGGTGAATCTAGCTCAAAGTAGTCAAGGTAGCGGGGAATAGCTGGGTGGGAGAGTGCTTTGAGTGTTTCAGCTTCCCGCTCAAATAGCTTGAGGTCGTTCCATTCAAACTCATTACCAAAGGACAGTATTTTGACTACTACTAATTCTAGAGTTTGTAAGTCACGAGCTAATAGTGTCCGCCGTCCGGCTTTTTTGCCTAGTTCCTGTTGCACTTGATACCTTTCCAACAGGATTTCTTGGTGAGAATCTGGCGATTCTTGACTTGTCATTTGCTCGTGACTCCAAAGCTTTGTCGCTTTTATAGCTTTCCTGTTTGTTACTACCCCACTGTAAGATTACTTAAGTCAGCAACAAGCCTTAGAGAAATGTAAGAAGTTTATTGCAAAGGAGTAGCGATCGCCTCAAATTGCTGCCAACAAAGATACAATGCACGCGGTACGTGAAAACATCCTTTCCATTTGCCACCTTTGAGGTTCAACAATACTTCTCCACGTCGATTCAGGTAGCCAAACCATTCACCGTATTCGGAATCAGCAAAGTGTGACCAGGCGTAATCGTGCATCTTTTGATACCATTCCCAACACGCCTCACGCCCTGTCAACCGATAGCCCATCGCTAATGCAACCAAAGACTCTAGGTGAACCCACCACAGCTTTTGATCCCATTCCAATTGTTGTGGGGGATGACCATCTGCATCCATAAAGTAATACAGTCCGCCGTACTCGCTATCCCAAGCAAAATTCAAGATATTTAGCACCACATCAACGGCTTGGTTAATAGTTTTGGTGTCGTTTTGGCGACGCGCAATGTCCATGATAAACCACATCGCTTCGATACCGTGACCTGGGTTAATCAGCCTTCCCTCAAAACAATCGATGTGGGAACCGTCAGGGGCAACATTTTCGTACATTAGTCCCCGTTCTTGGTCGAGAAAATCGGTCATCACTTCGCGGACTGTCTCGGCTAGGACATTCTCTAGTGTTTCCTTTGGTAGCAACCATTCCATTTCTAGAGTCAGGTTGGCTAAAATCATCGGTACAGCTAATGATTTCATTGGGCGTGTGCCGGGATAGGTTTTATTATATTTGCCCTTTGGGTTATCTTTGCGGCGTAATACGTTGTTGTAAGCCTGCATCGCCACATCCTTTGCCCATTCTTCGCCGCCAGCGAGTGCATATTTACTAAATGCCATCGCCGCAAAGCAATCAGAAAAGATGTTGTAAGGATGAACCAGTGGTTTACCTTCGCGGGTGAGGGCAAAGTACCAGTTACCATCGCTATCTCTGCCATGTTGGGCGAGGAAATTAGCGCCGTTGCTGGCAATTTTTAGCCAATTTTCGCGCTTTTCTAGCTGGTTGTAAAGCATCGAAAAAGTCCACACCTGGCGATTTTGCAGCCAGATGAATTTGTCTGTATCATAAATTTTGCCTTCGCGATCTAGGCAAGTAAAATAGCCACCTTGCTGCCAATCGAGAGAATATTTTTCCCAAAAAGAGAGGACATCGTTGAGGAGAGCGTTTTTGTAAAGTTCAGCGAGCGCTTGAAAATTATACTCCATAAATTTCCTCCCCATTTTGTGCTAAAGCTAACAGCTTAACAGTTATCATATTTTTGCTTAAACATGGTGCGTAGGCGTAGCCCGTCGTAGATATCGCGTCAGTCTCTCACAAGATTTAGTCAGCAGCAGTTATACTTCTATCTTGTATCTTGCACTATTCTCAATAACCGTAGGGGAGCCAGTGAGGTTGTTATGAGTCAGATTGAACGAGTTGCGATCGTTGGAGGAAACCACGGTAATGAGTTAACAGGAGTACATTTAGTCAAAAAGTTTCAGCAATATCCTAATTTAATTAACAGGGCTAGTTTTGAAACTCTGGCATTACTGGGTAATCTCAAAGCTATTGAAGAAGGCAAACGATACATTGAAAAAGATTTAAATCGTTGTTTCACTAATCAAGGCTTACAAAATCCCCAACTCTCAAGTTATGAAGATACGCGGGCAAAAGCAATTCAACAGATATTGCAACCGCAAAATCAGCCCTTTGTAGATGTAATTGTTGATTTGCACAGCACAACTGCCAATATGGGGTTAACTCTGATTTTTTGTGATATGCATCCTTTCTTACTTCGCTTAGGCGCTTATTTAAGTTCTATTAATCCTTTAGTGAAAGTCTGTATTAATCAGGAATCCAAAGAAAATGGTTTTCTCCGTTCTTTGTGTGAATTGGGTTTTGTTATAGAAGTTGGGGCTGTAGCTCAAAATGTTTTAAACGCCGAATTATTTCAAGAAACAGAACAGCTTATTTATGCAGTTTTAGATTATTTTGAAAGGTGCAATCAAGGGAATATTCCGCAGACAAGCAACCACCTTACACTTTATAAATACATTGGAACTGTCGATTATCCTAGAAGCGATGCCTACGGTGGGCTGCGCCTACTCGGGGAAATTCAAGCCATGATTCACCCCCAGCTTCAGTTTAGGGATTATCAACCTTTGCATCCAGGCGATCCAATGTTTCTGACTTTTGAAGGAAAAGATATTTTCTATGAAGGAGCGTCTACTGTTTATCCTATTTTTATTAATGAAGCAGCTTACTACGAGAAAGGAATTGCGATGTATTTAAGTCAAAAGCAGGAAGAAATAGTTTAATTTGTTCATCACCTCCGCCTCACTTTTATCTCTATAGTCGATTTCTTTAGCTATAAAAATTAAGCAGACAAATATGTTTGGCAATTAATATCAATTTTCTGCCCGCAATAACCAAAAGCCGCTATAAGTCATACCAGAATCTTCGGGTTGAACTAACAAAAAATGCAATCCTCGACAATGCTTTTTGCGTTGTTCAAATGCTTGGGCTGCTGTTGTAACTTCTGGATCTTCAAATGTGGCAACAATCCATCTATCTACCAAGCTAGCTTCTAATATTAAGCCATCCGGTGCGCCAGAAATGTAGTTCAAGCTGACGGGACGGGCTTGCTGCAACCACCTTGCTAGGCGCATTGATTGCCGTCCACCATAAATTACTACACCAGGAACGGGAACTGTTGATGCTAAACCCAAATTGATTGGTTTGAGATGTTCTGGAATGTGCAAAATGGGAATGGGGCGATCGCTAAATCTCGTTTCTACATCACTAGCAGCTAAACTTGCAAAACGCCATTGTTCTCCCCAAAGGTTTTCTGGTAATGGTGTTGGGGGTGGTTTATCCAACGTTGAGGGATATTGCTTTTCTTGTAACCACTGCTTTAACGCCAAGGTGTGGCGGGTAGGTTCGACATTAATACTTAAGTTGCGTCCAGCTGCCTCAATTAAGCTTAAAGACTGAGGACGAAATACCTGAATTACATCTGGCAATTTTTCACCAGCAGCTAGCTCAAGTTGAGTCGCAACCCAATTAGAATTTGCTTCTGACTGGAGACAGCTACCTTCATATTGAAAGCTACGAGTTGCGTCACAAATCAACAAGTCCCATAAAATTTGTCCAGACGCATCTTGTGAGGGACGACGATAAAAATCAACCTGCCAAATTTTCATAATTATGTGGGCATGAGGCATTGGGCATGGGGCATGGAGGGATGGGAGAGATCGATGAGAGTTAAAACTGAAACTTTTAGGTTCAGAGGTTCAAATTTCATACTCAGAGGTTCAACTTCCGAGTTCAAAGGCTCAACTTCCGAGTTCAGAGGCTCAACTTCCGAGTTCAGAGGCTCAACTTCCGAGTTCAAAGGCTCAACTTCCTAGTTCAGAGGCTCAACTTCCGAGTTCAAAGGCTCAACTTCCTAGTTCAGAGGCTCAACTTCCGAGTTCAAAGGCTCAACTTCCGAGTTCAAAGGCTCAACTTCCTAGTTCAGAGGCTCAACTTCCAAGTTCATCTTCCCATGCCCAACACCAATTTATAAAACCTGAATCCATTCTTGGACTGAATATTCAGTCCAGATGCCATTTTTCCAGTAAGGATCGTTTTCAATTAACTGGCGCACAGTGGCTTCGTCTTCGGCTTCGTAAATCCCAAAAATTTTTGTAACATCCTTGGTGGGGCCGATAGTAATCAGCACACCAGATTCTTTCTGTTTTGCTAATCCGTCTAAATGAGCTTGACGGTGGGGGGTGCGTTTTTCGATAACGTCTTCGCAGTAAGTTCCCCAGAGTATATATTTAGGCATGGTTAATCAATTAAAAATTTAAAATCTCAGTTTATAGGTTACAGGGTACAGGTTACAGGGTACAGGTTACAGGGAATAGTTTTTCTTTGCTGTACCCTGTCACCTGTAACCTGTTCCCGTATTTACTCCTAACTTCTCAAGTTGACGCCGAATTTTTCCACCAAGGCTTCGCGGACTTTATTATGTACTGGTTCGACTTCAGCCTCAGTCAAAGTACGATCGCTAGCCCGATAAATTAAGCGGAATGCTAAACTCCTCTGTCCTTCGGGGACATTTTCACCGCGATATTCATCAAATAATTCCACCGATTCGAGCAAATCTTTACCAGCTTTGGTAATTACTTTTTCAATTTCGGAAACTGAGATTTTCACTGGTGCGAAAAAGGCGATGTCGCGATCGCTAGCTGGATATGTAGAATAGGGCTGGAATGTGGGGACGAGAACTTCATCTTGTTCTAGCGAATCTAAAAGCACATCTAGATCCAACTGGAAAACGTAGACGGAATCTGGTAAACCTTTTTCGCGTCGCAGTTGGGGATGGAGTTGTCCAAAAATCCCCAGTCTGTTACCCCGAATCCACAGAGAAGCGGTGCGTCCTGGATGTAAGCGATCGTCGCGGCGATCGGGTTGAAATTCGATTTGCAAGCTAAGTTGCCGAAATACACTTTCTAAAATGCCTTTGGCTTCAAACCAAGTGATGGGTTCTTCGCGTCCACTTTTTGACCATTTACCTAAAGTGCGATCGCCTCCGATAATTCCAGCCAGGGTTTCTGTTTCTTGCAAACCGTCTTCTTCTTGCCAGAAAATTTGCCCGATTTCAAAGCCGTTCAGCGCACCATTACCCTGCTCTAAATTGTATTGAAAGGCATCAATTAACCCCGATATCAAATCGGTTCGCAGCGCTGAATATTCAACAAATAAGGGGTTTGACAGGACTATATTTCTGTCTTCTCCTGGTTTGACTAAAGAATAGTGGATTAATTCTGTCAATCCTTCAGCCCGCAAGAAAGCTCGTAACTTGCGAATCAGTTCTTGATCTAAAGGTAGATAACCAGCTTCCGCTTTTTCTGGTAAAGTATCACAGAATTTGTTGTAGCCATAGAGACGGGCGATTTCTTCAATTAAATCAATTTCTCGCTCTAAGTCGCGGTAACGATAAGGTGGGACGGAAACTGACCACGTAGGTTGATGGCTGCTATCTTCTCCTGAAGAAGTTAACTGACACCCCAATGCAGTCAGGATGCGCTCAACATCTTGTTTTTGCAGTTCGCCTGTGTCCTCTTCTAAATCGATGGGCCCCAATATCTGATTAACTCGGTCTAAACGCAGGGCGATAGAACGACTCCAGGTAGACGGATCGGGGCGGGTGTCGGCAATTTCTTGCTGGACTATAATTCCACTAGCTAATTCGCTAATTAAGGATAAAGCGCGGCGATTGGCTATTTCCAACTCAGCCCGGTTAACTCCCCGTTCGTATCTGCCAGAAGCCTCACTTCTTAACCCAACACTGCGCGAAGAACGGCGAATTGCCACGGAATCAAATAATGCCGCTTCTAAAACTAGGCTTTGAGTCCCTTCATGGACTTCTGTTTCTTCTCCGCCCATGACTCCCGCCAGTGCAACGGGTTTTTCGTTAGCGGTGATTAACAAATTTTGGGATGCTAAGGTGCGAGTTTGTCCATCCAGGGTTTTGAGCGATTCTCCATTATTGACGAAGCGAACGCCGATGGTTAAATTTTCACCACCTGCAACAGATTTTAGGCGATCGCAATCAAAGGCGTGCAGTGGTTGTCCCCATTCCAACAAAACGTAGTTAGTAATATCCACCACATTACTGATGGGACGTACCCCAGCCGCCCGCAAACGCTGTTGCAACCATTCGGGAGACGGAGCAATTTTCACCTGTTCAATTACCGTACCGATGTATGCAGGACAAGCTTGGGTATCGGCAATTTTTAAAGCTAAATTTCCGGCATTTTTGGGAATAGATACTTCAGCAGGTTCAGGAATGCTCAACTTTCCACCCGTTAAAGCTGCTACTTCTCTGGCTACACCTACCATACTCAAAGCATCAGCGCGATTGGCAGTTGCAGTTAAGTCTAAAATTACATCATCTAAACCCAACAAAGGACGCACATCACTACCCAATGGTAAATTTTCCTGGGTAAAAATATGAATTCCGTCTACATCGGTGGGCAAACCGAGTTCCTTTAAAGAACAAATCATGCCCTGAGATGGGACACCACGTAGTTTTGCAGGTTTAATTTTTAAATCTATTTTGGGTAAGTAAGTACCCGTAGTTGCCACAGGCACATAGATATCTGCCTTCACATTGGCAGCGCCACAGACAATATTTAAAGTTTCACCTGTACCGATATCCACTTGGCAAACACTCAATTTATCGGCGTTGGGATGGGGTTGACGCTCAAGCACTTTGCCGATAACCACGCCATTTGCCCAAGTGCGCCGGTCTTCAATCTCTTCTACCTCAAACCCCGCCATTGTCAGGGTTTCGGCTAATTCTTCTGGACTAAGTTTTATCTCTACTAGTTCGCGCAGCCAATTTAGAGAAATACGCATGGAGTGTGCTTGTTTTAGGAATCGTCTTTTGCTCTTATTTTAGGGTGCAAGAAGCGCTCGATGGCTACTCGCCTTGCAAGGCGTACCCTTTCACTTGAACAATCCTACTACGTTAGACTGGCAGAACAATATCGCTTTTTTACTTTATCTTTACATTTTGTGCGATCGCCCCTAGTAAGCCGGGACACTTCTAGATTAAAAATTATGTAGCTTGTGAATGCAGGTCACTTTGTTCCACCTAAATCTACGGAGAATTTTTATGAGTTCTTTTCACACTCTAGAACTAAAAGAAGTTGAGCAAATTTTTGAAACCTATAGAATAAAATCTGGTCATTTGACAGAACTCACAATTTGCGATTATCGTCAACTTGAGTATATACCTGAAACTATCGGCAATCTTACAAGTTTAACCGCTCTATATATTTGTGATTGTTCGAGACTTAAAGAACTACCAGAAACTATCGGCAAGTTGAAAAATCTTAAGGAACTAAAAATTTGGGGTTGTATAAGCGATCTTATTGATTTTGATAAACTTCCTGATACTATTGGAGAGCTTAAATCCTTGACCTACCTTAAAATTCACGGAACTGCGCTACAATCATTACCTGATACAATTGGTAATCTCGATAACCTGGAATATTTAGAAATTAGTGGAAATTGGGAATTCCACCAATTAACTGATACAATTGGTAATTTGAAAAAATTAAAAACTCTTTCTATTGAAGGCAATGAAAAATTAACATCTTTACCAGAAAGTCTTGGTGAATTAGGAAGTCTTGAAGACCTATATATAAGTAGGAACGCTTTAGAATATTTACCAGAAAGCATTGGTAGGTTACAAAGTATTCAATACATAGATGCTCATGAAAATTTTTTCCGATCCTTGCCAGAAAGCATTTGCAATTTAAAACTGCTCAAGGATAATATATATAAATAATTATCCAAAATATTGAAATTTTCTACGATTTATGTGTGCGAGTAATTAACCTACTACAAACAATTGAGCATGAAAAATCAGCGGTTTTTAACCCACGGAGGTGGGTTTTGTCTGTGTAGCCGCGACTTCTAGTCGCCAAGGCTAGTAATAAATTAGACTTTTAAAACATCCTCTGAGAGCTAAAGATTAGACTGAAGTATCAACAATGACTTTCATCCGCTCCAGCGCTGTTGCTTGTAGTCATAATCATCCTCGTATTCAATCGTGCCAAATAGCTCCAGAATTTTCAGTTGCTTTCGACGTTGCACATACTCTCGTAATGCCTCTTCTACAACCGCGTCCTTAGTTGGATGACCACCAAGTTCGAGAGCTTCCTTAATTAAGTTCTCGTCAATTTCGAGATTAGTAATCATGTGTAGATTATCGCACAAAGTAATGTGCAGTAAAAACTCATTGGAGTAGTTAATTTAAGTCAAATGCATAAAGACTATTTTCAGTAATTCGGCGCGAGTAAACGGTTTAGTCAGATATCCAGAAGCCCCAACTAATTTCGCTTTTACTTTGTCTACGATTCCTTTATTCCCAGTGACAAAGATAATAGGAGTGTTTTGAAATATTGAATTATTTCGTATAATTCGGCACAACTCATAACCATCAATTCCTAGCATGTTTAAATCCAACAAAATTAAATCCGGTTTGTGCCTTATAATTGACAAAACTGCTTTCACTGGATCGTTAATAGTCACTACAGAAAAATTTTCATTTTCTAAGAAATAACTAATTTCTTTAAGAATTGTAGGGCTATCATCTACAGAAACAATTTTGTGGACTTTTTTTACTGTTACAGTAGCAGCCGTTACTCTTTGGGAAGCAGAATTTATGTTATTTGATATTGTTGGTTCCTGAAAGTTTTCTTTGGGAGGAGTAGAAATCTGTGGTAATCGCTGAACAGGAACTATTTTCTCTTCAGGAATATTTTGGTAAGAATTGACAGTGCTACTTAGTTCTTCTTTGGTGTCAACTAACCCTGAAATCAATTTTGAGAAAAGCGATCGCTCCTCAAAAATCTTTGGTAACTTATCAAATGGCGGATCGGGTTCATGGAGGATAATCGCACCCTTAAGGATGTAAGGGTATAAATTGCGAGCTAGTTGAATTTCATCTTGATTCAAAATTACAGCCAGATGACACAGGCTAAAACCCTTCATCCAGTTAATTAAATCTGGCTGTAGATTTGGTAAATCTTGCTCGTCAAACTTACTGTTAATCAACAGATATGGACGTTGATATGGAGAAGAAATTTTAGGTATAAAAGCCTGCCAATTCTGTAATCTTACTTGGCAATGCTCTAGAATTTTTTCTACACCTAGCCTGCAAATTTTTGGCATTCTCTCAAGAGGTGCTGTTAATTCATAAGTACCTTCCTTGATGAGTAAAAATGATTCAATGACCTCTTTAACTAATTCTTGAACCAGCACTGCTG
>NNBT01000033.1_pt1 | contig 21507 bp, 17 predicted proteins | sample 1173831 | NCBI WGS metagenome assembly NNBT01 (sample SAMN07173936, study PRJNA388173) | plant metagenome | isolation source: symbiotic tissue sample KVJ10 | place: Norway: Troms, Kvaloya island | reverse complement strand
GCCCTGTCTCATCCATAAAGATGTGACGACAGAAAGCGGCTCCTATTTCCGGCTGGGTATCAAATGCTTGTTGCATCTTGCGATAAAAGCCTTCCCGAACGCAATCGTCACCATGCAAAAGATGGATGAGTTTGCCACGCGATCGCTCTAGGCAGGTGGTAAAGTTCTTAACATGTCCAACATTTTCTGGCTGGCGATAAAAACTAACGCGATCGCCTGCTAATTCTTTAACAATAGCTTCAGGATCGTCCTTGGTGGAGTGGTCATCAACCACCTCTATTTGCATTATCTCTGGTCCTGGGTCTTGTGATAACACACTTGTCAGTGTTTCACGCAGATAGTTTGCACAGTTGTAGGTGGGAATCATTACTGACCATAAAGGTCGTGGTTCTCCATCGGGCACAGGTTGAATAACAGATCGAAAAGGGTATAGCTCATTCATAAAAATTGGCTTTTAGTCAGTTAATTTGTTTTTTTATTGCTGTAATTAAGTAATTTATTCAAGTCATTGTGAAAAACTATCCGTCAATTAGTTTTGGACAGGCCGCTAGGTTTATGCTGAGTATGTCTAAATATGAATTTCACAAATTTTTTTATACTCCTCGTAAGAGACTGAGCAACATCTTGAAAAAATTGCAATAAGTAGAACATTCGTGGGTGCTGATAAGGCCATAATGCTTTATTTAAAGCTTGCAAAATCTCAGCATCCTGGTATCCTTGTTCGCACAAATATTTTTCTAACCAGGTTAAGAAAGTTAAGTGGGTAGAATTTGGTTTGAGTGGATTGTATTGTGCTGAAACTTGTGCAATATAACAGGAGCTTTTTGGGTGTTGTCGATACATATCCCAACAGCCACTTTCTACAAAGACAGATGCTTTGACACAGACTTTGGCAAAGAAGGCTTGATCTTCAAACATTCCTCGGAAGGACTCCTCAAAGCCACCGACATCTTGAACGAGTTTGCGACGTATGAGGACGCTACAGGTGCCTGGTGTTTCGGCTTTGCCTTTCAAAAACAACTTGAGCAGTGTTGGCGGTTTTAGTAGGGTATCAGGTTTTACACCCAGAGTTCGTTGGCGATCGCGCTTCGCATCTTCAGGATTACCCGTCCAGCTAAACCACATCAGAGTGGAGCCATAAACCATACCTGCTTCGGGGTGAGCTTCTAATATTGCTACCTGCTTCTCCAGTTTTTGTGGCAACCAGATATCATCTGCATCTAGTAAAGCAATATATTCACCTTTTGCATGGCGAATTCCCAGATTGCGCGTTGCACTCATACCGCGATTTTGATGACCTTCATGCTCCAAATAGCGCACTTTGTCAGGGTGTTGTTGGGCATATCGCAACGCAATGGCTGTACTCTCGTCGGTTGAGCCGTCATCTGCTAACGAAAGTTCCCAATTGTCATAGGTTTGAGCGAAAATGCTTTCTATTGCTTCTATAAAGAACTTTTCAATACCGTTCAAAAAGATGATGATGCAAGAAACTAACGGTTTGTTATTTATCTGTTCAACCATGAAACCACCTCGCTAATTGCTTGGCAAATTCTTCCCCATTCCAGTTTTCAATCCCGAAGCGAGGCAATTGAAAACTGTTGCTCTGTCGCCATACAATGTCTTCAGTTGTAGTGCAAGCACAATCAAATCCAATAGTTCGAGTCAGTTCCAGGGTTTCTGGAGTGTAATTACCAAAGGGATAGGAAAAACTTGTCACGGGACAATTGAGCATCTCCTCTAAAGCAGCTTTGCTTTGCTGGATTTCATACCTTTGTAATTCTGTTGATTGTGCTGAAAGAAATGGATGGGTAACTGTGTGAGCGCCAATTTCTACTAAATCCCCTTGTCCCAAAGCACACACCTCTTCCGGTAAAAGGGAGCGATGAGTCTTGCGTACCGTAGATTCGGCATTAGCCCAAATTATTAACTCGTCTAGAGCTTTTATGCATTCTCGTTCCGGTAAAGGTAGTAATACTTGCCAAATTGAGTAATAGAAAGACATTCGAGAACCGGGTTTAGCTTCCCAGGCTTTAGAAGTGCGATCGCTTTGATAGTCTTGTTCAGTGTAATTGGCTGCTTGACCCAGCTCCCAGTGACAAAGGCTACCATTAATATTCAGAGAAAGTTTCTCAGGTAATGTGCCTGGTTGCAAAAGTAGCCGTTCTAATTCATCCCACCAAAACTCACGCTCTTTTTCTATGTAGCCAGTACTTACGAAAACCGTGGCTGGAATGCTGTAGCCCTCAAGTATTGGTTTGGCATGATGGAGATTATCCGCATAACCATCATCAAAGGTGACAACCACTGCTCGATCTGGAATTTTGCCATCTCGATGCGCTTGCACAAATTGCTTGAGGCTGATGGGGTGGGTTTTTTTTTGTAAAACTTCTAGTTGTTCGGCAAAGTACTGGGGAGTTACGCACAGACTCCAGGGGTCTAATTCTACCTCAGCGACGCGATGGTACATCAAAATCAGCCCCTTAGAGGATGCTAAATTTTTCTGGAGCCGTCGAATCGTTCGCTGCAATTTGTCACTTCCAAGTATTTTCATTCCATCACCTCAGGTTTCACTGCTCTGACGGTGATAGTTACCTCGTAGCTACGGTCATGATAATCTAGCTTTCCCTTGGGTATATCTTGAACTACCAATCCTTGAAGAAAAGCTGTGGCTGCCAAAGCATTTCCGTGAGTTTCGACTTGAATATTCTCTTTAGGAAAAACCTCCTCAAATAGTCGCTGTGCAGATAGGGCTGTAAAATTCCAACACCAGCAATTGTTCCATTCCCGATCTTTTAGTGGTGTGATTCCCGGAAACGTTGCCAGAACAACACCTCCTGGTTTCATAATTCTGTAGGTTGTTTTCAGCGCTAGTCGCACTTCGTAAATTAGCTGAAGCGTCTGAACCAAAACAAAGCTGTCAAATGTATTTGATGGTATATGTTCCGCATCTGTTAGGTCTGCGATGATTGTTGCATTGGGGTTATCTTGAACGTGCAATACATCGCTTTTAGTAACGCGATCGCCTCCAAATTGCTGAGTATAATAGTTATCTCCAATTTCTAATACGTGTCCATAAATATCATTTGAATAGCGACCCAAAAAATTCTCAATATAGTAGCGGTCAATTGGTTTTCCTTGTTCAAAACCCCAACCTGAATTTATAGGTTTTAAGCTTTGCAGAGTACCCAGGCGTACCTTATTATATTGAGACTTTAGCCAGTGGTGGGTAGGAGATGGTAATATCTTTTGGACGATTAGTTTTAACTGTTCTGTGTTCATGATAAAAATTCTTTTAATAAGTATGGTTTTTTTAAAGAAGAACTATATGCCCAACAGTTCTGCATAACTCCAATTTGCATAAACACGGACACCCCGCTCTAAAGATAAAAAATCGGTTATTCCTAGACTTCCTAATTTTGTAACATCAGCTTGCCAATTAATAGGGGTTCCAACAGGAACAATTCCATCAAACTCAACACTACCTTTGTAGTCTAAGGATTTAAACACCATCTCCGCTAGTTCTGAAATTGTAACTTCTCTTCCACTTGCGAAATTATATGTTTCTCCTTGCATTGGTGCAGAAGTTGCTACTGCTAATAAAGCTTTGGCAATGTCGAGTACATGAATAAAATCACGGCTTTCTTTGCCAGTCCCTTGTAACTTAACTATAGGTTGATAAATTGCTTTTCGGCAAATATCCCAAAGGACTTGACGGCGTAAACCCGGGCCATAAGCAGAAAAAATTCGGACACTTGCAGTTGGTAAATCATAAACTTTGCTAAATTCTAAACATAGTTGTTCGCTTTGTAACTTATGAAATCCATACGGAGAAATGGGGTTACAGCGTTGAGTTTCTCCAATAGGTAATGACTCTGGATTTCCATAAATAGCTGCACTAGAAAGAAAAATAAATCGACATCTAGGTGCATTAATTCGCAACGCATTTAAAATTTCAAAAGTTAAAGCTGTGTTAGATTGAAAGTCAATATCTGGTTCTATAATCGATAAGCCAACAGAAGCACGCCCTGCACAATGAATGCAAATGTTAGGAGAATATTCCTTTAATAAGTTATTTAAAGAGGGATCGGGTAATTTGAGACGATGATAAACTGTTAAGTTGTGAAGGGGAGCATTTTCAGGAGGCGAATTATCAACGCCTATTACCGACCAACCTTGCTCTGAGAAATACCGAGCAACGTAACGACCAATAAATCCCGCTACTCCAGTAACTAAAACTGATTGATGGAAAGTAGTCATTTTGGTTATGTTGTAATAACTAGTGTTTGATAATTTTTAGAAATTGAGATAAATTAATTCTGATAATTGTCTCAATATTTAAAGTTAAATATTTACATATCTAAAACAGTTTTTGTCCACCAATCTTTTCGAGTATTCGCAAAATTAAAAGCATCTTCTAAGATTCGGTGACTTAATTGCTCTAAGACTTCTTTTCTCGATAAAGTATCACAAATATAAGCTGCTGCTTCGTCAGGTTTATTAATATCTAAAATTGGCAAGCCAGATAAATATGGTAATGCTTTAAGACAAGGCTCAGTTGCAAAGAAAGGCATTCCATAAGAAATACATTCGACTAATTTCATTTTCACTGAAAAATCATTATCAATAGGACATATAAAAATATCGGAAGTCTCAAACAAATCCTCAAGCTGTTTTTTAGGAATAAAACCAGGAATATGAACGTTATTTTCTATAGTCCAATCTTTGGGTATATTATGAAAATCTGTACCAGTGATCACAATTTTTATTGTATTATTTAGTCTTAATAATCTCGGAGATAATTCATAAATTAACCATTTTACAGCTAAAAAATTGAAATAGAAATTAATATTACCAGCAAAGAAAACTGTCTTTGAATTTGTATAACGCCAGCCGCCGAGTTTAGGCGGAAGTATTTGTGAATTGATCGATACTTTTTGATTAGCTAGTAAATATTTGGGAATATCTGCTTCGGACATAAATATACATTTATCAGCCAATTTACAGACTTTTTTTTCAAAATTCTTAAGTCTTAAATAATTAATAAAAATGCTAAATTGAGATTTGTAATTGAACCAATTATGGGGAGCAAGAGCCTTAAAAAATTCTGCCTCTTTATCAGTTGCAAGGTATATCTTTCTTTGTTTAAGTTTGAGGAAATTTTTAAACCATAAAATACTATATAGTTGTTCAACAATAACAATTTGAATTGAGAGTTGTTCGCAGAGTTCAGTTAAATATTCAGAAACATATTTTGCTCGCTCAAAATTGTAGTGCGTTACATTCTCAAAGCGAAAAGTCGATCGTATTTTATATGCTAATCTTTTATATATTTTTACTACTTCTTTTAAGAAATCTTCTTTTTTCGTAGAAGGAGTTAATCGAGTAGTTAAGTAATATTTAACTTTCAGTTTTTCTAATTGTATTCTGGTTTCTAATTGACTACTTTCGTTACAAGTAACAGCAACATAAAGGTTGATGTCTTCTATTTGAGATAATTGATAAATATCATTTAAAAGTGCCATTCCACAACCATTATTAGGGTCTAAAGGATAACTTGTGAAATAAAGAACATTTTGCTTTTCCATGCCTTCTCTCTTATCTATCTTGTATCAAAAGGGATGTTTTTTTGTATTAAATAAACATCAGGTTATCTCTAGAAGTCTCTCAGTGAATTATTTCTAGGTTTTTAAATTTAGATTTGAATCGGCGATTGGCTTTGAGAATACTTGAAAGTTACAGGTTACTAACCCGTCACATGTTATACCAAACTCTTCGGATGGAAGTTCAACCACCTCTATTTCAAATGCCGACTCAATATAATCAAAGATAGTATGAAATGAAGAATCGGAAAGCCAAAGACCAATGACATAAGTACCTGATTTTAAATGTAGTTTTTCAATCTTTAATTGAACTATATTTTCTCCCTGCTGAAGGGATATTATTTGTCCAAGTGATACAATATCTGCATTTACCAACTTGATACCAAAATGGTTATACACAACAACCGCAAGACTTCCAATATTTCTTGAGGAATCTGATTCAATATTCAGTAAAAATTCAAGTTCACCATTGGAATAAGCATTAAAAGAAATATCTTTTTTTGAACTCCTATATTGAGCAGCGATAAAACGAGCTTGTCCATTGCCATTGCGAGTTACATTACTTAAATTTATCCACTCGTTGGGTAAAGCTTGATAAGAATAAGAGTTACTAGATAAATATTGAGTTATCACGCTGTTTGTATTCTCGTAAGTAATTAGCTGCCCCTTATTTAGTAACAAACATTTAGAACATAGCCGTTGAATTGCTTCAATATTATGACTTACAAATATAACTGTTCGAGCTTGATCGTTGGATACTTCCTGCATTTTGCCAAGACATTTTTTCTGAAAATTTGCATCTCCAACTGCTAAAACTTCATCCACAATCAAAACATCTGGCTCTAAATGTGCCGCAACCGAAAATGCGAGGCGTACATACATCCCAGAAGAGTAGCGTTTAACAGGCGTATCTAAAAATTTTTCAATCTCTGCAAAATCAACAATTTCATCAAACTTGCGTTTGATCTGTTGCCGCTCCATGCCCAAAATCGCGCCATTGAGGTAAATATTTTCCCGCCCTGTCAACTCAGGATGAAAACCTGTCCCTACCTCTAGCAAACTTGCCACACGTCCCGTAATCTCAATACTGCCATGAGTAGGTTCCGTGATCCGGCTCAAAAGCTTCAGCAGCGTCGATTTGCCCGCTCCATTCCGCCCAAGAATTCCAACCCGATCGCCCTGCTTAATTTCAAACGACAGATCCTTGATTGCCCAAAATTCCTCACGATTCGAGTTTTGTGTTTTGCGTTTTGCGTTGTGATTAAAAGGGTTCAAAGTCTTTGCGATCGATTTCGCCCCATCCGCCATAACATCGCGCAACGCCTTATAGCGATATCCCCCCTGCTGATGGCTCAACACATAGCTCTTACTTAAGTTCTCAACCTTAATCACCGTATCTGCCATATATTCTCCAACTGCTAACAACTTTTGAACCTATGTGCTTAAATAATGTCCGCAAACTTGCGCTCCATCCGGCGAAAATAATAAATCCCCGTAATCAGCACTAATATCACTAACGCCACCGACAAGAGAAATCCTGGTAAATAAATGTCAAAATTTTTACCCAAAATTGCCCACCGGAACCCATCAATCACACCTACCATTGGATTTAACGAGTAAAGTAGTCGCCACTGTTCCGGCACCACGCTACTACTAAAACCCACTGGTGAGATATAAAGTCCAAACTGCACAATAAACGGCACAATATATTGGAAATCCCGATATTCCACGTTTAATGCTGCCAGCCATAACCCCGCGCCGATCGCTGCTGCAAAAGCGATCGCAATAAACAACGGCAGCGTTAAAATTCGCCAATCTGGCACAAAGTTATACCACGCCATAAAGCCCAGCAAGATGATCGCAGAAATCATAAAATCCACAAAACTCACAATCACCGCACTCGTTGGCACAATCAAACGCGGAAAATAAACTTTAGAAATTAAATTAGAATTACTAATTAAGCTATTACTACACTCACTCAAGGCATTGGAAAAGAACTGCCAAGGTAACATCGCCGAAAACACCACAATCGGGTAAGGCGCACCTGCCGACGGTGCCTTGAGTAAAACCCCAAATACCAGCGTAAACACCATCGTTGTTAAAAAAGGCCGCAGTAATGCCCAAGCCAGCCCGATCGCCGTTTGCTTATAGCGCACCAAGATGTCTCGCCATGCCAGGAAGTAAAACAATTCTCGATATTTCCAGATATCCTGCCAATACTGCTGCTCGATTCGCCCTGCCTTAATCACTAATTTCTGCCGAGGCTCGAGCGTCTGTTTTCTCATCATGAAAATACCCCTATCTCCAGAGTTAACCTATAGTCAAGTCAATAAATAAACTTCATCAAGCTCTTAATCCCAGGCAAATTTATCTGACTCAAAGCAGACCTTTTTCCACCGTCAGACCCCCTAGAGTGATAGTAACCAGACCCTTTTTCAGCAGTAACCCCGTTCACCACCATTCCTAAAACACGCGATCGCGCTTGCTCTAGCATCATTTTCGTACTCTTAGCAACAGCACGGTCAAGCACTTCAGGATGTACAACTAGCAATATCCCATCTGCCATCTTGCCCAGCATGAGTGCATCACCAAATAAACTCAAGGCAGGAGTATCAATAATCACACAATCATAGTCTTTGACTGCCTCTTGAATTAACAAAGCCATAGGCTGCGAATCTAGCAATGCTGCGGGTTTCGCTAGGATTGTCCCGGCCGTTAATAAATCTAAGTTAACTAATACTTCTTGGGTGGCGTTGCGAAACTCTGCTTGACCAACTAAAACATTACTTAGTCCGACTGGATTAGATAGTTTCCAGATTTTCTGTTGCGAGGAGTGACGCATATCCGCATCTACTAATAGGATTCTGCGGCCCATATGTGCCTGAGCTACTGCCAAATTTGCAGCCACAAATGATTTACCTTCACCTGGAGCTGAACTAACTACGGCAATTACTTTTAGTGGTCGATCGGAGATAGTCAAATCCAGGTTCGTCTGAAGCATCTCAAAGGCTGAACTTGCTCCCGAATATGGATTATCTTTGACTGGTAGTTCGACTAAACCTTCCCCACTGTTTTTAGCTTTTTGACCCAAGAGAGGAATCGTACCGAGTAAAGAATAACCTAAGAACTGCTGGGCTTGCTCAAGAGTTTTGAGGGATCGATCCATAGCCTCTAACATCAAAGCTACCCCTACACCCAACAAAATTCCCAAAAACCCACCCACCGCTAGGTGAAAGGCAATTTTGGAAGGGACAGCTTTTTTAGGAAGTAAAGCCGCAGATATTACCCTGGCATTACCGACATTCTGATTTACTACTACATCGACTTCTTGCGATCGCTTTAGCAGTTCTTCATAAGTAGATGTAGCAACTTGCAACTGTCGCTCTAGCTGTTGCTGTTTTTCTTGCAGTTGAGGTAAAACACTCAATCGTCTTTGAGAAAGTGTATATGCATTCTGCAAAACTGTAATTCGGTTAGCTAATGCTGAACGTTCTACATCCGACTGTACCAGTTGGGCCACTAAGGTCTGCTTGAGTTCTCCCATCCCTAAATTCTGGGCTGGTACAAATTTTTCTCTATCTGCATTCTCAACAATTCGCCTCTCTAGCTGCTTTTTGAGGGCTGCTTCTTTTGCTAACAAATTAGCGATCGCAGGATGTTTGTCTGTATAGCGAGTCTTTTCTACTGCTAACTGGTTTTGCACCTGTTGGTATTGTGTTAATACCTCCTGCACAGCTTTTGATTGACTTAAATTCCCCATATCCACAGCTTGCTGCGAATTCAATCTCAATTGACGTTGCAGAAGTTGTGAGCGAGTCTTAGCATCTGTTAAATTTGCCTGGGCTTGGGTAATCTGGTCTGATAAATCCGCGAGTTTGTCCACTCCTTTTGTTGCTTCTTGATCTAAAGCAATTACCCGATTTTCTTCTTTAAATCGACGCAAAGCTGCTTCCGATCTGACTACTCTTGCTTCAACTTCAGGCAATTGCTTGCGTAAAAACTTCTTTGCCACTGTCGCTTGGGCTTGGTTAATGCCAATATTGTTCTCCAGGTAATATCTCATCAGCGAATTCACAACATCTGCGGCTTCTTTTGGATTGCTGCTACTGTACGAAATCGCCAAAATATCTGTACCCCGGACACTCTTAATTTTGACTTTTTGGAGAAACTCATTTATTTCCAAGGGTGTTCCTTGCTTATCTACCAACCTGAGACTAGCAATAGTTTTTTCAACTATTGGATTAGAACGAATAACCTCTGCTTCTGTATCCAACGGACTGTTGATTTCAGTCACACTTCTCAACTCCCCAACTTGTGCCGAGGGACTTGTCAGCGAAGAAACGCGGTCAGTTTTACTGAAAAGCAACTTACCTTCTGCTTCATAAATTGGTTTTTGCTTGATAGCATTTAAAGCTGAAAACCCAAAAATAGAGGCAGTCACCGCAGCTATAATTAGCCAACGCCTTTTCAGAAGTAGCGAGTATTGCTGCAAATCTAAAGAGTTTTGGTCTTCTTGGTTAGAGGGCATGGAGTATGTTACGAATACCTGAAATTGTTTTTACTAATTTTGCTTCACAATTTTGGTAGTCCAAGATAGTCATTTGGACATAGTTAGGATTAATTACTAATTATCTGTATAAAAAATCATAATACAAGTGCCCGTATTCTCTAAAGTGTTTACTTTTTATTAGATTTCCTTAGATTTATCCCAGAAATATTATCTGAATGTCAAGGTGTTTTTAATTTTTTTTTCTAGAATTTTAGATTACATTGAAAAGCATTTATTTCAACTCATTAAGTAGAAAGAGGTAAATACTTTTAGTTGAGATCGGGTAGGAGATAGAAGGCAAGATATAGAATGGAACAAGCTTTGAGCCTTGTTTATCTTTGTTAATATGATGATGTTTTTTCTCACCCACTTCTTTTCTTTATATTATTTTACTAACAGCATTTCAACAGCTTGTATAAGATTTTTTCTTATTTTGTTACTCTGTAAACACTTACTTTAGCAGTAAATATACGCTAATAAATAAATTAAATATAAAGTTCAGATTGACTACACTCATGGCATAATGCAAATGTCAAAACAACAACCTTGAAGCCGTAGTGTAGTTCGTACAGCCAATGCAAGTTAGGATGTATATCCTACAGATATGCTATACCGACGCACAGATAGTTCCCCTCCTAGTTTGTAATCCCTAATCTCCAATTTCTTTGACAAACAGAGCATACGAAATTTCTTATTTTTGTATGATTTGGCACAATACGGCTAGTCTTTAATATTCCCTTCTTTGAATCTGTTGCTGGTTTGAACAAAGAACTCGAGTTCAGGATACTGAAGAATAATAAAAACCAATGACTTCCACAAGTTATGTCAGTTTACCTACCAATACTAGGCTGCCAAATATAGTCCGCAGCCTACCGATATTGCTTTTGTTAGGGGATATTTTTGGGTTGCTAATTTGTTTAGCGATCGCACAATGGTTGCGTTTAGATCAACCCTTACATTGGCTAAATCCGTTACCTTATACATTTGTCTGCATGATCCTTGCAGCATTCTATCTAGCAGATGCTTACCATCCAGATCGGCAAATTTCAGGTTTAAGAGCGCCCGCTCGAATTATTATTTGTAGCATTGCGATCGCATTCTTTATTTCTGCCCTCATTTACTTATCAGGTATTGCCCAACATAATCCGGTAACGTGGCGGAGTGTATTTTTACCTAGCTTGGGAATCTTTACTATTTGGGCAATAATATTGCGCGTGGCAGCAGTGAGATGGGTGCGATCGCACGCTCTGAAAAGTCGTTGGTTAATACTAGGAGGCGGAGATAATGCCATCAAATTTGCACAAAAATTACTAGGACTGAATCCTTTAGGGAAATTGACTGTTCTAGCAGAGGAAAACCAAAAAACTATAGACTTACCAAAAAGAAATCTGAGTTATCAGGGAAGCCTGAGCGATTTGTCGCAATGGAGTCAAGAATCCTGGTCTGGGGTCATAGTGACAGCCCAGATAAACTTTTCTCAGTCACAAGCACAACAGTTAATGCAGATGCGGTTGCGAGGCATTCCGGTTTATACATTGCCAGATGTGTATGAAACATTTTGGTATAAACTACCTTCGTCGTTGTTACAAGATAAATGGTTGGCTTTTAGTGATGGTTTTAACCTAATGCCTGGTTACTTCAGCATGAAACTGAAGCGAGGTATCGATCTCATCTTGATCCTCTTTTTACTAGTATTAGTTGCACCACTTCTGTTGTTGGTTGCATTACTAGTTAGGCTAGATAGCCCTGGCCCAGTATTGTACAGTCAGCAGCGAAGTGGGTTACACGGTAAACCATTTAGAGTTTATAAATTTCGCTCCATGTATCAGGATGCAGAAAAGTTGGGGGCGCAGTGGGCTAGTCAACGCGATCCACGAATCACCAGAGTCGGATACTGGCTACGTTTGTTGCGTATTGATGAATTACCTCAAATATGGAACGTCCTACGGGGTGAAATGAGTCTGATTGGGCCTCGTCCAGAACGACCAGAATTTGATGTCAAACTCAAAGAAGCGATTCCCTACTATGAAGTTCGCTATTTGGTCAAACCTGGAATTACAGGCTGGGCACAGGTTATGTATCCCTATGGAGCATCTATAGAAGATGCTTATGAAAAGCTGTCATACGATCTCTACTACATCAAAAATTATTCCATTTGGTTGGATTTAGCGATCGCCTTCAAAACGATTCGAGTTGTTTTGTTAGGTAAAGGTAGATAAGGAAAAAGAAATGAAAAAGAAAATATTGGTAACTGGCGGTGCTGGTTACATTGGCTCCCATGTAGTTCGCCAATTAGGGGAAGCTGGTTATGATGTCGTAGTCTACGACAACTGCTCTACAAGTTCACCAGCATCGGTACTACACGGGAAACTAATTATTGGTGATTTAGTAGACAGTGGGCATCTTTATCAAGTTTTTGCCCAGCATAAATTCAGCGCAGTCTTACACTTTGCCGCTAGTCTGATTGTTCCAGAATCAGTAGCTCATCCCCTCGACTACTACGCCAACAACACCCGCAACACCTTAAATTTGCTGCGCTGCTGTAGCGTTATGGGTGTTAACAAGTTCATTTTTTCCAGCACAGCCGCAGTCTATGGGGAAGTAAAAGACAATCCTGTTACCGAGTCGAATCCTACACAGCCCATTAATCCTTACGGACGTTCAAAGTTGATGAGTGAGTGGCTGATCCAGGACTATGCAGCAGTATCTGCACTAAACTACGTAATTTTACGGTATTTTAATGTAGCAGGTTCTGAACCAAGTGGACTATTAGGGCAAATGTCACCGAATGCCACTCATTTGATTCGAGCTGCTTGTGATGCAGCACTCAAGCGCAAGCCAGAAGTCCGAATTTTTGGTACTGATTTTCCTACGCCCGACGGAACCGCAATTCGAGACTATATCCACGTTGAAGATTTGGCGACTGCTCACTTAGATGCTTTGGATTACTTAGAAAAAGGAGGGGAAAGCCAAATTTTCAACTGCGGTTATGGGCAAGGATACAGCGTGCGACAAGTTATTGAAAGAGTCAAAGCTATTTCTGGTGTAGATTTTCCCGTTATTGCCGCACCACGTCGTCCAGGCGATCCTGCCTGTGTTGCAGCTTGTGCTGATAAAATCCATAGGGTTTTGGGTTGGCAACCAAAACACAATGATTTAGACGAGATTATCAACACAACCATTGCTTGGGAAAAACAGAAGAGTAACGTGGCAAGTCAAAGGCATATAAATATGGCATATGCATAATTAAAGCTTGGCACTTAATTAACCTTGTTTTTGGAATTTAGATAACGTGAATTCGACGGCTCATATAGTGTCCCTATAATTGACTCAATCAAAAAATTTCTTAGAGGTTTTACTACACAAAACCGTCCCTATTGGAATTGAAGAAGCACAGACTTGAACTTTAATTCAAGGTAGAGAGAGGTTCGTCGAACTTACGTTGACATAGGCATTATCTTTAAATAAAGGCACGCAATTACTGATGTTAAAGGCGGCAGACAGTTCAACATCTGACTCAAAATCTCTTTCAATCAGCTCTTTACCCGAACTGCATTTTTTCAAGTACCCCAATAAATCTTGCTGGAAAGCCTGAAATGTTGTTACAGCAACTTCGGCTTCTGGTGATAGACTGCCATCTAAATAACTAAGAATTGCCCCAGCACCAATTAAATCTTCAAATGCAGGGCGGAGGCTACCATCTTCTTTCCACCTCTCACCGGCAGGAATCACAGCGATTTTATCACCATACTTTTGAGCAAACTGCGCCACTGCTTGACAATTTCGCAAGCAGCCAGCCAAAGTTGGTGTATTTCCTGTATGTAAAGTTAGAAAAGAACCATTAGGTGATGGTAAAACTAGTCTGGTTCCAGCAGGAATTTCAGCTACCGATTTTGGCGAGAGAGAATATCCAGTTGTAGTCCAACGTTGTCTATGACTTGCCAATTCTGCTTGTACTGACTTGGCATAATCTATGGCTGATTCATCTCTATATGCGTAGGGAAAAATTATCGCGCCGTTGTTGGTGGCAATTTCTACGCAGGTAGAAAAAGAGAGAACGTCAACTATCACAACTACATCACTGATAGGAGCGAGTTCAGCAACTCCTTGCGGCCCCCATTCACAGCGTAAATCAAACTCTGATTGGTTGTAAATCATTGGTGCGATCGCAAAAGACAATATGATAAAAATTAAACCATAGATAAGTAAGGCAGTGTAAATAATTAAAGGTTTATACTCAGCACGAAGTGTGCTTATCTTAGTATAAGATATCCATAGAATTTGAACCTGTGAAACTCATATTGGAACAATAATCATAGATTATTTCTTATCCATGTCTCTAATTGTTTCCAAGGGATTATTACAAGGTTATTTTCATTAATTTTATCTACATTAATATCATGCCAATATGACTTTCTTACTTTTTTTGCTATTACTATTTCAATGCCATCTCTATTGATAACTTCAAATTTTTTGCTTGAAGACCATATAATTACAGTCTTATTTGATACTTTTTCTAGTAAAATTAATGCTTTCTCTCCTTTTTCAAAACATGCATATGACCAAGCTGTATACACATTAAACTTGATATTTCCAAAGCAATCTGATTCAAACTCATCCTTTTGTCCTTTCAAGATCGCTAGAGGTTTTGCAGCGATCTTTGCACCTCTATTTTTCACAGATATGACTTGTACAAAAGCGATCAATTTTGCAGAGCGGCAATCATTCAAAAAAGTGTATGGGCCTGAACTTTGATATTCTTCTTTGAAGTCAAGGTAGTATTTAGGTAATAGCGATTCTTGCAACTCACAATCGGGAGGAAGTGGGTCAGTTATCAATTGGAAGATTTCACTTAATTCATCATAATATTCATTTAGGCTATGACAATATTCAGATGTATTTTTAAAACTGGATTCAATAGAATGTTTGAGTTTTCTTAAAACATTTAACTCATCTTCGGATAGTTCTGCATAATATTGAAACATTAGCGATTATCACTCAATTTTCAAATAATTACAAATGTTCAAAGACCAATTAATAGAACATTTGTACAATTTTAACAGTTTTCTAAAAGGTCTTTTCATCTTAGTACAAAAAATGCTTGTTGTTATTTATGTAACTGCGTATCTCATTTATTTTAGCTTGCTTGTTACTTTCATGGCTAAAACCCCTACTATCAAATATAATCTGGAAAAAACTTAAAGATAAAGCTCTAATCTAAGGCTGGTAATTGTAAATTAGATAAAAATTTAAGAACAAAAATCTCATAAATCTAGTTGTAAAAATTTCCAATGTGTCGGTTAAACTTGAGCAAAGGTATTACTTTGTTGATTAGGAACATACAGACTATTAGCAGCACAAAAACAAATTTTACGCTCCTTATAAACGCCAATTTACTGATTTTGCTATTGGATAAGTAGTAGAAAATAAGCAATAGTAATCTTTGCTCTAACCAGCCACTATCCGCTAAACTCAGAAATGCTGCGTTATTCCTCATCATGTCCGATTCCCAAACTGTTAGTGCTGCTGTTGCCAAACTCTACAATACCTATCCCTTTCCGCCGGAAGCCCTGTTGGATGAACCACCTCCAGGCTACAACTGGCGCTGGAATTGGCTAGCTGCTCATAACTTCTGCACCGGTCAAAAACCCCAAAAGCAAGATATTCGGATTTTAGATGCAGGTTGCGGTACTGGTGTGGGTACAGAGTATCTGGTTCACCTCAATCCTCAAGCTTCTGTTGTGGGAATCGACCTCAGTACAGGCGCTTTAGCTGTAGCCAAAGAACGTTGTCAGCGTTCAGGGGCTAACCGCGTTGAATTTCATCACCTCAGTTTGTTTGATGTGGAACAGTTACCGGGTGAGTTTGATTTAATTAACTGTGTTGGCGTTTTGCATCATACCCCCGATCCAATTCGCGGGATTCAAGCTTTGGCGAAGAAGTTAGCCCCAGGCGGCTTAATGCACATTTTTGTGTACGGGGAGTTGGGGCGTTGGGAAATTCAACTCATGCAAAAAGCGATCGCACTTATTCAAGGTGATAAAAAAGGCGACTACCGCGATGGTGTCCAAGTCGGGCGACAAATATTTGCTTCTTTACCAGAAAATAACCGAATTGTCAAATACGATAAACAACGTTGGTCGCTAGAAAACAACAAGGATGAATACTTTGCTGATATGTACGTTCATCCTCAAGAAATTGACTACAACATTGAGACGCTGTTTGAATTAATAGATGCTTCGGGATTGGAATTTATTGGTTTCTCGAATCCGAATTTCTGGGATTTAGACAGACTTTTAGGCAAAGCACCAGAGTTAGTAGAACGGGCAAAAGAATTGAGCGATCGCCAGCTTTATCGCCTGATAGAATTATTAGACCCAGAAGTAACTCATTACGAGTTTTTCCTCGGTCGTCCTCCCTTAATCAAAGCCGACTGGTCAGATAATAACGCTCTACTAGCAGCGATTCCCGAACTGAATCCTTGTCTTGAGGGATTTCCCAGTCAATGTTTCTTTAATTACGATTACCAGATAGTTAATTTATCTGTAGCAGAGTTTGAGTTTATGCAAAGATGCGATCAAAATTCCACAATTGCAGAGATATTGACAAATGTAGAACTGGGATTGGATGGGGTAAGAAGCCTTTTGCAACAGCAGTTGATTTTATTGACACCTGCTTAGGAAATTCAAGTAAAAAATATCTAATTATTTATTGTGGGATGGGCCTTTCGGCTATCCCACAATTAGATATTTACCCTACAACAGCCGAACTTGCTACTTTCTCCTGTCTTTGGGAAGGCGGACGCATTCCCAAACCAAGTAAATTCAGCATTTCTCGGTCAGTATCGTAATCTGGACAGGGAGTTGTCACCGTCAACATCTTGTTATCGTCGCTGGAAAAGATAGAATTGGCTCCTGCCATAAAGCAGAAAGCTTGCTCAACTTGAGAAAGTCTCGCCCTACCGGCACTAAGACGCACATCGGAAGCTGGCATTAAAATTCTGGCTGTGGCAATCATCCGCACAATATCCCAAATGGGGACATCAGGCTGATTTTCTAAGGGTGTTCCCGGTACTTGTGAAAGAATATTAATTGGCACGGACTCTGGATGGGGATGTAAGTTTGCCAAAGTTTGTAACATCCCAACCCGGTCATCGACTGTTTCGCCTAAGCCCAGGATACCGCCGGAACAGACAGTAACATTTGTCTGGCGGACATTCTCAATTGTGTTCAAGCGATCGCTATATGTTCTCGTGGTAATAATTGTGCTGTAATATTCCTGCGAGGTATCTAAGTTATGGTTGTAGGCATAAAGTCCTGCTTCTGACAATTTCCTGGCTTGATTTGCCGTCAACATACCCAGAGTGCAGCACACTTCTAAACCCATTGCAGTCACATCCTTGACCATTTCCAGGACTTCCTCAAATTGTGAGTTATCCCGGACTTCGCGCCAAGCAGCACCCATACAAATGCGACTAACACCAGTTTCTTTAGCTTTCTGGGCGATGTTAACTACCGTTTCCTTTTCTAGGAGTGCTTGCGCCTTTACCTCTGTTTTATAACGGGAAGATTGGGCGCAGTAGCTGCAATCTTCTGGACAACCTCCGGTTTTGATAGATATAAGCTTACAAACTTGTATTTTTGTTGGGTCATGATATTGGCGATGCACGCTAGCAGCTTGATAAATAAGCTCTAGCAATGGCGTATTGTAAATCGCCTGAATCTCTAATTCCTGCCAATCGTAGCGTATTCCCACCACATCACTATCCTTCTTGTAGACTGGGTTAAATCTTGAGCTGTATTTTGCTTGAATCTGCTGCGGTACAGCGTTTAGGCAAAGCAATTTTATCGAAGTTATGCCGCGCACTGTGCTTTATCACCCATTGGCTCTCAATCCTTCCGCTCTAGATATTAGACATCAGCTTATCAAGATTTTGGTTGAATGGCAGATTAAGAGCAAAAATACTCACCCTATCTTTTGTAAAGGGCATTGGGCATACATATATCTTTTGTCATGCTGGTCAAGAGTTCAAAGTCTATATAAAATCAGTGAATTAACCCTGACTCTTGACAAAGTTGATGAAAAAACTATGATACTTCCGTAAGTCCCAATCGTGATACAGCTAATCTAACTGCTGTTGCTAAACCACAGGTTATGAGAAAATTTATAAAATTTAGAGAATTTTTTGGGAAAAGATCCCGCCGATTAAGTAATTTATGATATCAGAACTGCCAATAATTGCAAGCGATCGCCTATTATTACGAGCAGCGATCCATGAAGATATACCCCAAATTCTCAAGTACTTTATTGATAACAAAACTTATCTCACTCCATTTTACCCTCTTTGGGCTGATGGTTTTTTCACTGAAGAATATTGGCAATATCAGATAGAGAATAGTTTTCTAGAATTTATCAATGGGCAATCGTTAAAACTATTTGTTTTTACCAAAAAAAATCCTACCGTAGTTATTGGAACAGTTAATTTTAGTAATTTTGTCCGAGGAGCCGCTCATTTTTGCTATGTGGGATATAGCCTTGCTGAAAATAAACAAGGTAAAGGATATATGACAGAGGGTTTAAAATCTGCAACTAAATATCTATTTGAAGAGTTAAATTTTCACCGAGTTATGGCTAACTATATGCCCCACAATCGGCGCAGTGGTAATGTACTCAAAAGACTTGGTTTTGTTGTTGAAGGATACGCTAGAGACTATTTGTTAATTAATGGACAATGGGAAGATCATATTTTGACAAGTCTTACAAATCCTTATTGGAAAGAACCTCATTTTTAAAATATACGGAGATTTCTCTCAATATTTTTATTTTATTCATCGACTATACCTGTTAATAAATTCGTTTATTTTAGGACTTACGCAAAAACCCTCTCAAACTCTCATTCCTCCGTGAACTCTGCGCCCTCTGTGGTTCGTTTTCCGTTACCTGTGCGTAAGTCCTATATTTATAATTTTTATTTATGAACCTTCTTTAGGCAATCCATATAAGTAAGGCTTAAGCTTCACTCAAATACTTATTTGTCCTTTGTTATTAATGACCACCTTACAGCTATTTATAATACTATAATATCTATCTAAAAATGAATTGAATATATCGATTCTAAACATCTACAAATTCATAGCAAATTCATAATAACTACACAACAACTCCACAAGCAAATGCAATAGTAATATTTGTTCACTCTCCGGCTCAGTTATTAAGGTTAGCTTTAGCCGATGTGTTCAATTTTCTTAAATAGTTGAGGAGTTTTTTAAAATGCTCATTAATTCTATAAAGCACTTATCTGTCTTTTCTAGTATCTTCGCTTTTGCTACCATCTTAAACGGAGTTGTCTTGGCAGCACCAGGCCCAAATTCTGCCACTACACCACCCTTAAAAACTCAGACTAGTGCTGCATCACACCAGCCAATCAAACTTACACAGCAACAGCGCCTACAAATCCAAGTAGCTCGCCAGCAAAGAGATAAAGATATTGAGGCTTTATTAAACCCATCCCAAGCTACTAAATTTAAGGCGGCACTGCAATCCCGTCAGAGAATCAGAATAGTGTTAAAATCTTTGGATCTGAATCAAGATCAACAGAAACAGGTTCAATCAATTTTGCAAACTTATAACCTGCAAGTGAAAAAAATTCTAGCTTCGCAGGTATCACAACCAACATCCAACTCAGTAGGAATTACTTCACCAACATCACAACCAATTACAAAATAAAAAATCAGTTTTATTTAATTAAGGTTAAGTTTCGGAAGACTGGCGGATTTTATCCAAATTTCGGTTGAGCCAGTCTTATTTTTTTATGTCCAAAACTTTATTTATGCTAAAAAAAGCAAGAGCAAAGGATCATAAATGAAAACTTTAGTTTTGAGTCATTCGCTTTAAAATAAGAATTGTCTCGACCTAAAAGTGTCATAAGATACAACGAAGCCAGTGCAGCCTTCTTCTTTAGCGCTAGCCTCTCCTTTTGGGAGAAGACAAGACACTTCTTGTAGGATGTCCGAAGGGGCTTCGTGCTTACTTCAATTCTACGCTTTTAAAGGTGAGTTACTCCTGCCTCCTGAAGCATTCCAGATTTTGATAGCGATGCTGCCATATTTTAGATATGGGTCGCTTTTTGCGTCTATGCTGATGATGCTGAAGCCAGAGGTAGTATTAAAGGAAGAATGAATTAAGCTTTGCTCGTAATGACTCTGGCTGAAACTCCAAACGACAAGAATTCTAGCAATCCTTTTCTCACCCTCAACTATGAAACCGCCTTAGAATCTCTAGGTGGCGACTACTACGATGAGGTTGCAGCGGCAGAATTTCCTCAACACCTCCTGCGTTGGCGTAACGATGAACTATTACCCCGTTTTGGTCTAGACCCCCAAGTAGTCAAAGACGAAGATTTCATCGCAGCCTTTGGCCAATTTCAGGAGCGCAAACCGTTGTTAGCACTGCGTTACCACGGCTACCAATTTGGTGAATATAACGGACAGTTGGGTGATGGTAGAGGCTTTCTCTACGGGCAAGTACGCGCCAATGATGGCAAATTATACGATTTTGGCACTAAAGGTTCTGGGAGAACGCCCTACTCCCGTGGTGGCGATGGTATGCTCACGCTCAAAGGTGGAGTACGGGAAGTTCTGGCTGCGGAAGCATTGCACTACTTGGGTGTACGTACTTCGCGCTGTCTGAGCATGATTGAAACAGGTTTACCACTCTGGCGGGGCGATGAACCTTCGCCTACCCGTTCAGCTGTGATGATTAGGATGAGCAGTTCTCATATTCGGTTTGGCACTTTTGAGCGACTGCACTATTTCCAGCGCCCAGATTTAACTAAGAAGCTGTTAGACCACGTAATTGAGCAGTATTATCGACACTTAAATGCTGAAGAAGATAAATATATCCTGTTTTACGCCGAATTAGTTAAACGGGTTGCAGAACTAGTAGCGCAGTGGATGGCGGCTGGCTTTTGTCATGCAGTCCTGAATACTGACAATATGTCGATTACTGGAGAGAGTTTTGACTATGGGCCTTACGCATTTATTCCGAGTTATAACCCATCCTTTATAGCTGCATATTTTGACTATTATGGGCGCTACTGTTACGGTAATCAACCAAGTATTTGCAAGTTGAATTTACAAATGCTCCAAGAACCTTTAAAGGCGATTATCGATAAAGGCGAAATGGAAGCTGGATTAGAAATGTTTGATGAGTATTATCAAGCTGAATACAGTTCTTTGATGTTGAAAAAGTTAGGTTTTTTGGAGTTGCCACATCCACAAGCTGCGGAACTGTTGAATCTAACGGTTGAATTTTTGAAAGATAGCCAAGTTGGTTATCACCAGTTTTTTTATGAGATGG
>NNBT01000059.1_pt1 | contig 21550 bp, 16 predicted proteins | sample 1173831 | NCBI WGS metagenome assembly NNBT01 (sample SAMN07173936, study PRJNA388173) | plant metagenome | isolation source: symbiotic tissue sample KVJ10 | place: Norway: Troms, Kvaloya island | reverse complement strand
CCATTGTCAGCAATTCTAATGATTACATGGTCTTCTTGAATGAGGCTGCGAATACGAATCTGCGGAAAAGTCATTTGTCCTTGGGAGGCAGTGCGTTGGATGGGTTTCCCGGCTTGTACCCCTTCGGGGAAGCAAGCTACGCGCAGCGTCTCCGACAGGAGAAGCAACTGCCGTTCATTTGTCCTTTGTTCAGTGTTGTTTACTAATGACATAAACGCTTCTCTACGAGACGCTACGCGAACGCCTTTTTGCAGGGTATGACTATTGACATAGGTGCTTTGCTTTCCCGTAGAGTATGACTCTTCTAAAGCATCGATCGCATTTGTCAACAGATTCATAAACACTTGATTCATCTGTCCAGCGTGACACACTACTGGTGGTAGGTTGCCATAGTCTCGGATTACTTGGATTTCGGTATGTCCTGGTTTAGCTTTGAGGCGATTTTGCAACAACAGTAAGGTGCTATCCATCCCTTCATGAATATCTACTGCCTTTGTACCGTCTTCATCAAGGCGAGAAAAATTGCGTAAAGATAGGACAATCTGCCGAATGCGTTCGGCTCCCATTTTCATAGATTCCAAGATTTTGGGTAAATCTTGCCGGAGAAAGTCTAAATCAATGTTATTTATTTGTCGATCGATCTCTGGTGTTGGTGGGCAGTAACTCTGTTGATAAAGTTCTACTAAGTGCAGCAAATCCTTAGTATATTCACTGGCGTGGCTAATATTGCCGTAGATGAAATTGACGGGATTATTGATTTCGTGGGCAATACCTGCAACCAATTGTCCTAAACTGGACATTTTTTCAGTTTGAATCAGTTGCGCTTGAGTTTGTTGAAGTTCTAGCAGTGCTGATTCTAGTTGCTGGGCTTTGTCTTGGGCAGTTTGGGCAGTGATGCGACTTTGGGTGTAAAGTTTAGCTTGGTCAATGGCGATCGCTAGTTGAACTGTAACTGCTTGTAGTAATTCTACTTCGTTGTTCAGCCAAGGGCGCAAGCCACTACAATAACCACAGCTAAATGCACCAATTTCGCCAGATTGGGTGTGTACGGGTAGCGACATAAAGGCAGTGAAACCAAAATCCTGCAAAAACTGCTGTGCTATGGAATCGCCCATAGTCTCAGTATCATCAATGCAGATGATTTCTCCGTTCAAGGTTTTGGCTGCGATTAGTTCGATTTCTCCATTAGTTGCTTCTTGGTCGTTAAGCAGACAGGGTAAAAAGGAATTTTTCACCTCATAGACTTTTTCCCAGTAGGGTACATCAGCATCTTGCCGATACCAAAAGAAGACGCAGCGATCGATCTCGAATAAGTTATGAATCTCCTGTACTGCGGTTTCCACAATGTGATTGAGATCCAAAGAAGCTCGAATCTGATTAGAAAGACGATTTAGGAGTGCTTCTCGTTGGGCGCTTTCTCTAAGTGCAATTTCTGCTTCTTTACGGTCAGTGGTGTCATGGCAAATACCAACGAAGTACAAAATATTACCATTAGCGTCTTTAATAGCAGATGAGTTGCTTGTATGCCATCGCCAACTACCATTTTTGTGTTGGACTCGATATTCAATTGCTTTTTGTTTTTCGCCTGTTGTCAAAATTCTTTGAAAATAATCGACACAGATATGCACATCGTCAGGATGTATAAAGGGAATAAAAGATTTGCCTTCAACCTCTGCAACCTCATGCCCAAAAATCTCAGTCCAGTTAGGAGAAACGTAGGAAAATATTCCTTCAAGTGTCAGCGCAAAAATAACGTTGTTGGCATTTTCTACAATGCTGCGGAACTTGGCATTACTTTCTATTAAGGCTGCTTGGATGTTGTCGCTGGTGTCGCGGATCAGAACTATAATTTGTCGGTCTGGTAATGGTAATAATCTCGCTTCAAAATTATTATTTTCTTCCGGTAACGGTAATGTATATTTAAAACTGACTTCATATTGAGTTTCAAGTACTTGATTTATTGCTTGATGGAAGCGATCGCCCACAGCAGTCGGTAAGCATTCTCGCAAACTCTTGCCCTGACAATCTTCTGGTAGAATATACAGACTCTCTATCAACCCTTGCTTGTAATCCAGAATACTTCCATCAGCATCAAGACGAAAGTATGAATCAGGAAGTACTTGCAAAATCGCGGCAAATTCTGATGTTTTTTGGCGTAATTGTGCCTCAACTGCTTGGCGTTTGCTAATTTCCGCTTGCAGTTGCTCTAATGCTTTTGCTAATTCTGTCGCCTGTTCTCTATCTGTAATTTTACGTAGGCGACGAGAGGAATTTGTAGATAGCGAGTAGGTTTCTGTTAGGGAAGGTTGACCGATCCCTATCGGCACTCCTGTTAGATCGATACAATAACCGATGTAACCAACAAAGCTACCATCTGCCGCAAATCGTGGCGCGGCTGTATCTAAAATCCAGCGATATTCGCCATCAGCACCACGCAGACGATATTGCCTCTGGAAGGAATCATACGTCGCAAATGCTCTCAGGTATATATCTTCGCATCGCTGTCTATCTTCGGGATGGACGCTGCCAGTCCAAATATTGCCTATTTCCTCTTCTAGCGCAGATGCAGACGCGGCTTTTGTGAGATGTGTTCCAGTAAATTTCAGCCAATTAGAATTGAAGTAACAATAAAGTGCATTACATCCAGACATCCAAATCATCAGAGGAGCAATATCCGCCTGCTGGCAGAATACTTTTTCATCCTGTTGTATTTCTTCCTCTTCAACTATGCTTTGTTTAACGTAGCTCTGCACCTTTTTAGAAAACACTTTTGCCTGCCTGCTCTGCCTAAATTATTAAGGTAATATGCTGAAAATACGATTTCTTAATACATGGATATAATCTTGTTTATGCCAACCTTATAACAATCTTAATACTTTATTTATTTTTATATGCCCAGAAAATCCTGTTTTACTGTAAATAAATTGAAAAAATGCTGAAGTTATCATTAAGATTAACTTCAGCATTTTTGGTGAAATTTAAACTATCTATATATCAAGGAGATTATTTGACTTTGTTTATTTTTAAAATAACTGATAAATTCATCTTAGCTATGTAATTGCATTCCTCAAAAACCTGAATTAGCTTTACGGAAACTATATGATTCTCTGCAACACATTTACATCTTTATAAGAAATTCACAATAATCAATAATTTTATCCAAAATAAATATTGATTTTTTATCAAGAAGAATTCAGCATGAATTAAAATCTGGCTGATGGATCTATCTTGCTTAAAATCAGGGGGTATAAAAGAGTTTGATAGTCACATCTGTATTAAGCAGTTATTATCTGAATTAATGGTATAAAAACCAACTTTATTTATTTTGAGGTTTAGATAATGATGAATGTATTGTTTTTTATTTTTACCAACAAAACCCAATTCTTCAAAATTGTCTTGACTAGTCAAAATGCCTTATATAGCAATCCTATCTGAGTGATGATAAATCTAGGTGATGACGAACTGTCTCTCTACGAAATACTACATATAGCACAGTATCTTGTAAGAAGTATGCCAATAAAAAGAGAACAAATCTCACGAATGCTTTAGGATTGCTATAGCAAAATCGCAAATTAAATGAGAGAAATGCTAAATGTGATATCAACTGGTTGTAACAATGCCTGGTAATCGCATTTTATATGTTATAAAGCTCACAGAAATTAATGTTAGGCGGAAACTACTTTATGGAACCAGATAAACTGGGCCGTTTTAAGGAGTACGGCGAATTCATCCTCCGAAAGATAGATTCTGTGCCCCAGTACCCTTCTAAACAAGAAGATTGGGTTCCAGCTAGTCTTGATGACTGTCTTCTTCGTTTGCGATCGGCTGCCCAGAAAACTGTAGACCTGGCAACTTCGCCTGTCAAAATTGGTGTAATGGGGGAATTTAGTAGTGGAAAAACCTTACTTTTAGGCAGCCTAATTGGATATGCAGATGCTTTGCCAGTCAGTGAAAATCCCACTACAGGTAATGTTACCGCCATACATATTATCCCGCAAGATGATTTTACAACAACGCAATTAAGTAACTTTACGGTAGAGTATCTTTCTCATGAAGGAGTACATGAGTGTCTACGCTTCATGCTAGGGGAAGCCAATAAACGAACAACAGCAGCGGGGCTTCCTCCGATACCAGTATCTAAACTCAACTCTGGGACAGATATTATTAGCTGGTGTGAAGAAGCATGGAATAGCAGTAACAATTTAGAACTCCGTTATTTACTCCGAGAGTTGGTATTATTCCTGCGGGCTTATCAAGCTTATGGGGAGGTTATGTGTGGTGGGCACTACCAGATTGATGCTATCACCGCCCGCGAGGGACTACAGCTAGTCGAGCAGCCAATGGCAATCCAAACTCTGAAATTTGAGGATCTACCGCCAGCGCATATTAGATTACCGAGTCCACCTCAGAGGCTACCAACAAAGTTATTGCAAAACAGTTTCCCACTGATTCGCCGCGTCGATATTGATGTGAAAATCTCACGGGAAATTTGGGATTTTGCAGACGCAGCTAAATTTATTCTCATCGATTTTCCAGGATTGGGGGCTGCTAATTCCGGGGCTAGAGATACCTTTTTGTCATTGCGGGAATTGGCAGAAGTACAGACAATTTTGGTATTGCTAAATGGTAAATCTCCTGGAAGCGATCGCGCCAATAAAATCTTCACGATGATGCAGCAGCAGCGACCAGGACAAGACCTGAAAGATTTAATTCTCGTCGGTGTGGGTCGTTTCGATCAACTACCCCTAGACAGCGAGGGTGGCGAAAGAGAACTTGACCATCTGATTGAAGATAGCCATTTAGAAGAGGAAACGGTTCTCCAAAAACTCAAAGTTCTGCAAACTACCATTGACGGTGCAGCAGCATTTACAACCCAAAAAGACCGCATCGTTTTACTGTCGCCACTGTTGGGACTGGCTGAATTGGCAAAACGTTCTAGTAAAGTCAAGGCTGGTTCACCAGAGTTTTTAGCTAACTTAGACTATCCTGATTACCTAGACAGGTCTAAACGGCTACAACAGAAATGGGAGCTATTAAGTGAAAAGCTGATAGAATCTAACACTCGTAGCTATTTGGGCAGACAGTTGGGTTATTTTAGTCAAGATGGCGGACTTAGTAAGCTGCGGGAATTAATTCAAACTCACGTAGCTACTCATGGTTTGAAGCAACTGCATGAAGATACCCGAAGAGCTGCTGATGTGGTGAGTCAGCAACAAGATCACTTGAAAGACATCATAGATGAAATTCACGAGCAAGGCATCCCCACAGGCGATAGTCCGGCTTTTATAGAATTGCGTTTTGTGGTCGAAAGCTTAGATAAAATCTACAGAAATTTCCAAAAAGATATCGGCAAAGAACCACTCAAAGATCGGCGCGGTATTGTTGTCAGCGATGTAGTAAAAGACGAACTCACTTTTAGAATCCTCAATTGGAACCAGTGGACTTTACTCTTCAATAAAGCCAATAATGGAGCGATCGCTCTGGCAGAATCTAAAGGTGCAGCTGGGAAATTATTCGATCGGGGAAACCGCGTAAATACTTCCCTTCCGACTAAGAGTGATGATTTTTATCCAGTATTTGAGAAAACCGTTAAAGAAATAGAAGATTTTGCCCGCGATCGCATTCATCAAGCCGTGGTAGATTTGTTGAGCCAATTATCAAATCATGTAGCCCCAGAACGCGAACAATTGCAGGCATTTTTCCACCCAGAAATGGAACAAGAAATCGAAGAAAAATTTGGTTTTGAAGATGCCGATCTCTTTTATAAATTATTACTAGGATGCGATCCTAACGAATGGAAAGAAGCAATTATCGCTGAAATCAGTAGTAAAGACAAAACCGTTGCACCCGAAATTATTTTCCCTTTAGCACGTCAAGACGATAAACATAACGTTGGTCAAATCTTTGATTGGGCACCAGAGAAAAGCCAAGGCTTACCCAGATCGAGCAATCACCAACTTTTAGTACTACGACTGCGAGATGAAATTACTGCTAGTGCCAGCCTCCATCTTGTGCAGTATGTTAGTGAAGTTAATCAGCAAATTAATTCCGAACTAGAAGGTATTTTAGATCAAATTATTCCGAGTCTGCAAAACCTTTCAAAAAAAGAAACTTTGCTAAGATATTTGGCGGCTGGGGAATTGCCATCTGAGATCCAAATTCCTACTTGGTTGCAGATTATTTCAGAAATGGCGGCTGTTTCTCCCTCAGACGATTTGGATTTGAGATGACGCGATCGCATAGAGATATGAGGATGTATTTGTGAGACGTGATGCGATTTTTTATACAATTTTTAAGCGTGTCCCAGGATTGTTTTTTGAGTTAGTAGAACAACCACCGCCTGAAGCTGCTAGCTATCGCTTTGAATCAGTTGAAGTTAAAGAACCAACATTTCGGATTGATGGGGTATTTTTACCTCCACCGGATGCAACCTCTCAGACGATCTTTTTTGCTGAGGTACAATTCCAAAAGGATGAGTTACTGTACCATCGCTTTTTCTCAGAATCCATGCTGTATATGTATCGTAACCCGTCGGTTTACGATGACTGGTACGGGGTAATTATTTTACAGTCTCGCAGCTTGGAACCGGAAAACATCACTATTCACAGATCGTTACTGAACAGTTCTCAAGTACAACGAATTTATTTAGATGAGTTAGGTAGTCCTGATGAGTACAAAGTAGGTATCAGTTTGATGCTGTTGACTATTGCCTCAGAGACTCAAATGGTTCGGGAAGCGAAACGTTTAATTGAGCGAGTGCAACAAGAGCAGATAACTGTCTTGGCTAAGAAGGAGATAATAGATGTAATCACAACAATTGCAGTTTATAAATTCGCAAACTTAAGCCGTGAAGAGGTAGAAGCAATGTTAGGAGTTAAGTTAGAAGAAACTAGGGTTTATCAAGAAGCTAAACAAGAGGGACGAGAAGAGGGACGAGAAGAAGGACGAGAAGAACTAAAACTTGAACTTGTAACTCAGTTATTAGCTCGTGGTATGTCGATAGAAGAGGTTGCCCAATTACTTAATTTAACCATCGAACAAGTAAGGCTTGCATCTGAGTAATCAGAATAATTACTGGTTATAAATTTGTCAACTTAAGTCGTGAAGAGGTAGAGGCGATGTTTGAAATTACGTTACAAGAAACTAGGGTTTATCGAGGAGCTAAAGAAGAAGGGCGACAAGAAGGAATAAAACTAGGAATAAAACAAGCACGAGAACAAATAGAACAAGCACGAGAAGAAGTAAAACGTGAACTTATACCTCGGTGTTTAGCTTATGGTATTTCAATAGAAGAGGTTGCTAAATTACTTGATTTAACTATCGAACAAGTCGAAGAAATAAGACTTGCAAGTGAGCAAGAATCTTCAAGATCAACTTAGTAACTGGTGGCATTTTCATAGCGATGCCTACGCTTTTATATGAAAAAGCGTAGGCATCGCCCTAGATAAAAAAGCGATCGCTCAACAGAATCATTTGATACTATAATGAACCCTTTTAAATTGAACAACTATACCGATCGCGAACCAAGTGAGAAACAACAAAAAAGATTTCCGGGATGGTTTGCTTTAGATTTTGGTACATCAAATTCGACAGTTACACTTTTCGATCCAATTGAAGTACCGATCGCAGAAATTTTACCCAAAGAACAAGAAATGCGGTTGCGCGATCGCTTATCGCAATGGCTAAGTTCTCCCGCCTCCGTGGCTTTACCGGATGTCAGCGCTGATGATTGGGCAAAGTTTATCACAGAGATTAGCAAAAATTTGGAGATAGAACCCAGCCGATTGAGTGAAGTTTTTGAAAGTGATAATAAAGAGCGATTTTTAGAAGCAATTCGCCAAATTGAACTTTCTTTAGGAAACAGCGAGAGATTCCGCCGTGCTGTCAGCAAAAAACTTTACCAAATCTATCATGAGGTGTTCCGCGTTCCTACCCTAGAGTCGCAAAATCTGATCCCAGTTGTGCTGGATATCGATCGCCGCGATACGGAAATTCCCAGCGAGTCGGAAATTTCCCACTTAGGGGATTTAAAACTACGGATGGGTAGGGAAGCTAGAGATAACCGAAAAAAAGCGATCGCTCAAGGTACAAGCGGTTCTTTAAAGGAAATTATCAGCAGGTTTCACCATTCACCCAAACGCTATTTTGGCCAGGAGCGATCGTTTTCAGTTATTTTGGATGGCGAAGAAGAAACAATTACCGCTAACGAGTTAATCCAATCTGCTTGGGCGCATTTAATCGAGTTAACTGAAGACTACCGCCAACACGCACGACGCAGATTTTCTGAAGGAGATTTTTTAACAGCAGTTGTCACCTATCCCACCGTCGCCCCACCAGTTGTTCGTAAAGAAGTTAGAGAACTGGTTGAGCAATTGGGGATCGATGATGTACAAACTGCTTATGATGAAGCCGTTTCTGTGGCGATATTCTTTTTATGGCGAGAATTTGGCGGTAATCTCAATATTGGGATCGAGTCATTTAAAACCCGTTGTCGCCAAGTAGGAAACAAATGGTCACAAAATGTCCTCGTCTTGGATATTGGCGGCGGAACTACAGACTTAGCTTTAATTGAACTGACATTAGAAGATAAAACTCCAGCTTTTGCAGATTATGAAGACCGAGGTTTAGGAGGACGTTACTATAAACTGACTCCCAAACTATTAGGTTCATCTGGTCATTTACAGCTAGGCGGTGAGTTAATTACACTGCGAATTTTCAGATTATTAAAAGTTGCGATCGCAGACTTTTTATTGACAGCAGTCTCAACAGGCGATCTAGAAAACGAAAAGCTAGAAGATTTAATTAACTCTGAGTTAAACGAGCGCTTCTTAGAACAAGGCAAATTCAAAACTGGCAGTCTTTTAAAATGCCTAGATAGAGAAAATCCAGAAGGCGATATTGCTTACAAAGATGCCCTAGATACAGCTGAAAAAGTATTACCCACTCGTTGGCAACAAGCACCTCAACGTCTGCAATCCTTTTATATTCTCTGGGATTATGCAGAAGCCGCCAAACTTAAACTTGGGCAAAAGCCACCAACAGAGAATTCTCTATTAACCTTCACACTTTCTGAGCAGCAAATTTCCGAATTGCTTACCCAAAGTGCCATTAAATTGCAAGTCACAGATCCAAATAACATCTGCGTTACCTTAGATAACCAGCAATTTGAACGAGCCGCCGCTTCGGGAATTAAAGAAGCGATCGGAATTGCCAAAGGATTAATGGAAAGTCGTTTACGTCCTGACGATCTCACAAAAGATTCTTGGAATTCCCAAAAGGTTGATTGGTTAATTTTGTCTGGAAAAACTTGTAATTTAGACATAGTACAGCGCCAAATATACCAAGAATTTAGTAAATCTCCATATTTTGTCTGGAATCCAGAACGGATTACTTTTGTATTGGAATTTACCAAGCTAGCCACCTCTGCCGGTGCTTGCTATGCCGAAAAGCTACGAAGATTGAGATTCGATCCAGAAGAATCCAAAAGCTTGCTGCGTAAGGGAGCAAACCAGCTAGAAATTGATGTTAAAAACCTATTTTATTATTTGCCCTGCAACTTCAAACGCAAAACCCAAAGCAACGATTTACTAACTATATTCAAAGCCGGACAAGAACTCTATCAACTCGCGCCTTGGGAAACTGTCGCCAAAGTTCGTACTCATTGGCAAGGTATACAATTAACTAATATTATCTACCGTCAAGATTACGAAGAGGGAGATTTACGACTATGGGGAAGCTTTGACGGCAAAAACCTCATGAATCAACTGGAGATGCAAGAAGCAGAGTTTCTGAAAAAAATTAAAGTCCAGTTTGAAATTGACCAAACCCTCGAATTTAACGTATTGCTTTGTCAAGGAAATCCCCATTATTTGATTGATATTTCTGGTATTGATTTAGAATCGGTGATTTCAGAAACATCAGCGCTATTTGCTGATGGCAAATTAAACTGGAATATTGCTGTAGAAGGCTTCAATAAATACTTAAATGATGGTGATATTGCCGTCAATGTTATTGAGTCAGCAACTGTCGATCAACCAGATGCCTATCATCTTGTGTTTGAAGTCGGAAATGATGGTAGTAAAACGTTTCACAAATTTCACTATCTCCGCGATGGTGTAACGCAACCAGGAGTTGGGTTAATTAGTAATCCCTTACCTCCATTCCCACAAACTGGCCAGCACACTTTCTATGTTTATCAAATAGATGCCGAAACCAACAGCAAAAAATGGATAAGAATTGGCGCACTCAGTAAACCAGATGTAACAACAGATTACCCTTGCCAATATCGTGTAACTCTCGACGATCGAGGTATTCTAAGGATGCACGCTGGTGAAGTCCCTTACTGGACATCACAAAATCAAGAATGCCTGAAAGAAGAAGGATGTGTTTACCGTGCTGAATTAGAATTGCAACCTAATGAAGTTGATAAAGAACGCGATCCCTTTTGTGGCATACATTAAACCTCTGTGTTCCTCTGCGCGAAACTTTGCGTTCCTCTGCGTTGAAAAAATTAATATTTTTAAACGCATAGGCGTTTCGCCTTCCCGCAGGGTAGGGGCGCGGAGTAAACGCAAAGAGGCGCAGAGGTTTGCCAAGTTTTATTTGCTTTGGAGGTGAGATTCATGCAGCACTTGCGTCAATTATTAGAGATAGAAAACTCGGAGTTAGCCCAATTACTGCGATTTAGTTTGTATGGACTAGAGGCTAGTTTAAATCAGGCTCGCACAGAATTACCACTAGATCCAGGATCTAAAATATGTGATGATGTGCTGCAAGAACTTCGTAACCTCTTACAACCTGAACCGCCACAGCAAAATACTGGTTGGGAAGATCCGCCAGATGAGTTAAAACTAAATCACCTTCGAGAAGCTTTTAATTCTGACTCAGAACTTAGTTATTATTTGGGTAATTCCCAACTGCAAAGCCAAACAGACTCAGATTTGTGGAATGAAATTCAACGCAAACTGCTACGAGTCCCAGAGGATTTAGCTGCATCTTGGCAACAGCGCACCTTAGATTTAGCTCAAGAAGTTGGTGCGATCGCAGATAATTCTAACCTTTATCAACTTCCCTTTATCCGCGATGAAATTATCTACCCCGGACTTAGTGGTACTATTCAAACTCAGGGATTATGCTTATACCAACAAGCACTTTCAACTCCTAAAAATACCCAAGGTAATGTATCTGATTTACCAGCAGCATTCCTATTTTTATATATGAATTTTATCGAAATAGATCCAGATTTACACCATGCTTTAAAAAGCGTTTTTAGCTTCGATGTCGTTTCCTTACACTCTAAACCAGAACAGCGCGATCAATATATTGATGCTTTAAGCGATCGCTTCCAACGCACCCAAAAAGCAGAGAAAAACACCGATCCCCTGTCAATTCTCCGTGCTTGGATTGACATGGACGAAGCTATACATTCCCTAGTATTTGTACCACCGGCTGAACGCTATTCTTGGTGGGGAAAGCTACAACATGAATCACGGCGAACCCTGAAGAAAGTCGCTGATGAAGCGATTAATGCAGGTAATGAAGTGCGAATTCGCCAATTATCGGGACTTTATGCAGATATCTGTGCTTTATCCAAGGATGACTTACAACTAGACTGTGGTGGTATTCCTGGCGAAGTCTTAACTTCTCTTCGAGTATATGCGCGAATTAATCAAGAAGAATCTCCAGGGCGTGTAATATTTCGCTCATCACGCTAGTTGCTAGCAACTTTTCTAATTCTTGAGATTACGAGGCAAGGCAGATAATTTTACTAATCCCCGCCTTGCCTCATAATCTAATGAAGGTAAAAACGTTTAAATCTAAAGGATGCCCCAGAAGTGTAAAATCCCTTGACCAGAAAACACTTCAAGCGCAACAGCAGATAAAAAGCCAATCATTGCAAAACGACCGTTCCAGTTTTCGCTCTGAGGAGTGAAGCCCCAGCGCAAAGCATTAGGATCTTCTGAAACCGAAGGCGTAGTCTTCTTAACGTCTGCCATAAATAATACTCCGAGCTTTTATGTTGTAACAGTTATAACTGCCTGTAAAGTAATGTAACAGACTTTTACGAAATTGCAACATTTAATTAGCTCAAAAATTAAATTTATTTAGTTAACTTATATTAAGCATGCGTAGTTTCATGTCAATATCTCGAAGATGGTTAGAATTAAAAGGTTATACGTTGTTAATAAACTAAGCTAGTATGACATCCATAATTACATATAGTAGCTGAGGTGTAGTGCAGTGAGTCGGGTTTTAAGCTTGGAATTAAGTGATGAAGTCTACGCAGCATTGCAGCAGCAAGCCGAGGTTGCAGGCGTATCTCTTGCAGAATTGGTAGCGAGTTCCATAGAACAGCAGTATGGTTCTCCAAGACGTGAAAAGTCGCAAGCTGAAACAGAGAAAGAAGTCGCTCGTCAACGTTTCCGAAGTCATGCTGGAAGTATTAACCTTGGTTACGCTACAGGAGCAGACAATGAAAGCATTGATGCTGATTTAGCCAGAGCATACAGTGATACTTCTGAGGAAACAAATTGAGTGCTTCTACTTGATACATCTGGGCTACTTTGCTATATCCACAGTGGTGAACCAGAACATCAAAAAGCAGTTGAGTTTCTGGATAGTGTTAGTGGAAGCTTAACTCATAGCTATGTTTTAGCAGAGTTTATTGCTCTAGCTCAGGTTCGTCGCTTTCCACGTATAACTGCACTAAATTTTATTATTGATTTGTTAGAAAATCCAGATATAGAGACGGTGTGGATAAATGAGTTTTTACACCGAGAAGCAGTTAAACTTCTAATGGCGCGGCAAGACAAGACCTACTCTTTATGCGATGCTGTTAGCTTTGTGTTGATGCGTCAGCGTGGTGTCACCGATGCATTAACCACCGATCGCCATTTTGAGCAGGAGGGCTTTCGACGTTTGTTATTACCCCAAGTGTGACGATTTATAATTATGCTCAAAAGTCCTCTACGATATCCTGGTGGGAAGTCAAAAGCAATTAATCAGATAGTCGAATACTTGCCAAATAGCTTTTTGGAATTTCGAGAGCCTTTTGTGGGTGGTGGTTCTGTATTCATTTATTTAAGACAAAAGTTTCCCGATATCAAGATTTGGATTAACGATTTAAATAGCGAACTCTTCTTATTCTGGAAAATTGCCCAATCTGATATAGCTCAGTTAGTTAAAGAAATTCGACATATTAAAATAAAATATACAGATGGCAAATTATTATTTTCAGAATTGACCAGCAGTTTAGATGTCAATAAATTATCTGATTTAGAAAGAGCAGTTCGTTTTTTCGTCCTCAATAGAATTACTTTTTCTGGAACCGTAGAATCAGGTGGTTTTTCCCAAGAAGCTTTCCATAAAAGATTTACTGATTCTTCAATAGAACGACTTGAAAAGTTAGAAAACATTTTATCAGAAAATGTCCAAATTACTAATTTAGATTACAGCCACTTATTAAAATCAGAAGGTGAAGATGTATTTTTATTTTTAGATCCGCCATATTTTAGCGCTACAAAATCAAAATTATACGGAAAAGATGGTGATTTGCATACTTCTTTTGAACATCAGAGGTTTGCTAACCTTTTGCAACAATGCGATCATCGCTGGCTAATTACCTACGACGACTCACTGCACATTCGAGACAATTTTCAATGGGCTAATATCTCAGAGTGGGAATTACAGTATGGGATGAATAACTATAAGCAGAGTGGTGCGGCTAAAGGAAAAGAGTTATTCATTACAAACTACAAAGTTAAACTTGATTTGGAGAAAAAATCACAGGTTCAGAATCTTGCTAATCCAGCTTTGCAATTAAGCCTTGAGATTTAAACCTAACTTTGATCGCTTCCAATTTTCCGGTAGGATAACCCCATAGCTCTCAATATAGCTACAACATACAAACCTTAGCTATGATAACTTCCCCAATCCCTGCTCAAGAATCCTCTGGTAGCTGGTATGTCCTACTGCAACAATTAATAGATGGCCAATCTTTGTCCCGTACTCAATCTGCTGAATTAATGAAGGGTTGGCTCAGTGAAGCCGTTCCCCCAGAGTTATCAGGGGCTATATTAACAGCGCTGAACTTTAGAGGCATTTCTGCCGACGAGTTGACCGGCATGGCGGAGGTATTACAATCTCAATGTTCCCCACTCAGCCCTCAGAAATCAACACTTAGCACTGTAATAGATACGTGTGGCACTGGTGGAGATGGGTCATCAACCTTTAATATTTCTACAGCGGTTGCTTTTGTTGCCGCAGCCTACGGTATACCCGTCGCCAAACACGGCAATCGTTCAGCATCAAGTCTTACAGGAAGTGCAGATGTATTGGAAGCATTGGGTGTAAACTTAAGTGCCTCTAGTCAAAAAGTACAAGCAGCACTACAAGAAGTCGGGATCACTTTCTTGTTTGCTCCTGGTTGGCATCCAGCACTCAAGGCGGTTGCGTCATTACGACGGACTTTGAAAGTGCGAACAATTTTTAATTTGCTCGGGCCGTTAGTAAACCCTTTGCGTCCAACTGGGCAGGTGGTGGGCTTATTTACTCCCAAACTTTTGGCAACAGTTGCCGAAGCTTTACAGAATTTGGGCAAGGAAAAGGCGATTGTGCTGCACGGGCGAGAAAAACTTGATGAGGCTGGGTTAGGAGATGAAACTGACTTAGCGGTTTTATCAGATGGAGAAGTGCAGTTAACTACTATTAATCCCCTTGATTTGGATTTAACGCCTGCTCCTATAGGTATGCTTCGGGGTGGAGATGTCCAAGAGAATGCGGAGATTCTCAAGGCTGTACTCCAAGGTAAGGGAACTCAGGCGCAACAGGACGCAGTTGCTTTAAATGCGTCGTTGGCGCTGCAAGTCGCGGGTACGATCGCACTCCTAGATCACGCCCAAGGTATTAAAATCGCTAAGGATATCCTACAAAGTGGGGCTGCTTGGACGAAGTTGGAGGAGTTAGTGGAGTTTCTGGGGAATTGATTTGCGATCGCAATTGCGGGCGAAATTCTACCACATTACGCTTAATGGTGACATCGTAGTTACCAAAAAAGTCATGTCCTAAAAGTCCAGTTTCCAGTTCCGCACCTGCGATCGCAACTGGTATTTTATTCACTATTACCCCGCCAACGGCCATCGAATTCACATAGCCCACAGGAAATTCTACCGCTCTGGAACTTGCAGTATTTGCCTTAGCTTTTCCCACTGTGACGATTCCCAAAGCATTAGCCATATCTTGGGTAATTACAGTGCCACTTGCTCCCGTATCCACAATCATCTCAAATTGTTGCTGGCCATTGAAAGTGACTTCCACAATCGGCGTACCACCAATTCGCCTTTTTATCGGCGCTGTAAATACTGCTTCATCGGGAATCACCACTGCTGATGACGGCAAACCTGGCTCTGGTGATAACGGTTTTGCTTGTATAGGAGGTAAAGTGAACTTTGGTGTGCTTTCTCTTTGAGGAACAACAACGACTATTTTTTGAGGTTCTCTAACTGCAATAGGGCGAGGATTTGCTTGCTGTTGGGCATATTTAACCTGGCGGCGATATTCCGTAATTTTGGTTTGAGCGATCGCAAATTCTGGACTTTTTCGCCGTATTTTTTGCATCAGCGCGATCGCCTCTTGGTACTGACTCGCCACCAATTTCCAATCATCTGGAGATTGAGCCGATTGGCTGATACTCCAAGCGCCAACAGCTTTGTCTCGTCCGATCTCAAAAAGACTTGGTTCACTTTCAAACGGATCTAGCGGCTGCGCTTCTGGGCTAGCTGCTGGTCTTACTGGTTCAACGGTAGGCTTTCTTGATGCAAGATCCCCAACTGGTGTTGGTTGCTCATTGCCAACAATCGCAGTGTTCTGTTTGTCTTCACTACAGGCAACACACAAAACTGCTAGAGCGCTTGATACAAAAATTAGGGTTGCATGGGATAAAAAAGACTGAAGCATAATTAATTTTAACTGCCCAAGCTTTGCCAAATCCACTCCCGCTACTTTAATTCCCTTTTAATTTTAATTAACTATCTTAAAAAACTCCCAATTGCTCAACTCATGGGATAATTAACAATCGCAGTATTAAGGAATAGGGAATGGGGAATAGAGGACAAAAAAGAGTTTTCCCAATGCCCCATACCCAATACAACTCTTGGAGAGGCTGCGCCAACAACTTCTCTACGAGACACTACGCGAACGCTCAGTACAAGTGCCCCATGCCCAATCCCCAATCCTATCACCTATGCCCCTGACTGACTCAATACCAGCTTTACTTGTCCTAGCAGATGGAACCACTTATCGCGGTTGGTCTTTTGGTGCGACGGGAACCGCGATCGGAGAAGTGGTGTTCAACACTGGCATGACCGGCTACCAAGAAGTCCTGACCGATCCTAGTTACCGCGGTCAGATTGTGATTTTTACCTATCCTGAATTGGGGAATACTGGCGTTAATCTGGAAGATGAAGAATCAGATGGGCCCCAAGTGCGGGGTGCGATCGCCCGCAATATTTGTCACCGTCCAAGTAACTGGCGATCGACACAATCTTTACCTGACTACCTCAAACAAAACCAAATACCAGGGATTTACGGCATCGATACCCGCGCCCTCACCCGCAAAATTAGGATGTTCGGAGCGATGAACGGTGGTATTTCTACAAGCATTCTCGATGAAGCGGAATTGCTAGAGCAGGTACTAGCAGCCCCCAACATGGCAGGATTGAATCTGGTTAGTGAAGTCACCACCTCAAAGGCTTATGAATGGTCCGATCCCACAATTCCAGCTTGGGAATTTAACTCTGAGGCTGGGGAAAATCTTGGGGAAGCCTTTACCGTTGTTGCCCTTGACTTTGGCGTTAAACGCAATATCTTACGTCGCTTAGTAAGTTATGGTTGCCGGGTAATTGTTGTACCCGCTGATACACCACCAGAAGAAATTCTCAAATACAATCCAGATGGTGTGTTTCTTTCTAATGGGCCTGGCGACCCTGCTGCCGTCACTGAAGGGATTGCAACTGCCAAAGCACTCCTATTAAGTGAAAAACCCATCTTTGGTATTTGTATGGGACACCAAATTTTAGGTCATGCACTAGGGGCAGAAACCTATAAACTTAAATTTGGTCATCGTGGTTTGAATCAGCCTGCCGGTTTACAACAACGGGTAGAAATTACTAGCCAAAACCATAGTTTTGCTATTGATCCAGATTCTTTACCTACGGCAGTTGTAGAAATCAGCCACCTGAACTTAAACGATCGCACCATTGCCGGGGTACGGCACAAATCTCTACCTGTGTTCTCCGTACAGTATCACCCAGAAGCTAGTCCTGGCCCACACGATGCTGATTACTTGTTTGAGCAATTTGTTCAATCCATGCGAACAGCACGTCAAGCCGTGGCAGAGGTGAGGTAAAAATAGGGAATGGGGAAAAGTTTTCCAATGCCCAATCCCCAATGCCCTATTTCAGCAGATTGTAGACAACTTGCTCAAAAACCATCTATACTTGAGCGTTCACTTTAACTCATGAGGAGGGAATTATTGCTGAGCCACTGAATCTAACCGTTAGCCTGAGGGGCACTCGTGAAGTCCGGGATAACTGTCAGCTATTCCGCCTCACAGGTTTGTTAGATGCTTTTTCTGAGCCGACATTTCGCAAGACACTTGGCAGCAAGATAGATGAGGGTCCTAAGCACATTATTTTGGATCTCTCACAAATTGACTTTGTTGATAGCTCTGGCTTGGGCGCTCTGGTGCAGCTAGCCAAGCAGGCTCAAACTGCCGATGGCACTTTGCAAATTGTTACAAATGCCCGCGTAACTCAAACGGTCAAGCTTGTTCGCCTAGAGAAGTTTCTCTCCCTGCAAAAATCAGTTGAAGACGCTCTAGAAAACGTCAAGTAGTCTTGATTGCTCGATCTGAGAGTTAAATTTAGCTATCCAGATTCAATATCGGATAGCTTAATTTTTAAAACTTCTGGCATAAAACCTCTCTCCTTGTGGGAGAGGCATAAAGCCAGTTGAGCTATTATGTTTAAAGTTGAGTAATAACTAAAGATATAAACACCCAACTCCTGAGTATGTAATCGTTGGCTAGAATATTAAATAAATAATCAAGTCTGAGATATTTGTAAGAAATACAAAGCCGGCAGATTTGTTTATAGATAGACTTGACTCGATGCTGTATAGTTAAAAGTTGTCGTTTACTCAGTAAGCATGGCAATGCTACCAAGTAGAAGGGTGAATTTGATGTCAAAATTTTACCCTATCTTAGGCGTAGAGCATAAGAAGTAGGCGGAATTTTGTTTATAGATGTTGACATCAGGGTGATTTAAAATGCCAACTCTCAATCAAAAAGATGAAATTAGGAAGTAAGTTTGATAGTATTGATTATGCTAAGTATACTATCATGGCATACTTCATAAAAATCAGTCTTTGCGAAGAATGCCTGCCAAATGTATCCCGTCAAGGAATGATTTATTTGTGAAGTCACAGGAGGAAGAGCTATTAGATGGACAAGATGAAACTCCCAAACAGAGCTTGTCTTGGACTGAAGCACTCTTGGCAACCACAGGGCCATTCCAACAGATTTCCCTCTCACAAGTGCAACAAATTTCTCCTAGTGCTTTAGCATATTTAGGGGATGCAATTTATGAGTTGTATGTTAGAATGTTCTATCTGCTGCCATTGCAGCGGTCAGGAATTTACCATCGTCTGGTAGTGGAGCAGGTAAGAGCAGAAACACAAGCGCTACATTTGCGATCGCTAATTCCTCATCTCAGGGATAACGAATTAGAAATTGTCCGACGGGGTAGAAACGCCGCAACAGGACGCCCTAAGCGACTTAATCCCGAAATTTATCAACAGGCAACTAGTCTAGAAACTTTAATAGGCTACTTATATATCACCGATTACCAACGTCTAACCGAACTGTTGCAAATACTTCATCTAGAAAAAGAGTGAAAACTCAATTTCGCAGTAGCCACAACACTAGATTAGGTTCAAAAAATTGAGGTAATCGGAACGATCAACCATACGCTATATTCATAACTCAAATGCAGGATAAACCCAGAAAAGTCAAGACTTCTAGCGAACCAAATCGTGGACAACCCGTAAAAATTAAAGGTAAACGTGTTGTTACTAATCCGGCTCGCAATCCCAGAAAAGTAGATAGCAACCCCATATCTGTTGCGAATCCGACTCGCAATCCCAGGAAAATAGATAGCAACCCCATATCTGTTGCGAATCCGACTCGCAATCCCAGGAAAGTAGATAGCAACCCCATATCTGTTGAGAATCCGACTCGCAATCCCAGAAAAGTAGATGGCAACACCATCTCTGTTGTTAATCCGAATCGCAATCCCAGGAAAATAGATAGCAATCCCAGTTATGGGAACTCGCGACAACGAAATAGCAGTTTCTCCCAGCCGTCTGTATCTACACAACCGACAGAAGAAGATAACGATCTCATTTACGGTCGTCATCCAGTATTGAGTGCATTGCAAAATCAGCGCAATCTTAACCGTCTCTGGATTACTACCCGTCTGCGGTACGATCCCAGCTTTCACCCTTTTCTCTTGCAAGCAAAGGAAAATGGCACAGTTATTGATGAAGTTGAACCGAAACGTTTAGACTATCTCACCAACGGCGCTAATCACCAAGGTGTGGTAGCACAAATTGCTCCCTACGCTTACATCGAATTGCCCGATCTAATTGAGCAGTGCAAATCTGTAACTGATGCTGTAATTGTCGTGGCTGACGGAATTACCGATCCCCACAACTTGGGAGCAATAATTCGCACTGCCGAAGCAATAGGCGCTCAAGGATTAGTAATTCCCCAAAGAAGGGCATCTGGGATCACTTCCACCGTGATGAAAGTGGCAGCAGGCGCTTTAGAAAATTTTGCTGTAGCTAGAGTTGTTAACCTCAGCCGTTCCTTAGAAGAATTAAAAGAAGCTGGCTTTTGGATTTACGGTACTGCTGCAAGTGGCAGCGAACCTGTGCATACAGTCAATTTCACTGGCCCAATCGTTTTGGTAATTGGCTCAGAAGGTGAAGGTCTAGGTATGTTGACTCAACGCTCCTGTGATTTTTTAGTATCGATTCCTCTACAAGGTAAAACTCCCAGCCTCAATGCTTCTGTAGCAGCGGGTATGGCGCTTTATGAGATTTATCGTCAGCGATCGCTAAATACGCTGCACTTAGATAAATTGCAAAAATTCTCTTTGAAAAATAACAGTAACAGAGTATAAAGAATATAAAGAAATGTAAAAGATAATAAAGCAGCAATATCGTTTAACACCCTGTAGACGTTTATAAATCGGCGAAAACCATGAAAACCATTTGGCATAACCTCAAGGAAGTGTTAATTAACACATTCGACTACATCGGCTTGGCTTGGTGGGTAGAGATTGTGACGCATAATCCCCGTTGCACGTATTACTTCGGGCCATTTCTAAGTTCTTCTGATGCAACATTAGCAAGCAAAGGATACATAGAAGATTTGGAGATCGAAGGAGCGCAGGGAATTATTGTGAATGTCAAGCGCTGCAAACCTAGTAACTTAACAATTGCTGACGACTTGGGGGAAAGATTTGACCGCAAAGTACAGCCTGCCTTTGGCGGTCAAATTTAAGTTAGGCCAGAGAATGAAAAGGATGCTCTGATGCAAAGACGTAAAGACACAGAAAATCCTTTTACCGGAGTTTATTGCGTCTTTTTCATTCATTGCGTCACCACATCTTCCCTCTCCTTTTCTTCTTCGTCAATAGTCAAAATTTTTTTAAATATTTTTTTTAATATTAAATATTTAGACTATTGACTACCAATTACCTGCGGATGAACTTCAAGCCAATGGTCAATATCATTTAGCACCTGCTGGGGAATTTCCCACGGAAAAAGATGGGCGGTGTTGGGATAGCACTGCCACTGAGAATTTTTGAGATGTTGAGCAGTTTGTAAGCTGGAATCAGATGTGATGTGGCGGTCTTGTTCGCCAGCAAGTACTAAACTGGGACATTGTATTTGTTGCAAATCTAAAACCCGATTGTATCCTGATTGAATTGCACTATAGAGGGCGCGAGTAGCAGCAGGAGAAGTTTGCAAATAAGCTGGTACTGCTTCTTTGGCAATGTAATTGTAAGTAATAGATGTATGTTGTTGGATTAGGTAGCGGAAAAGCGATCGCTTACCAAAAGTTTCAATATTCCATTGCCAACTCGGTTTTATATAGTTCAAGAGGGCAGCAACGCCAGTATATAAATTATCCTGCCAAGTAATAGGAGGATGACTGCCACGAGGTTTTGCAGCTGTCGCCACCAAAATCAGCCCAGTAACGCGTTCTGGCAAACGTAATGCCAGTTCCATTGCCAGAATGCCTCCAAGTGACCATCCCAATACCAGGCACTTTTCAATCTGCAAACGGTCTAGCAGCGCTTCTAAATCAGTCAAATGGTCATTCATGTCAAAATTGCCGTTGTAGCGACTTTTGCCATATCCGCGTAAATCAGGGGCAAAAGTTTTGTAGCGTTTTGATAAATGATTGGTAAAGACAGAAAGACTA
>NNBT01003550.1_pt1 | contig 21586 bp, 26 predicted proteins | sample 1173831 | NCBI WGS metagenome assembly NNBT01 (sample SAMN07173936, study PRJNA388173) | plant metagenome | isolation source: symbiotic tissue sample KVJ10 | place: Norway: Troms, Kvaloya island | reverse complement strand
GCATACAATAGCGACGAAATCCGGGACSCACTAAATTCCTTCCACGCGGCCAGCCCTTCCAGGCGATGCCTACTGAATGGACCCCGGCTTTCGCCGGGGTGACGCTTCAGACGTGCAACGACAGATCCTTGATCGTCGCATTACGCCCATTGAGCGGATTGTCGGGATTCCACGGCAGCGTCGTCACATATGAGCGTACCGACAAAGCGTCATACATGAAGAGGCGGCCGGCCAGGCTGTCGCCGATGCCCAGGATTTCCTTCATCACTTCCATCGCCTGGATCGAGCCGATGATGCCGGTGAGCGCGCCGACGATGCCGGCCTCCTCGCAAGCGGGCACGAGGCCCGGCGGCGGCGCTTCCGGATGCAGGCAGCGATAGGTCGGATAAGACACGCCCTGCGCGTCTTTCAGATGCGGCTTGAAGGTCGAGAGCTGACCATCGAACTGGCCGACTGCGGCGGCGACCAGCGTCTTCTTCGCGAGGTAACAGGCATCGCTCACCAGAAAGCGGGTCGGGAAATTATCCGAGCCGTCGGCGACGATGTCATATTGGCCGATGATGTCGAGCGCGTTGGCGGCGGTGAGGCGGGTCTTGTGACCGATCACATTCACATGCGGGTTGAGATCGTTGAGCGTCTGCGCGGCGCTGTCGGTCTTGGGCCGGCCGATGCGCGATGACGCATGGATGATCTGGCGCTGCAGATTGGAGAGCGACACCGCGTCGTCATCGATCACACCCAGCGTGCCGATGCCGGCGGCGGCGAGATACAACAGCACCGGCGCGCCGAGGCCGCCCGCGCCGACAACCAGAACCTTGGCGCCTTTCAGCTTCGCCTGGCCGGGCCCGCCCACTTCCTGCAGCACGATGTGCCTTGCATAGCGTTCGAGCTCCTCGGCCGAGAGCTTCATCAGCCGCGTCCCGTCGACCCGAAGCCGCCGGCACCACGTTCGGTTTCGGAAAGGCTCGCCGCCTCGGCGAGCGTCACGCGGGTGACCGGCGCCACGACCATCTGGGCGATGCGGTCGCCGCGTTTGATGGCGAAGGCGTCCGCGCCGTGATTGATCAGGATGACTTTCACTTCGCCGCGATAATCGGCATCGATGGTGCCCGGCGCATTGAGCACGGTGACGCCATGTTTGGCGGCGAGGCCGGAGCGCGGCCGAACTTGCGCCTCGAATCCCTGCGGCAGCGCGATGGCGATGCCGGTCGCCACCAGCGCGCGGCCGCTCGGCGGCAGGATCGCGTCCTCGGCGGCCCGCAGATCCATGCCGGCGGCATGTTCGCTTTCATAAGCCGGCAAGGGCAGGCCGTCGCCATTCGGGAGTCTCAGGATTTTCACGTCGGTCATGTCAAAGCTCCGATACGGCGGGCAAAATCTTCCATCAGGCGGCGGGCCACCTCGCTCTTGTCGAGCTCGGGCCAGCTTTCGACGCCATCGGCGGAGACCAGATGCACCCTGTTGCGGTTGCCGCCCATCACGCCGCTGTCGGCGCTCACATCATTGGCAACGATGAGGTCGCAGCCCTTCTTGGCGAGCTTGGCCTTGGCATTATCGATGACATTCTGCGTCTCGGCGGCGAAACCGACGACCAGCTTCGGCCGCTTCGACTTGGCGGTCGCCACCGTCTTCAGGATGTCGGGATTTTCCGCGAGCTTGAGCTCGGGCAGGCCGCTCGTGCCCTTCTTGATCTTCTGATCGGCGGCGGTCGCGACGCGCCAGTCGGCGACGGCGGCGGCGAAGATCGCGATATCGACGGGGAGCTCCGCTTCGACCAGCTTCAGCATCTCGGCCGCCGTCTCGATCGGCATCATCTGGGCGCCGGGCGGGATCGGCAGGTTCACCGGACCGGACACCAGGATCGTCTCGGCGCCGAGCGCCACAGCGGCCTGCGCCAGCGCATAACCCTGTTTGCCGGAGGAGCGGTTGGCGATGTAGCGCACCGGATCGATCGGCTCATGGGTGGGGCCGGCGGTGATCAGCACCTTGCGGCCCGTCAAAGGGCGGTTCGAAGCGCCGCTCGCCAGCGGCAGCACGCCGCCAGCGAAATGCCCCTGGATCGCGGCCAGGATTTCGACCGGCTCGGCCATGCGCCCCGGGCCATATTCGCCACAGGCCATCTCGCCGTCATTGGGGCCGACCACACGCACATCATCGGCTTTCAGCGTGGCGAGATTGCGCGCGGTCGCCGGATGCTGCCACATGCGCACATTCATCGCCGGCGCGATCAGGATCTTCTTGTCGGTGGCGAGCAGCGTCGTCGAGGCCAGATCATTGGCGAGGCCCTGCGCCATCTTGGCCATCAGATCGGCGCTCGCCGGCGCCACCACCAGGAGATCGGCCGAGCGCGACAATTCGATATGCCCCATCTCAACCTCATCGGTGAGGCTGAAGAGATCGGTATAGACTTTTTCGCCGGTGAGGCTCGCCACCGACAGCTGGGTGACGAACTGCTCCGCCGCCTTGGTCATGATCGCCGTGACCTTGGCCTGGCGCTGCTTCAGCAGCCTGATCAGCTCGAGGCTCTTATAGGCGGCGATGCCGCCACCGATAATGAGGAGAACACTTCTGCCGGAGAGATTGGTCATCATGTGATCACGCCATTTCCAAGATGCCGGAGGTGCAGTTCAAAAGATCAGGTTCAAGGCGATGGCGATCAAGGCTGCCGCCCCTGCGATGAGCGCATAGCGGCCCGCGCGCGAATGGCGGGCCTGGGCGGCGGCGAGCGCCTCGGTCGTCTCTCTGTCGAGCTTGATACCGCCGGCATTGGCCATGTCGGCCAGCATCGTGGTGGCGGCCTGGGCCTGGCCCAGCATTTCGGGCAAGGTGGTGAACAGACGGCCGAGCGAGGCTGCCCCTTCCGCCGCCCCTTCGATCTGGCCCAAAGGTCCGAGCTTCTTCTCGATCCATTCGCGCACCACCGGTTCCGCCGCGACCCACATGTTGAAGTTGGGGTTGAGCATACGCGCAACGCCCTCGACCACCACCATGGTTTTCTGCAGCAGCAGCAATTGCGGCTGCGTCGCCATGTCGAACTGGCCGGTCACCTCGAACAGCTGGGTCAAAAGCCGCGCCATCGAGATCTCATGCGCCGGGCGGTCCATGATCGGCTCGCCGATGGCACGCAAGGCCTGCGCGAAGACCGCCGGGTCCTGATGCTGCGGCACGTAGCCCGCATCGAAATGCACCTGCGCCACGCGCGCATAATCGCGGCGGATGAAGCCATAGAGGATTTCGGCGAGGAACAAACGCTCCTTCGCGTTGAGCCTGCCCATGATGCCGAAATCGACGGCGATCAGATTGCCGCTCTGATCGGCGAAGAGATTGCCCTGATGCATGTCGGCATGGAAAAAGCCGTCGCGAATGGCGTGGCGGAGAAAACTCTGGATCACCGTGTCGGCGAGACGGTCGAGATCGAGGCCCCTGGCTTTGAGCGCCGCCAGATCCGACAGCGGCGTACCGTCGATCCAGTCGGTGGTCAGCACCTGCCTGGCGGTGAAAGCCCATTCGACCTGCGGCACGCGGAAGCCCGGATCATCGGCGACATTGCCGGCCATTTCCTTCATGGCGGCGGCTTCCATGCGCAGATCCATTTCGAGCTTGACCGATTGCGCCAAGGTCTCGGTCGCATCGACCGGGCGCAGGCGGCGCGCCGGTGCGCTCACACGCTCGATCAAACGCGCGGCGAAGAAGAAGTCGGAGAGATCGCGGGCGAAACGCTGCTCGATGCCCGGCCGCAAGATCTTCACCGCCACGTCGCGGCCTTCGCGCGTCCTGGCGCGATGCACCTGCGCGATCGAAGCGGCGGCGACGGGCGGACCGAATTCGGCGAAGAGCTCACCGGTGTCACGGCCGAGATTGGCTTTGATCACCTGGCGCGCGATCGCCCCATCGAAAGGCGGCAGACGGTCCTGCAGGCTGCGCAGTTCGGCGGCGCGCGCCGGTCCCACCATATCGGGCCTCGTCGCCAGGAACTGGCCGAGCTTCACGTAGCTCGGTCCCAATTCGGCAAGTGCCGCGCTCAGCTTGCCATTGCCATGCGATTTGACCGCGATGAGCTTCCCCAGGCGCAGGCCGATGCGTGCCGGCAAGGGCAGCGCCGCCGCATCCTCGGGCGGCGGAAAGGCGTCATGGCGGGCGAGCACCCAGCCGGCGCGGGCGAGACGGAAGACGTGGCCGAAAAATGCCATCAGATGCGCCAACCCCAATGGATGGCGACGATGCCGCCCGACAACGAGCGATGGCCGGCGCGGCTGAAGCCCGCCTCGCGGATCATCGTCTCGAATTTTTCCTGGTCGGGAAAGGTGCGGATGCTTTCGACGAGATACCGATAGGGCTGGCCGTCACCCGTCACCACCTTGCCGATGGCCGGAATGGCGGTGAAGGAATAGGCGTCATAGACCGACGCGAGGCCCGGCACGTCGACATGCGAGAATTCCAGGCACTGGAACTTGCCGCCGGGCTTCAGCACCCGATAGGCCTCTTTCAGAGCCCGGTCGATATGGGTGACATTGCGGATGCCGAAAGCGATCGTATAGGCATCGAAGCTCTTGTCGGGAAAAGCCAGCGCCTCAGCATTGCCGACGCTGAAGCGGCACTGGCCCTGGAGCCCTTCGGCCTCGGCGCGCTTCGCCCCTTCCGCCACCATTTCGGGCGAGATATCCGCAATGGTGATGCGCGTGCCGGCGCCGCCGGCGCGGGCGATCCGGAAGGCGATGTCGCCGGTGCCGCCAGCCACGTCGATGACTTCGAAGCTCTGGCCGCTCCGGGGCGGCGACAGCAGCGTCACGAAATCGTCCTTCCACAGCCGGTGCATGCCCGCCGACATGAGGTCGTTCATCTGGTCGTAACGGAAGGCGACCTTCGAGAAGACCTCGTTCACGAGGCCTTGTTTTTCACCTTCCGCGACCTCGCGAAAGCCGAAAGGGGCGGTTTCTTTCTGGGGCTCTGTCATGGCGGCGGACCATAGAACAGGCCGGCCCCAAACGCCATGGCGGGCGACAATTTCGCTTACCGCGCCATGGCTTGAGACTTGCCTTCGATTTCGGCCAGAAGCCAGTGGCGGAAGGCCGACATGGCGGCGGTCTCGGCCCGGGTCTTGAGCCTGGTCAGCCAGTAGCCGCCCGTCGCGATGGTGATCGGGAAAGGCTGGACGATCCGCCCGGCGCTGAGCTCCTGGCCGAACATGGCGACCGGGACCAGCGCGACGCCGACGCCACGCGCCGCCGCCTCGACCAGGTGCTGGCAGTCAGATACGAACTCGTCTCTGAAGTCTTTTCACTGCTAACAGGGAAAAATACAGGGAAAAGCAAGAAATTCAGCCCAAAACGGGAATCAACAGAGAAGAATATGACTATTTCTCAATAGGTTACCGCGCTACGCTATTCAAATAAAACAGGGAGAAGAACGGAATAAACAGGGAAACGAATACTTTGGATGGGGTGAGTATTTGGCCTTTTGCCGGGCCGTCCCGAAATATACTTGAAATCATTTCCGCACTTCTCTAATTAGTGAGCAGCTCAGCTGCTCGGCTGCCATTATACGTAACTGTTTCATACCGGTGCATCGCACCTCTTAAGCTTAGTTCAGAGCAGCGCCACACAACGTTGGTCGAACCCAATGCTTAGGAGAGGTGTATGTACTCGAATGCGTTTCAAACGCTATCTATCCCGATAGATGAAGTAAAACCAAACTCGCGTCGCTTGCGCGAGCACAGCCATTCTCAACTCCAGAAAATGAGGCGGCTCCTGGGCCGATTTGGTCAGGTCGCCCCCATCCTCATCGACAAGAACAATACGATTGTCGACGGCCACCTCGTGTGGAAGGCTCTCAAGGACTCGGGCGCCAAGATGATTGCCGCCATTCGTATCGAAGGCAAATCGGATGCGGAAATCCGCGCCCTGAGACTCGGCCTCAACCGGCTGCCGCAAGACTCGCGCTGGAATAGCGAGAGCCTCAAAGTCGAACTTGAGGAACTCATTTCGTTGAGCTTTGAGATGGACCTCACGGCCTTTGACATCGCCGAGATCGATGCCATCCTCGAGCTTGACCTGCCTGAGGCAAATTTGGCCGACGATGGGGATGACCTACCCGAGCTCGCCGATACGGCCGTCACGCAGATGGGTGATCTCTGGACATTGGGAAACCATCGTCTGCTTTGCGGAGACGCTCTGTCGAGCACTGCTCTTGATGCCCTGATGAGCGATGGTTTGGCTCGGATGGTGTTTTCGGACCCCCCGTACAACGTTCGCATTGACGGCTTTGTTTCCGGCCTGGGTGAAGCCAAGCATCGCGAGTTCGCGCAAGCGTCTGGAGAGATGAGCGACGAACAGTTCATTTCATTTCTGCAATCTGCAATTGCGAATGCGCAGCGCCACGTCCATGACGGCGCTCTCCTCTATTGGTTCATGGATTGGCGGCATATATGGCATCTGCTTGAGGCTGGCCGCCTCAGCAAGCTGCAGCTCCTTAACTTGATCGTTTGGGGCAAGGACAATGGGGGGATGGGCTCGTTGTACCGCTCGCAGCACGAGCTGATCGCCTTGTTCAAGGCAGGTACCGCACCACATTATAACAATATCGAGCTTGGACGGTACGGCCGTAGCCGAACGAATTTGTGGACATATCGGGGGATGAACTCCTTTGCGCCCGGGCGCAAGGAGCTCCTGCAGGCTCATCCGACGGTCAAACCGGTACTGCTGATTTCTGACGCAATCCGCGATGTAACCAAGCGCGGCGACGTCGTGCTCGATCCCTTCCTCGGCTCGGGCTCGACGCTCATAGCGGCCGAGGAAACCGGCCGCATCTGCCGGGGTGTCGAGATCGACGCTCTCTATGTCGATGTGACCATAAAGCGCTGGGAGAAGCTCACAGGGCGCGATGCTGTTCACGCGGTCACCGGCGCCACCTTCCAGGAGACCTGCGAGCTGAAGCAGGCGAAGGAGGCTGCCCATGGCTGATGATCACGGCAAGGTCGGCCGCGGCAGGCCGCCGGCGCAGCACCAATTCCAGAGAGGCAAAAGTGGCAATCCAAAGGGTCGACCCAAGGGCGCACGCAACCTCGCCATCGAGCTCAACGAAGAACTCAATCAGAAGATTCGGATACGCGAAGGCGACAAGGAATCCCACATATCGAAGCAGCGAGCGATCATCAAAGCCATGGTCGCAAAGGCTCTGAAGGGAGATACACGGGCGGCCCTCGCCGTGCTCACCGTTCGCGCCCGGCTGATCGACGATACCAAAGCCCCTGGCGAAGCCGTGTCAGCTTCTGACCAGGCGCTCTTGGACGAGTACATCGAGCGTGAAGTCGCCAAACGAACGCGCGGCACCAAGAATACCTCTGGCGATCCCAAAAAGGATCCGGAGTGACGCCCATGTCCCAAGAAAAGATCATCACACGCCTCTTGCGGCAGGATTTCTATGCCTTCGCCTGCAGGGCCATCCGATTTTGCAACGGCAGGGAGCTACCTCTCGACGACGTCTATCTGAAGATCATTTTTGCCTATTTGCTTGCCGTCGCATCCGGCGAGATGACGCGCCTGATCGTGAACATGCCACCCCGACACCTCAAGACCATGGCGGGTATCGCCCTAGCATGCTGGATGCTGGGGCACGACCCTTCCAAAAAGCTGATGATCGTCTCCTATGGAGAGGATCTTGCCAAGCTCATTACCGGGCATATTCGGAAGATCATGAAATCGACTTGGTATCGCGAGCTCTTCCCAGGTACCCGCATCGGCGACACGGACACCGGCACCTTGGTCACGACCACGGCAGGAGGCTACGTAACCGCGGTCTCCTTCACGGGCTCCATCACCGGGCAAGGGGCTGATCTGATCATCGTCGACGATCCTCACAAGATCACCGATGCCGCATCTCCAGAACAGGTCGAGAAGACCATCGAGACCTTCAACTCCACCGTGGAATCACGCCTGGACGATCCCGAGAAGGGCCAAATATTGGTCTTGGCCCATCGCATTGCCCGGAACGATCTATCCGGTGCTCTCATCGATCAAGGCGGATGGGATCACCTCCGCTTGCCGATAATCGCCGAAGAAGATCTCGAGTTCGAGCTGGGCGATATGGCCTGGACCATGCCCAAAGGCAGTATCCTTCGGAGGAAGGCCTTCACTTTGGAAAAAATCGAGGCCTATCGCAAAAAGACCAAGACCCCGGGCTTTCGCACCCTCTATCTCCAGGACCCGACAGAACTCGACGAACCGATCCTACCTGAGGACTTCACGACTTATAAAAAGCTCCCGCCCCTCATCGGAGGCACGCTCATCAGTGTCGACTGGGCTCAAAGCGAGAACCCGCTGAGCAGTTTCTCTGTGATTCAGGTCTGGCGGGTGGCAGAGGGGAAATTCTGCCTGACAGACCAATGGCGCGCCCGCGTTCCATACGATGTACTCGCAGCAAAACTGCGCTCGATGGTTACCAGACATCGCGCCGGCATCGTTCTCATCGAGAGCGGTGGTCCGGCCGATGCGCTGGCGCTTGAGCTCCGCAGAATGGGCAGCTCAGCTCCGAAGATCGAGATCGTTCCGACGGGCGGCAAGGGCAAGCAGGAGCGATTTGAGGTGGTAAAGCCTCATATCAAGCAGGGCCTAGTATCACTACCCCATTCTGCTGAATGGGTTCCTGAGTATATCGACGAATTGATTTCGTTTCCCGATGTAGAGAATGACGATCAGATTGACGCCACAGTGCAAGCCCTAAAATGGCTGGCAGCAGGGAGGCCTATCCCCCCTGCTCCTCCGCGATGCATGGGCAAACTGTTCAATGCGCGCACCGCGGCTCTTCGTCAGGCCCCCTGGGGTCCGGGTAGTGGAGGGAGAACATTCGTCAGAAATCGATAAGGGCCATAGACACCAAGTCACAACCAGCCCGCATAGCTCACATCACCAAAGAAAGGTCTGTCACATGAGAAGATACGAGAATAGAGGCCTAATGATTGATCCGAGTCTTGAAGAATCACTCCGCAAGATCCGGGATCGTGTTAGGTCCAATACCGATGACTCCCAGGCCGAACAACTCAGAATGAAAGGGCGACTCGCGCCCGAGAGAGACTCTTTTATTGCAGTCGCGCAATGCAGCCTCGGCGTCATGATAAATGTCCGAATGCTTCGGCCCCGACTCGGCGGTCCATACGTCTTTACCAGAAAGTGATAAGACACGGCTCCGCGTAAAACATTGGGAAAGCCCCTCTCTAACGGGTTGGGCTTTCCTGATTTATCCTGTTTCGGTATGTAACAACTGTTTAAATACGGAACTTGCAACAGCAGCATTAGCGACGTCTTGGCCGACTATCGAGGAAACGTGTCTACACTTAGTGCTCCCCCCTTCAAGCAAGGCGGAGTGTTTGCAGGTACTGTAAATTCGGACATGGCAAAGCCTCCAAAAACATAGCGATCTCGCGCACAGCGGGACGGTGCGCGCGGCGGATGCTATGCGGAGGCCCCTCGGAGGGCGTCACTTTGAAGGGAATCCGGCGGTCAAGCGGCGCGGCGTGGCAAGCGATCGAGACGGGCTTGACGAACAACGACGCCCAGGTCGACATCACTCCCGGGCCGGAACAGGCGGCAGACGTGCAGCAGGGATTCTTCGCTCCCTCACGGTCGTGATGCTCATTACCACTGCCGCGATGCTCGGCACTATGCGCATGGTCGGGCTCAGCCGCCACGACGAGCGGCGCCGACATGGTTGCGGTTCCTAGCGCCGCGGACGCCGCCAGATGGTGATTTGACGCAACGACGTGTACCAGCCTGGCCGAATTGGAGCTGACCTAGGAGCGGCTCTCAATTTGCCGGCTCAATGCATATGGTCCTCACCGCCGCAGCCATCAGAGAGGTTCCATATCCTGGCGACCTTCTCACCACTGAAACCGCGGTCACGGATGAGACTTCGTCCGAGGCCGCCATAGACGTGCCATCGCCAGCACTGGCAGCAGCACGGGCCCTTCTCGGATGAAAGCACCATTGCCTGATCATAGGCCTCTTGCTGCTCAGGGGTGAGATCAAGATCGTAGGCCGCTAATAGGCGTTTCGCGAGGCCAGCCTCGATATCGTAAGGATCGGGCGGTATCTCGGCGATGGTTGCATAGGCCTCGAGGCCCGCGACCTGTTCGCGGTAGCGATGCAGAACCATTGGCGCGCAGCACGAGCCCTGGAGGCGAGCCGCGCCGGGCATCGCGGAAATGGAATCGAGGAACTCCCGCGAGCAGCTGGAATTTCCGTTATTGCTGAGGAATTCGAAGCGCCTGGCCACATGGTCCTGCGCCGTGAAAGCCATCCGCGGCAGGATCGACAAGCCGGCTGAGGCAGCGAGCCAGCCGATCACGGCGCGGCGCGACGAGGACTTTCCCGTGGAAGTGACAATGCGCTCGATATCTCGCGTCATTTCGATGCTCCTCTGCGATCCAATACAACTTCGCTCCACCAGGCCCGCATTATGTCCCGCAATTGGCTCCCGCCGCCGGCGGCGGGATGAGATCTGGAAAGGCCTGAAGCGCGGCAAGAACATTTCGTTGCCAAGGTCCTCCTGCCGAGAAGTCCCTTCCCATCACCGTCCTGGCGTCGACATCGGCCCAGTCCGTCTGGTGCACGACTTTGAAGAAGAGCGCGGTCGCTATGTAATAGTCAGGAAACCAGAATGAATTGAAGGCAAGGGCCTCACGATAGAGCTGGCCTTCCGTCAATCCCTGCGCGGCCCCCAGTTGCAAGACGGCGAACAGAGCCGAACCGTGATTGCAGTCTTGGAAGAAGGTCGAGTTATTGCAACATGGTCGATAGGTCGCCTTGGCAACGCGCACCGCAAGCGCTTCCGCCTCTGCGCTCAAGGCGATGATGGGGAATTTGTTGAAGTAGACGCTGCCTTCCCGCGCCTTGCCCAAATTCCATCCCCCGGTCGAGGCAAAGCGCGGCAAATCCGGACCAGCTATGGGACTCTCCTTGTTTGCCTCCAGGTGATTGGAAAGGCCGGCCGCCCAGAGCAGGTTGACATAGTAATTGGCGTTCTCTTTCGTCAGACGGATCGGGTTGTTGGACGGGCTCATCAGGACACCGGAGAGCTCGTCGGGCATGGGACCGTTGTATTTCTGAAGGTCACGAAACTTATCTCGAGAGATGACGCCGTGGCGCACCAGTTTGACGACACATCCCTTGAGCGCGATCCGGCTATCATATCCTCCAGACGGAATGACGCTCACAGTGGCCGCATCGTAGAGTGGAAATTCCTTGTTCGTTGATTGGCCCGCCTCAGCGCCTGAACTCATTCCAAGAACCAATTGCGCGGTTGCCAGTCCGGCGCCGGCGACAACGGTCCGCCTCGATAGCTTTGCTCTGCTTCCCTCGATCTGCGACATGTGGAACCTCCGTTTTGTCAGCCGATGGTTGCGAAAATGGGGAAATTCTCGAGCAGCCAATATGAAAAGGTCGACATGTAGCCACTCGTCATCGCCACCCCCATGGCGATCATCACGGCACCTGCGCCGATCTTCAGATATCGCCCCGTTCGGCGCATCACTCCCATGCGGCGCATCAGATGTTCGGTAAAAGCGGCGGAGAGCAGGAAGGGAACACCGAGTCCCAGCGAATAGGCAGTGAGAAGGACGATGCCCGCCATTGCAGTCGCAGACACGGCGCTGACCGTGAGGATGGCGCCCAGCACCGGGCCGATACAAGGCGTCCAGCCAAAGCCAAAGGCGAGCCCGAGCATATAGGCACCGGACAACCGACTATGCGGCAGGTTGCCGTGGTAACGGATGTCCTGCTGCAGCCAGGGCATGGGAATAAGGCCCGTCGCGACAATGCCGAACAGGACGATGACAATGCCACCGACGATGTTCGTCTCAAATCGATAGGAGAGCAGGATGCGGCTCAAGAGGGTGGCGCCGGCGCCCAGAGCCACGAACACGGTTGAAAATCCGAGAACGAAACAGGCACTCGGCACGAGTGTCGCCAGGCGAATGGAAGGCGGGCGATCTGCCTGGATCGCGGCACCGGAGACATAGGAGATGTAGCCTGGCACCAGAGGGAGCACGCAAGGTGTCAGGAACGAGATCATTCCGGCGACGAAGGCGGCAACGAGGCCGATGTCCGAGATGGCGGTCATGGCCAAAGCCACGCTCCCAAGCTCTCCCAAAATCCTGGCTTGCGGTCCGCATGCGGCACCTGAACCTTGTTGATCAGCGCATTGATGAAAATCACCAGATTCACGTTCTGGAAGTCGAGGCCGTGAAACCGCGCGCGCAGGATCCCGTCCTGGTCGATGATACTTGTGACCACGCCATGCATCTGCTCGCTGCCGTCCGCAGCCATCCTGAATTCGACCCCATAGGCCTTGGCAAGCCGGCGGGTCGTATCTTCGGGGCCACCGGCCGCGGCCGTCAGGAACATCCAGTTCACCGGATCGAGACCATGGTTGTCGCCATAGTCACGAAGAACCTGACCCGCATCGCGTTTGGGATCGGTGGTGACGGTGATAAACTGCACTTGCCCCTTCATCGGCGTGATGTTCACCATTTTCTGGACCGCCGCGATCTTCTCGGCATGCAGCGGACAGACATCCGGGCAGTTGGTGTAGATGAAATGCAGCACGACGACCTTGCCCTTGAAGTCCGTCAGGTTAAGGGTGCGGCCATTCGCATCCTGCAAGGCAAAACCCGGGGCTTCCACATCGACAGGCTGATAATACTTCTCCTTCTCATAGAGATTCTCCTCGACCTCCTTCAGCGAATGAGAAGAGGCCCGCACGGCGAAAGGAAAAGTCATCATCAGGCAGAGGACTGCCCTTCGTGAAATGGCAAGCATCGTATTGCCTCAAGATACGAACTGAGGACCCGGTCCGTTGAACATCAGACAACGGACCAGACCGCGGCTCAGCTCTTCTTCTCGGTCGCCGCGGGTGGTTCCATCGGCATCTTCATGTCGGACCCGTCTTTGCCGTCCATCTTGCCTTCCATCATCTTGCTGCAGAGATCCATCATCTTGTTCATCTTCTCCATCATGCCCATCATCCCCTCCATCCCGCCACCCTTCATCATGTCGGATTGCATGGAAGGCTGCTTCTGCTTATGGGCATAGGCTGGGGATATGGCAGCCAGGCCGCTGATCATGAGCGAGGCAGCGGCGATGATCCTTATTGTCTTTCGCATGGTCGTTCTCCTTTCAGAAAATCATTCAGCAGCAGCCCGTGCGGCTGCCCGAGGTTGATCGTGTCGGCTGATCGGACGTACCGGGCTGACTTTCACCAGGCGATGCCGCGAGCTTAGGAGTCTGCTCTCCGTCTGATCCTTCGGCCGCGCCGGTCGGACCCTTCGAATCTCCGCGCTTGCATAGGCCAAATGCGCACATTGCGGCACAAGGCAGCATCATCAATAGGATCGGTGCAATACCGGCAGCAACCAGCCAGGCCCAGTTGTAATAGGCGCCGATGCTCAGCGCCGAAGCGGCGACGGCGACCAACCCGATCCGGCTGCCGAGATAGTAGCGGGCGGCATAGAGCAGATCGCCTGCATATGAGCGCGGCGCGGGGTTGGCGGGATCGGAAACACTCATGGCTCATTCTCCTTCTGTTGGATTGGTGAAGTGGCGCCGGTTTGCCCGGCGATGACGTTCGAGAGAAAGGCGACCATTTCCAGTCTGTCCCAATCGGCCGGACCGATGAGCCGCCCGAGTTCCTGGCCCTGCCGGTCGATCAAGAGGGTCGTCGGTATGCCGAAGATGCCGAGCTTGCGCAGAGCGTTGTCCGACGCGTCGTTGAACATGGACAGATGCTGAATTCCGGTCTCGGCGTAGAAGCGCTTCACGGCCGTGAGTCCCTGGCGATCGACGGAGAGCGCAACAACCTGGAAATCATCACTTCCAAGAGCTGCCTGAAGCCGGTCCAAGGCTGGCATTTCTTTCCGGCAAGGGACACACCATGTCGCCCAGACATTCAGCAGCACGACCTTGCCCTGGAACTCGACGAGTGTGAGAGTCCGGCCGGCGTCATCGGCGAACTCGAACACCGGCATGGGCTTCGGGACATCGCTCGTGACGAAGCCGCGTGGCATTTGAGCCAAGGCGGACATACCGAGAATGAGCAATGCTGCGGCGATCGAAACGGCGAGCCGTTTCATGACGTTGGCCTCCGAGCTTCATTCCGCAGCCGTTCGATGAGCGGAAGGACGGTTTCGTCGAGCGTCGGCCTCGTCATCTGGCCGATATGCCTGTAGGCGATGCGCCCGTCGGCGCCGATGACGAAGGTTTCGGGAATGCCATAGACACCCCAGTCGATACCGACCCGCCCGTCGAGATCGGCGCCGGTGCGCGCATAAGGGTCGCCCAGCGCATTGAGCCACCGCGCCGCATTCTCGGGCACGTCCTTGTAATTGATGCCATGGAGAGGGACGACGCCCTGCCTGGCGAGATCGAGGAAAAGCGGGTGCTCGAGGCGGCAGGGAGGGCACCAGGATGCGAAGAAATTGACCAGCGACACCTCTCCCTTGAGGTCGCTGCTCGACAGACCGAGCTTGCGGCCCAGGACCGGCGGAAGGCTGAACTCGGGAATTCCCTTCCCGACGAGGTTCGATGGCAGTTGCGAGGGATCGCGGGACAATCCCCAGGCGAACAGGCCGGCAAGGCCGGCGAAACCCACCGCCGGAAGCGCGAGCAGCAATCGCCGCGACATTGCGCCGGCAGGGGGCGCCCACCCCTCAAGGGCGGACGCTTCGGCCGGCAACAGTCGATCGGTGTCGATCGCGTTCATGGCCATTGCCTCGGCCTCACTCAACCGCGTAGACGGTCGGCGCCTTGCCATCCTTGGTAAAGGCATAGATCGTCCATGGCTCAGTCTTCGTGCCGGGCATTCCGGGTGCCCCGACCGGCATTCCAGGCACGCCGACGCCGGCGATCGGCGGAAGCTCGACCAGCATCTTCTTGACCACGTTCAGCGGCACGAAGCCTTCGATGATGTAGTCGCCGACCTCGATCGTGTGGCAGCCCTGGAGCTCGGTTGGAACACCTCGTTCTGCCGCAATCTGCCCCACATCGTTGGACGGCCTGAGCTCAACCTTGAACAGGCCGCTCTCCTCCAGATAGGCGGCATAGGCCTCGCAGCAGGTGCAGCTTGGATTCTTGTACATCACCATCGGGATGGGCGACGACGCCGCGGCAGGGAACGGCGCCGCCAAGGCGAGCGCCAGCCCGATCGTGGGGTAGGTCATCTTCATCGTGAGTTCTCCTTTGTTGAAACAGGCTGAAGTCATGTCACACGGAATACGGTCATGAGGCCGGTCACCTGATGATTGGTGACATGGCAATGGAGCATCCAGTCGCCGGGACTGTCGGCGACGAAGGCGCATTCGACGACGTCTTTTGGCGCCATCAGTACCGTGTCCTGCCACTGCCTGTGCGGCACCGACGCGCCGTTGCGATTCAGCACCAGCGGGCTGAAACCATGCAGATGCATGGGATGCCACCACGCCGTCTCGTTGCGCAGGGTGATGAGGCAGGTCGATCCACGTTCGAGTGTGAAGATCGGCGACACGCCGGCATGGCCATCACCCGTCATCGACATGCCGTTGATGGCCCAAGCGGGACCGCCATCCATGCCCGGCGTCGCCACGCCCATCATACCACCCATACCTTTGAGCTTGCCCATCCCCATCATGCCGCCTTGCAGGATAATCTCCTGCCGTACGGCGTTGCCGAGATCCGGCTCGGGAAGTGGATTGCGTGGCAAAGCCATCGGCGCATCGAGCGGATTGGCCCGCAGCGGCGGCCCCTCGTCATAAGCGAGAGTCATCAGCGTGTAGGATAGACCGTCATAGAAATCATCGATCACGGCATAGCGCTTGCCGGGTTCGCCCTGCATGTCGAGAATGACATCCACTCGCATAGCGGGTCCAAGCAGGAGACGATTGTCCTCGGGCCCGTGTGGCTCGCAGGGTTGACCGTCGATGGCGACGACAATGGGCCGGTGCCCTTCGAAGCGAATCGCCGCGACGCGGGCAAGAGCCGCATTGGCGATGCGCAATCTGATGCGCTCACCCGCTCTTAACGGCAGGTCCGAGGGCAGCAGGCCATTGACCGTCACGGTGTTGCCCACCCGGCCCGACATCACCGCGTCCATCATGCTGGAGAAATCCGGCGCGATCTGCCCGTCATTTCCGAGCCGCCAGTCCTGGAGCATCCAGAGCAGGTCGCGATCGGCTGCGACGGGCTCCAGTTCTTCAACGACGAGCGCGCCGGCGAGGCCGAGCCCTAATTGCTGCAGGCTATGGGCGTGCGGGTGATACCAGAATGTGCCGGCATCAGGCGGGGTGAATTCATAAGTGAAGGTTTCGCCAGGCTTGATCGGCGGCTGAGTGAGCCCCGGTACGCCGTCCATGGCATTCGGCAATCTGATGCCGTGCCAGTGAACGGTGGTGTCCTGGCTGAGCCGGTTCTCGACGGCGATACGCACAGGCACGCCTTGCCGTAAGCGAAGCAACCGCCCCGGTATGGTGCCGTCGTAGGCCAATATCCCGCTCTTCGGGCGGCGCTCTCCAGCAAGAGACGCCTGCCCGGGCGAAGCGATAATATGCTCATCGCTCGGCGTCGCCGAGGGCGCGGGACCGATTGGCAGAACGGCTGCCGCCGACAGACCGGCACCCGCCAAGAGCACTTGCCGGCGCGAGATGGGGAAACGGGAATCGAAAGTCACTGCGAGATCCTTCAGGACGACGACAGGCGGACACGCGGCCATGCAGACCGCTCCCTTCGGCACGACATGGTGCGAAGGGCGTCGTGCGCTCACGCTAGCCGCGAAACGCAGCTATGGAGCGTCAGCCGATGTCGTTGGATCTAGGGGGGTAAGGGTCGGGCGGAGATACCCGCCCGCGAAGAAGCGAATGGCGCTTCAGCAAATCGATCTGCGCGAATGTAAAAGTTACAGGAGGGTCCTGCGAAAGCAGCGCAGCGGCGGGCGCCACGCATATCGACCCGCAAGCGGCGATCATGGCCGCGCCCTGACTCTTTCCCGGGCATTTTCGGCAGTCGCCCGACATGGCGCTGCCCATATCAGGCATCGCCGCCATTTCAGTCATTTCCGCCATTTGTGACGCCATTACGCTCGCCTGCACGACCGACAAGCTCATGCTCAGGGTCACGAAGACCGCGAGAAGGAAGGATAACAACCGCCGGGCCGACGAATGCATCATGGCACGTTCATTACTAGGGATCGTTGGCTGCGTAAACACGTGATCCGGCCCTTGCGACCTTGCGACGCTCATCGGGCATCACTTTGGCGTGAAATCTAAACCGCCTGTAACCTTTCTCCTGACAGCCGGAGCGGCGAAATTTAACAACTTGCCGCCTCATCATGCATTGCGAAGTTGTCACAAGCTCATTTTCCTTATCGACGACAACGCGGTTCCGATCCGTGGTGTCGGCGGAAGATTGCAGCACGCCACGGGATCGACCAAATCGGCGATCGCGACGGCCGCCGTCGCCTTGATCTCCTTATTGAGGCTATGAGCTAACGGATCAATGTATCCCAGCATAGACCTCTTAGCTCATGACAGCAAATCCGAGGAGCACGGCCCCCAGAAGAATTCGATAGACTGCAAATACCGTGTATCGATGCGACTTAATATAACCGAGCAGCCATTTAATCGTAATGAATGCAGTCATAGTCGACATGATGAGGGCCGTTGATAGTGGCCACCAATATTCGCTTCCATCGCCATGTCTGAACTGGTTATAGAGTTCGTAGAAACTCGCCGCGTACATGGTAGGAATACCAACTAAGAAGGCGAACTCAGTTGCCGCGGAACGATTGCTAGTGCCCGCTAGCATCGCGGCAAAGATGGTTGCCCCCGACCGCGACATTCCCGGAAAAATGCCAGCGACGATCTGAGCAACTCCGACAACAATTGCTACTGTCCAACTCACTTCAGATCGATCGACTTGTCGTGCGGCAAACCATTCGGCGATGATCATCCAAATGCCGCCGATGACAAGCGCCCAGGCGACAGGCGCCAGTGTCTCTGGCAAGACGATACCAAGCTTTTTGACGACGAAGCCAAGTACAACAGTGGTCAGGAATGCGGCCGATAACTTACCTGCGTAGATACGTTTCTCGGGTTCTCGCCAGCCTACGATGAGCGCGGCGATTCGCTGCCAGTACATAATCGTCACTGCCAACATTGCGCCAGCTTGGATGACGATATTGAACATATCCGAACGTCGCCCAAGCCAATGCTCGKCGATCAAAAGATGCCCGGTGCTAGAGACCGGCAAGAACTCAGTGACCCCCTCGATTATGCCGAGTACGATTGCAGTCCAATCTATCATAGCTCTCCTAGCGCCAATGAACTCTCATCATATGACGAGTGAACCAGTTGTCGATGTCTGTCACATCTTCTACATTCGCCGCGCCAATCGCCAAGCTCGCTCATTCCTAGCTCGACATGATCGTTAGCCCTTGAGAAGTCGCGATCTCTGCCGTCAGGCTATGAATAATCCTCTCAATTCACGGATGCCCGCTCGCATGAGAATAGGCATGCCTTTCTCGTGGACTAGGACACAGCTGGCGAGAAGACGACATCGCTTAGACCAGAATCTCACTGCTGCGCTCTGACCTGATGTCGACACCTTATCAGTTGGTCTATCCTTTTCGCACCCAAAACCAATGAAAGAACGAGTATCGCTGCTCCCAGCAGGCCGAACTCTTCGCCACCAAACGGGAGTGATGTGAGCAGGGTACTGGCCCCGAGAAATGTGAGCGTGGGGCTGAGGATGAGTGTTCCACACGCTGCACAGCCGATACCCAGAAAACCGCTCGCAAGACCACCTACGCTGGCCACAGCCATCCCGCTGCCGGCTTGCTTCGCCAGCGTTTGCCGAAGCCTAAAGTAGTAAGCGATCAAAGCTATATTTATCCCAAAGAGGGCGGCTGTCGCGATCGTGATCGCCCCCGAAAAGACGGTAAAGTTGGTGCCTAAGGATCGAACAAGAGCTGCCAAAATTTCAATTTGGTTGGCAAGCGGTATGGAGTCTGATGTGACAACTTGCCAAACCAAACCAAGATTCGCCAGCCATGTCGCGAGGATGAGCACGGACAGGCCCGAAATCGCCGCTAGCAGCACGTAGCCGCCGTTGGTGAATACATCGCCCAAAACAATGTAGACAACGCGGGTCATTGGTCTTTGAGCGCTACATCGATAATCGCCTTAACAGCTTCGTAGGGTTGCGCTCCATTAATCGGAAATATCTGTCCTTTCGCAGAAATTACGAGCGAATAGGGGGTGCCCTTGCCTCCGGACGCGATTGCGTCCTGGTAGTTGGCCTCTATGTGATCTGCATACTTTCCGCCACGCATGTCTCCTGCGAGGCAGGCTTCGAATTTCGAACGATCGAGGCCGATCTCCTTGGCGATCTGCGGAAGATGGGCAAGATCAAGGCGATCATTCGATGGAGTGATCTCGAAGATCTTATTGGCATACGCCCAGAACGCGTCGTTTCCACCAATTTCATTGGCGCACTCAGCCGCTTGTGCTTCCTTACGCGCCTTGGTGTGGAGTTCATCCAGCGGAAAGTGGCGATAGATGACAAGGACCTTTCCGCTCTTGCCGTACTCGTCAATCACTTGTTCAACAGTCGGGTGAAACCGCTTGCAGAATGGACACTCGAAGTCCGAAAACTCAATAAGCTTGACAGGCGCAGAGGGACTACCAAGGGTGTGATCATCCGCGGTTACCGGTTTCACCGCTTTGGCCGCCGCCTGGTTTGCAAGTTCCTCTGCTTGCTGCTGCTGTTCATTCAGCTTGTTGATGGCTTCAGCAATCACCTCTGGATGAGCGAGAATAAAGTTCCTGACAATTTCTTCGATATCCCCGCTCTGTTGGACGTCGAAACTGCCAGTCGCTTGGGGTTGGTGCGCAGCTTGGACGGTTGAAACCAAACCAAACCCGAGCGCGACTGCTATACACAATTGCCTAGCAGACTTTGCAGCAATAATAGAGAATAAATTCATAGAATTTTCCTTTCCGCTCGCTAATCATAGCATTCCAGATGGCGGCGTCGAAACCAAGGCCGCGTGCTCCCTAAGTTTGAGCCGTTCGCACCCCATCTAGCCAGGCGTTGAATGCGCGATTGAAAAGCTGAGTTCGCTTGCGTTGCGGCCGTCCAATTTGGAAGTATTCATATAGATCAACGTTCTTTGGAAGGTTCTCAAACCGAACGATCGGGTTCCTTGCGGCGGTGACCTCCAGAGTGGGGCCGACGCCGCCCCAGCTCGTCATGATCGGGAAGCCCGCAGCCTTCAGAGCCGGGTCCCACGTCGGATCCATGACTACCCAACGACCATCGACTCTGACCTCTACAGAATCATGAAAGGACTTCGTGTCTGGCAAAAGATTCAAGATATCGGGCGGTATCGGTAGGTTTGCCCAGTCAAACACGACCACGATCTGCCGCGCCTGAAATCCGAGCTCACTAAGCAGCCGCCTGCTGGCAGCGGCTTTGTGACGGCAGTCGCCCTTTTCGGCGTTAAACAGGCTGTCTGGATCGCCGGTCCACGCTGTCAGCCTGTAGGGCACCCGCCGAACCAACTCAAAAACCGCTATTCGCTGCCCGACCGGATCCAAGTTGCTTCGGATACTGTTTGCGAGCCACGTCGCGCTGATCGGTTTGCCCGAGATTCGTCTCGTCGCAATCTGCTTCTCGATCGCGATAACGGCATCAATGGGACCAATTGCAAATGACGAACGCGAACCCAGACTGCTGATGAGTGGCAATAGTGTCGAAAAAATAACCTCTCGTCGGGTGGACATACTTGTCTCCTTTCCATACCGATCGTGCTACAATAATAAGTTTCACAAAGAGTTTTCTGCTCTCTAATTATCGACTTGCTTTCTTTAGTAGTGTGACTTGTCGGTCGGCTTCTAAGTAAAGCCGCCTAAGACACTACCCTCGCCGATAGTGTGAAACAGTCCCGTTCATTCCGCCCAGCTCAATTCGTCTTTGCAACTCCAAGCCGCGGCTTTTCGCGAGCGCATCCATCGATCGCACAAGAGCAGGCAAGTGATTGAAAATCATTATCCCACCTGGCGACAACAGTCGTGCCGCGCTATGGAAGAAAGCTTCGTAGTCGGGCTCGAAATAAGCTGCGGCCTGGGAGTAGAGAATGTCGACGGTACCGGATTGAACCCCTTGTTGTTCGAGCACGCCGAGGCTGGCCGCCGTAATATGGGGATGTTCATCGACTCCGATTGGGAGATTCGCGTGCCATTTTGTCAAGTTGGTGAAATGGAGAAATACGGTTTTGCCCAACTGATCACGAAAGGAATGGGCCAGTCCCGAAATGTCATTCACTCCTCCTGAGCTTGAACTCCCCCAAAAGCCAGCCCATCCCCCGCCAATCTCAAGATAGACCAATCGACGTTGCGCCTCGTATGTTTCGTGGGCATATGAGGCAATATCCACTCCAATGGCCTCCGCCAGACGAAATGAGCCGCCGCTTGATGTCCAAGGGCCATCGTGGAGAATTGACGATACGGCTTTGGCAAGCGATCCCGTTTCAGCACGTATGGTTCGAATAAAGGAGAGGATATGTCGGCGCG
>NNBT01000023.1_pt1 | contig 21666 bp, 22 predicted proteins | sample 1173831 | NCBI WGS metagenome assembly NNBT01 (sample SAMN07173936, study PRJNA388173) | plant metagenome | isolation source: symbiotic tissue sample KVJ10 | place: Norway: Troms, Kvaloya island | reverse complement strand
GAGCAGTAGTTGTTATGGATAACTTACCTGCACATAAACTAGCGTCAATTGAACCAATGATTGAAGCTGTAGGTGCAAAAGTTATTTGTCTATCCTCATACTCTCCTGATTTTAATCCAATTGAGTTATGGTGGTCACAACTTAAATCTTTTTTACGTAGTTTTGCTCCAACTACAACAGAAATGGTTGATACACTAATCTCAGTTGCACTCGACTTAATGAATCCTCAACATTTAAAAAACTGGTTTACTAATTGCTGCTATTGTACCTCATAACACCGGGAAGTGCTGTAATTTTTTATTTTTGATTTTTATCGCAATTTCCCATATAGCTATGGAAGGGACAAGACCATTTTTATCCCTTTCCATCTGGTTGCACGCTTCTTTAGCTTGTTCAGAAAGTTTGGCTGGATCTAAACTCCACCAGATTAGGGCACAAGTGTCAAGGACTATCTTCACAATTGTGTCCATTCCTCAGTGGTTGGTGTAGTTAAATCCTCAAAGTACTTCACTTTACCGCGCATTTCCCCAAATAACTGTTCTGTTGAAGGTGCTTGTGCGTATTTGGAAATTTTCACCACTGGCTTACCGCGATCGGTAACTACAATTTCTTCTCCTTCTGACTCCACAAGTCGCAAGAACTCAAGAAGTTGAGATTTGAGTTTACTTTTAGAAATTGATTTCATAATAACCGTAGTCATGACTATAGTCATATTCTAATAGGACATAGCATGAACTATTGCTCAATATTTATCCGGCTATGACCAAGACTACATGCGATTGCCTGCTTTCACGTCAAACGCGACCCTAAACAATGGCAGGATAGAAATATTTGAAAGTCTGCCGATCGCTCAACAAAACCATACACGATCAAAAGCGATCGCTTTATTAAACCAGAGACTTACTAAATTAGGTTCAAGCGATCGCGTAATTGAGTATATTTAGAAGCGATCGCTATTTTTCTTAGCCTATTGCTAATACAATCCCCATTCTAATTTCAGAGTTTCTAACTTAGGATTTTTTACACTCATTCTCCTACATTCTTCCAAAAAATCTTTGACTTGTCCTTCGTTAAGACTTAAGCCACCATCTTGCAGATTATTAATGTAAGTAATTACATCTGAAGTTGTTAAAGCCGAACTTATTTCTTCTAGAAGAATAGCATTTCTGACTTCCCGGCAAACCAACTCAATATCGGATGAAGTAAATCTCCCACTTTTATCTGCCAGAATTTCAAAGTTGACTAGCTGATTCATATCGATTTTTGACAGATAGTGTTTGAACAAATCTATTCTTTCTACTCGATCTGGTGGGAAAACAGGAATCTTCCAATCCAATCTACCAGAACGCTTCAAAGCACTATCAATACCACTCAAATAGTTAGTAGCAGCAATAACAATTACATCACTATTTTGTAGATTATTTAGTTCTATGAGTAATTGGTTAATAGTCGCTTTTTGGTCTGTGTGTGCATTGTCATCGTTACGATTAAACCCAATACTGTCTAACTCATCAATGAATAAAAGTGAAGGAGCTTTTTTCTTAGCTTGAGCAAAGATATCTCGAATATTCTTTTGACTTTGCCCTATCCAAACACTAACAATATCGGCAGGAGAGAACTTAAAGAAATATCTCCCAGACTCATTAGCAAAAGCATTTGCTAGTAAAGTTTTACCACATCCCGGTAAACCATAGAAAAGAATTCCACCAATAGAACTCTTATATCCTTTAGATTGCAGCTTCAAGAGTCTAGTTAGTTTCTCTTTTTCTTCATTCAGCCCTTGTACTTGGCTAAAGTCAAGTTTAAATTCTTTGACGCGGTTAGTAATTGGATATGCTTGTACTAAACTAGGTTTTTTAGCTCCATAATTAAAAGATGGATAGTCGATAGAGTCAAAGGATACTGGGACTAATTGGTGTTTTTCATAATCAGGAGCCATGATTAAAACTTGGAAGCGATCGCCATAATATCCAGAAAACTTATATTCTAATATTTCCTTAATTTTTTTCAGTTGGTAATAGTTGCGTGCTATCTCAAAACCAGGAATTACCAACCAAAGGCTTTCTAGTTGATTAGGCCATACTTTGGATTTCCTCAAGACTCTTTTAATTGAATCTAAAAACAGATTGTTATCCTGAAATTCTTGGTATTTGAGAGTTTCTATCTCAACCACTACCTGATTTTTTACATAGACTTCTATAATTTCATTTTGGTACTCTTCATCATCGTCTGATGTATCTTCATCGATTGTTTCTTCATCCCTAGAAGTCAACTCAACTTCACAGCCGATATTAGACAATCCATATCCTAGACTTTCCAAAGTTTTAATAGCAAAATACTTAAGGTAGATATATTCTTTACTTTCCTGCTGCCACTTCAGAGTGTAAAAATGTTCAGCTTTCATCTTCAGTAATAATTGAGACTCAGCTTGGATTTGAGCTTTTTGTAATTCAACAAAGTAATCTTGTAAAGATGCATCATCTTCCTCTATTTCATAATATGGAAGTTCCAGTAATAGACGAAAATGGGCGTACACTTCCTCTTTATATTCAATAGAGGCTTCATTTGGGTATTTACACCTGAGAGTAAAAGTAAAAGGAATTTTACTAGCAACTTTATCTACCAAGTATCCTAAAGCATCTTCTTGCTGATGAGCTTGGATTTCTAATGCCGATGGACAATGAAATAATATAAAAAACTGTTCAGAATTATATTTATTGGCATATAAGGATATCTGTTCAAACTGCCGATCGAATTTTTCAGAATCAAGCAATTCTAAACCAGTGTTGCCAAGTATAATGCTGGACATAGTCGAGCGATAAAATTGAAAAATACTAGCATCATAGATAGGATTTTCTTGTTCATCTTCACAATCCTTATCTTCTGAGACAATACTTGTAGAAATTTTTCTAGTGGCAGTTTTAGGGATACTATTATATCCTCCATATTGAGATTTTCTAATCAATTCATAATTAAAGATTTTGAGAACAATATCACAGAAGAAATCTTCTACTTGCGGAATCAAAAAAATACCTACTGGCTGGTGAGAATCTAAACACGCTTGGAATCTTTCATATTCTTGTTCAGAGCCAAAATCAAACAAGTAGTAGAAAAAATCATGTTTGACTGAAATTGCTTCTTTTAATTTGTCTGAAATTGATTCAGATTCAGCAACTTCATTTATTGGTTCTATACCTTTAAGAGAAATAGCTATTTTTGTATCTAACGGAATATGCAAATCCAACCGAGGATTTGCACAAAGCCCCAATTCATCAAGAGCAGTATTAAAATCATCTATGAATGATTGACTTCTACGCTGGTAGCCAAACTGTTCTATGATAGTTTTGACCCGTAGGCTTTTTTGAGTTTTCCCAGTTCTCTGGAGTTTGTTTTTAATCGAACGTAAGTAGGCTGTATATGACATTTTGTGTCCTATTGCTTGAGTCGGATTAATTAGCATCCCAAGGAAGCTAAATATATAGTTCCCTAAGTTGCATATCCAGCTAACTCATACAAGCGATGTCTTTTGACTTGCTGCTTTGATCTACGCTTTCTAAAGGTAGAGACTCATTTGATGAAGTTAAATATTTTTGTACAGGAGTACGATAAATAATCATGCACAACCCATCGCTACAGTCGGGTTAGTGCGGGATTAAGTGGAGGTTCAGTAGTGTTTGAAATCAACAGGTGGCGCAGAAACTCCAGATGGAACATCACTGAAGACCTGGCTGGGTATATGTTCATGATGCCCACCATTCTAGTTTTGGGGACTTTTGTAGTCTTACCCATTCTCTACGCCGTTTTTCTTTCCTTGCAAAAAGTCCAACTTCTCGGCGGTATTGAGTACGAGTTCATCGGTTTTCGTAACTTCACGCGATTAGCTGAAGATGAAAGAGTTTGGATTGCTTTGAGAAACACAGCCGAATATGTAGCTATTGTTGTGCCAACTCAAACTATCCTGGCTTTAATTCTGGCAGTAACTCTGAATTCTGGGATTCACGGTAAAAACTGGTGGCGCATTCTCTACTTTTTGCCGACAGTCACTTCTTCAGCAGTGCTGACACTGATCTTTATGTGGATTTATAACACTGATGGGCTACTAAACGATTTACTCGCGTTTGTGGGGCTACCTACTTATAACTGGTTGGGCGATCCAGCAGTTGCGCTCAAAGGCATTATGATGATGAACATTTGGTCAACCGCGCCGTTTTTTATGGTGATTTATCTGGCGGCGTTGCAAGATATACCCCAAACACTTTATGAGGCGGCGGAACTCGATGGCGCAAATGGGTGGCAGCAATTTATCTACATTACTCTTCCCTTGCTTAAGCCTGTAACCTTCTTTGTAGCAACAGTGGGGGTAATTGGGACTTTTCAACTTTTTGACCAGTCTTACATCTTCTCTGGCGGTACTGGCGGGCCAAACAACGCTACCTTAACTGTGGTGCTGCTGATTTATCAAGCTGTATTTCGGAATTTACAAATGGGATATGCATCTGCGATCGCATTTCTGTTAGCAGCAGCGATCGTTGTCATCACTTTGATTCAGCGGCGACTTTTCGGAGGCGAACGGATTTGACTAACACCTCTGGCTTTTCCTGGCTCAAAGCCCTGTTGTACGTCTTACTGACACTCTATGCCATCATTACCTTAATTCCCTTTCTCTGGGCACTTTCAGCATCATTTAAGCCGCTATCAGAGATTGTCAGTGGTGAACCCAACTTTCTCCCCAAGAATTTTACTCTTGACAACTACAGGCAAATCTTTCTCCAAGAACCGCTTTTTTGGCGCTGGTTGTTCAACAGTGTAGCGATCGCCATCAGCGTGACGCTTTTAAACTTATTGTTAAATTCAATGGCTGGTTATGCTTTGGCAAGACTGCGCTTTGTGGGCAAGCGCTTTTGGTTTTTCCTAATTTTGGCAGTACTAGCAGTACCAGCGCAAATCACCCTGATTCCCACATTTTTAATTTTAAAAGCGATCGGCTGGCTGAATTCTTACCAAGGCATGATTGTTCCTAGCATGGTGAATGCCACTTTTATCTTCATGATGCGGCAGTTTTTCGTTAATTTTCCTAAAGAACTAGAAGAAGCAGCTCAACTCGATGGCTTAAATACTTTTGGAATTTTTCGACACATTGTCTTACCTTTGGCAAAACCAGCACTAGCAGCACAAGCGGTTTTTGTGTTTATGGGGAGTTGGAATAATTTTTTATTGCCTATAGTTATCCTATTTGACCCAGAAATGTTTACCCTCCCCTTGGGGCTGAACACCTTCAAAGGTCAATACATCAGCTATTGGAACTACATTATGGCGGCTTCTATGGTCTTTACCCTGCCAGCTTTAGGCATTTATGCCTTTTTTAATCGTTACTTTATTCAAAGCGTCACCTTTACCGGGGGAAAAGGTTAATAGGCATTGGGAATGGGGCATTGGACACATGGCTTATTCCCCTTGCCTTCCCGATCCCCCCATTCCCCAAACAGTATTTTGGGCAACAAATTGCACTCCTAACGTGATATTGGTATTACAGCGACTCAATCTCTATCTATCAGTAAACAAGCATTATGGGTTTTGCAGACCTATCGATCGCAGAGATAGCAGCTGACTACAGCATTCCTGTAGAACAAGTGTTTTCTCTGTGCAACCAACTGGGAATCGCCTACAAACACCAAAAGACCCGTTTGGCGTTAGAAGATGCAAAGGCAATTATTTCCCAAATATCGTCTGAAATACGTCCTAAAGGTACTAACGACTTGGTGGACGATCGCGAAGTCACCTGAAGGGTTATCTCAGAACTTTGGCTAATAACTGATAGCTAATGATAAAAAACAATGAGTCATTAGCAATTAGCAGCTTGGAGATTGAGAATCGCGTTCTTAGCTGTGTTGAGCGTCAAAATCTTTAAGGGGAAACATGTTTATAAGACTAATTGGCGTTGTTGTGGCTACTGTTTTACTCTCGTTTCAGTTGATTGTCGGTAGCGCGACAGCAGTGGAACTAGACGAAGCTACCCGAACAGTGCCATTAAATGCTCAGGGTGATACCGTTGTACTCAGCCTTAAACAAGTCAAAGAAGGCAAACGCTTATTTAATTACGCTTGCGCCCAATGTCATGCTGGTGGAGTTACCAAGACAAATCAAAACGTGGGACTCACTCCAGAGGACTTGGCACTGGCAACTCCTAACCGTAACAACATTGAAGGTTTAGTAGATTACCTGAAAAATCCCACTACTTACGACGGGGAAGAAGAGATTTCCGAAATACACCCCAGTCTCAAAAGCGCAGATATTTTCACAGCAGTGCGAAATCTGACGGATGATGACTTGGAGGCGATCGCCGGTCATATTCTCTTACAACCCAAAATCGTTGGTACTAAGTGGGGAGGCGGAAAAATCTATTACTAAATCCCGGAACTGAGTCATTGGGCATTGGGAATAGGGAATTGGGAATAGGGAATTGGGAAGAATTCAGTCCCTACTCCTAATTCCCCGTTCCCCATTCCCCATTTACTGCTTATTGGACAGCTTTTTGCAATAAATTACTCTCCATTCTTAAAAAAAAAATAGATATATGACAGATTGTCATACTTTGACGTTGATTTTATTTAAAATGAGAAAAGGAAAAAAATTGTTTGTTAGGAGAGAGCTATGAAATTAATTTCGGCAAGCTGGCGACGCCTTAGTTTAGCTGTGTTGACAATCCTTTTAGTTGTTAGCAGCTTTGCTGTTTTTACTCCCAGTGCTTCGGCTGAAACCTACAAGGTGAAATTGGGTAGCGATAAAGGAATGCTAGCATTTGAACCGAAAAAGTTGACAATTAAACCAGGTGACACTATTGAATGGGTGAACAATAAAGTTCCTCCCCATAATGTTGTGTTTGATGCTGCCAAAAACCCCTCTAAGAGCGCCGATTTAGCTAAATCTCTGTCTCATAAGAAGTTGCTCATGAGTCCTGGCCAAAAGGAAACAACCACCTTTGCAGCAGACGCACCTGCTGGTGACTACACCTTCTACTGTGAACCTCATCGTGGCGCTGGCATGGTTGGTACAATTACTGTCCAAGGCTAGAAACACCAGCGTTTGACACGAGATGATTACTCAGTGAAATTAGCTCATCGCCACACGCTACACTCCTAGAGTGACGCATAAAATGCAGAAATGGCGGTAACGAGTTCTATCCTTACCTAAGACGCTAAACAATCTGTAGCGATCGAGGAGTGAACTTGTTACCGCCAATTTTGATCAAATTTGACTTAATCAGGGATTAATCGCGTTTATACTCTTGCTGGAGGCTTGTTGCGAGGAAATACTGTTGAGAATACTTTTATTAATTCTACTTTCGGCGATCGCCATATTCAAATTTACATTCATTAGTCCAGCACTAGCTGCCGAAACATCCAACGGTGCTAAGATTTTCGAGGCTAACTGCGCTTCTTGCCATATAGGTGGCGGTAACATCCTTATCAGCCAGAAAACCTTGAAAAAGGAAGCATTGTCAAAGTACCTAGAAAATTACAATCAAGACTCAATCCAGGCGATTATCCACCAAGTGCAAAATGGTAAAAATGCTATGCCTGCTTTTAAAGACAAGTTAAGTTCTGAAGAGATTCTGGAGGTAGCTGCTTACGTTTTTCAAAATGCGGAACAAGGCTGGTAAAGTAGCTATACCGTATAATTTTTGTGGGGTGAGCGTTTGCCTATATTTAGTTAATAGCCTAGCTAGACGCTCACCCCAAAACATTGGAGAATTTATTTGTTGGAAATCCCTCAGTGCATTTCCTTCTTAGAAGCTTTTAACGAACTTCTAAGTTAAATATATATTATGTATGATGAACTAGCGATCGCTAATTTGTCAACGACTAAAAACAATATTTTAAACCCAAAAGCCTGATGTAGAAACGCGATTTATCGCATCTTGAAACTACACCAATAACCCTTACAGCACTTACGGCAGCTATGAGGTACATCCCCAAATCTGAAAGCTTTGATAGGAGAGGGTAAGGAGAAAAACTGTATTGCATAATAGCCGGAAGCGCTGTAACTCAAATGTATTGTATTTTAAACAGGACTTATGCAAAAAATTTTTCAGATAGGGACAATACCCTGCGGTAACTCCATTTGAGAAATCGTAGAGTAGCCGCTTCTTTATCAGACGCTAGCAAATGCATCTAGATAAATCACCCCTACCTGAATCCGAAATTATCAACGGGCGATTATTTTTCTGGATTAGACTTTTGTCTGTTTTCCTTGACTTCGCGCAACCGTTCTACTAATTTTTTATCCGATTCAGCAGCAGATGTAGACTGACCCTGATTGATTTTTGGCAACAATAAAGGTTCAGAAGTAGTAGCTGCCGATGAAGGCGTAGACTGGTTATTTTTAATTTGCACTTCAGATAATGGTTTGGGAGTAGCTGCTGGTGTAATTAATGGTTTGAGAGTAGCTGTTGGTGAGGACGTAGGCGGGTTATTTCTGATTTGTAAATCAGGTAATGGTTTAAAAGTAGCTGCTGGTGAGGGGGTAATCTGATTGTTATTGATGCCCGGTGTAGATAATGACGAGGGGTTTTGCTCTTGAGTAGTCCCAGTAAGATTACTTGTGCTGTTTTGGAAACGTAGGTTGAATGGATAGGAACTAATCTGTTTATCACCCTTCGGGGATTGCTTGTTGAAATATTGCCTTGCTTTTAATTGCAATTCTGGGGAAATTAACTTGTCTTGAAATTTGATATCTAAGACCTTACCATCAGGATCGACAACCAATACTCCCAAAACAGCACCTTCAAGATTTGACTTATTCGTGGATAATGTTTGGCGGATGACTGGTTTTTGTTCAGCGTTGGGGTATTGTTGCTGGACTTCCTTTCTCAGGTTGGCGTAGGAGTCTAGCTGTGCAATTGCCTGTTGAGTTCCCTTCGTTGATAAATCCGCTGTTTGTAGCGTGCTTCCCCTAGTTCCAATTAAAGTATCCCCATTCCTAGGAGCTTGTTTTAGAGAATTTATCAGTGGGTTTTGAGCAATTGTAGACGACGCATTCGGAATTGGTTGCGTCATTGGCTGCGAAGTCATTGGCTGCGAAGTCGGATTTACCTGTGCCGTTGCAACGGGTGTACTGTCAGATAAGATTGGAGGCTGGGGATTCCGCAGCATATCAGCAGGTATTTGCTGCGACTGCAATTCTGGCAATCTATTTACAGCTAGCGGCTTAGGTGGCTCGTATTTGGCGACACTCTCATTCACATTTACACGAGGAACTGGTTGAGAGAATCTGGCGCTGGTATTAAATTTAGAACTATCAAATTTAGACGCATCAAACCGCAAATTATCACTAGGAATCATCCGCAAAGACTGCCTTGTAGGCAAGGAAGAGACTTGATAGTTATTTGATGATGCGGGTAGCGGAGGCAGTACCAGCTGGCTGGATGGCGATGGCGCTAATGGGGTTAATCCCGGTTGGAGGCTAAAGTTTGAAGTAGCAAGTGGGGCGACTGGAGGTAATTGTTGTAAACCAATTTGGGGGGTGCTTTGCGGCAAACGGTTTTGGTCAGCTTGACTCAATTCCAAAAGTCCAACTGTTTTGGATGATGCTGTTTCTTTGGGCTTGTTAGAATCCATCGGCATCAATGGCACAATCATAGCGATCGCACCGTGGATACCAAGGGAGGCTATAGCTGCTATCCCAATTGGCTGGCTTAAGATTTCTGGTATATTTTTCAGCAGGGAGACGTAAGACATGGCTGTTATCGTTCACTCACTCAGTTGCAGTTGACTAGCGATTTTCTCTTTTCGACATTGCAATATCTTGCAAGATGTGCATTCTTAATAAGGAAATAATAACTTCCTCAGTTGGCAATCAAAACGCCAAAATTGCCATTTATTCAAGTTTTTAATTAATCTAATGACGCTGTATCATATCTTCAAAATTCGAGCTTACTAAAGAGATATTTGAAAAATTACTACTTTTGATTTTTTATTGTTATGACACACACAATTAAAATTAATATCTGGGAGTTTTATAAAGTTTAAGTAGACGCACAAGTTTGAATACATCAAAACATCTGCCGAAGTTGCCTTGTTTTTCAACTGTTTTTCAGTCAACTACACTTCTGTAACAGATGACACACGTGTTTGTCCGAGACTGGGCCCTATTTGAAAATACTACCACATCGGCAGTCCCTCAAACTGTTGCAAATTGTACAATTTTATTGACATTCTAGCCTTAAATTCCACCAAAGCTATTGGTTTTTTGTCTAAGGGGTGAGTCAGGCGATCGCAATTTTAACTCTTGAATATGACTACTTCTTCGTCAAAAAAGTTCAAACCCTCAATCATTGCATCCAAAATTTCCAATGCCGTTACCGACAGTTATTTTGCCTGGATATCTAGAAAGTGCGATCGCTTATCGCCCACTAGAACAATCCCTACAAAACTTAGATTTTCCCACAGTTACAGTGCCACTGCGGCGGCGTGACTGGCTCCCCACTTTTGGAGTAAGACCCGTAATATCGATTTTGCAACAACTCGATCGCACGATCAAGGATATGTTACGTCAACATAATGCTACTCAAATTAACTTAATTGGTCACTCAGCCGGAGGTTGGATATCCCGCATTTACATGGGAGAAAAGCCCTATTTAGCAGGCGGTGATGTCAAACCATTTCTCTGGCAAGGACATCCCTTGGTTGCTAATCTCATCACCTTGGGTACACCCCATATTAGCCAAGAACGCTGGACACGTTCCAATCTGGATTTTGTCACCAATAACTACCCAGGAGCTTTTTACAAAAATGTTCGTTACGTTTGTGTGGCTGGCAAAACTATCTTTGGGAAAAGGCGGCCTGGTAGTTGGTTAGCTTACAGTAGTTACCAATTAACCTGTGGTAAGGGTAATACTTGGGGAGATGGCATTACGCCCATTGAAGCTGCTCATTTGCAGGGGGCGGAAAATCTAACGATCGCAGGTGTCAAGCATTCTCCCAGAAGTCCTGGAATTTGGTATGGCTCACCAGAACCCTTAAAAGCTTGGGTGCAATATTTGATTTAAAAAACTTTATTTTTATATAAGAAAAGTAAAATTTATTAAAATTTCTTAGCTAAAATCGTAATAAGAATAAATACTTAGTTAAGAACAGGAGGGGTGAGCCATGCAAAGCACCCAGTTCGATCAGATTTTGCGACGAATAGCGACGATATTATCAGTCGTGATTTTCACTCTGTGTTTAATTTATATCTCTACCGGAGTTTTGTTGTCTTTTTACTATGAACCGACAGCAGGCGGAGCTTATAACTCATTGAAGATGATTAATACACAACTGCCATACGGCTGGTTGTTTTGGAGAGCGCATGATCTTGCTGGTAACGCAATAATTGCGATCGCTCTAATTCAAATTGTGGTGATGTTTTTAGGACGGCAATTTCGTAAGAGTTGGCTGGCCGCTTGGATTAGTGTGATTTTGTTAACCCTAAGTGCGATCGGGCTGGATTGGACAGCGATGATTTTAGATTGGACTCAAGAAGGGTACTGGCGTTTTAGCATTGAGCTAGGAACCATCGAAGCCATTCCTTTGATTGGTGGGCAATTGCGCGAAATCCTGACTGGTGGTGGAGCCATTAACACAATTACCGTCGAACACCTTTACACAATCCACAGTTATCTGATTTCGGTAGCGACGCTAATTCTCGCCATAGTACATTTGTCTGCTTTACTCTGGCAAGAATGGCAAATGTATCAAGAAGCGCCCAAACCAGAAAGCGAATTTATTCCTTCTCAAGGCTAATAAAGAGTCAAAGAGGAGTAAAAGGGCAATGAGTATAAGGAAAAGACAAGGTAAATGGGGAAGATAACGGAGAGACTTGTTCAATAATTTCCCCTTGTCCCCTTCTGCCCCTCTGCTCCCCTGCCCCTCATCCCCCAGAAGCCTCACTAGTAGAAAGTTGAGATAATTGGGCGAGGGATAGGTCTTCAACCTCTGGTAACTTTTCTAGAGAGAGGGGAGTGGATTGGGTAGCACCAGATAAGCGTTTTAAAAGGCTAGGTCTGGGGTCATGTAACAGATAAATAATGCGATCGCCAATTTCCCAATCTTGGTTAGCTGGCATTACTTGTAAGCGTTCAGCTCGTTCTACCAATAGCGGTATCAAAACCCCAGTCCGAATCTTTTCTTGGATGCGATCGCATTGAGTCGAAAACTCCAACTCATCTAGCGTAGTTGTCCCCAACTTCACTCGCCCATCGTTCAAATATTCATTCCAAGTTTTAATCGCTAAGTCTGGAATAAAAGCTTGATTAACTTTATTACTAGTCGAGGTACTCGCTTGCGGATCGCGGGGAAAAACAGCTAGGACGCGCGGGGGCTTAAACTCCTCAGCTGCTCTTTGAGCCAAAACAAAATTCACCTCCCCATTACTTGTCATAGCCAAAAAAGTACCTATAGAAGCAAGTCCGGCCTCTTCTAAAACCGCAGCATCTAGCGCACTGCTGGCAATAACCCGGAGATTTTGCGCCTCGGCTTGCACAAGACATTCGGGGTCAGTATCAATCATCACCACGTTTTCTCCCCGTTCTTGAAAGAAACGAGCAATCACAAGACTCAAGGGATTACAACCCACAATTACTGCCCCAGTTACGTCCTTGGAGGTAATTTGCAGCCATTTAGCAACCCAGCCAGCTGTTAGCCCTTGGCAAACAACAGTCATGATAATTGTGAGGAAAACTAAAGCTTTAATGGAATCACCGCCGTTAATGCCTCGCTGTGTCAACGAAATCGCAAAAAAAGAAGCTACAGAGGCGGCAACAATTCCTCTGGGAGCAACCCAGCTTAAAAACAGTTTCTGTCGCCAGTTGAGGTCACTGTTCCAGGTACACAACAGAATATTGATCGGGCGAACCACAAACATTAGTACCAAAACGGTGAATAAACTACCCCAACCCAAAGCAAACACACTGGCAATGGATAGGTCAGCAGCTAATAAGATAAATAGCACTGACACACTGAGAATTGTCAGCTGACCTTTAAAGCTGCGTAACAGACGTTCTTCCGGGACTGAGGAGTTAGCAAAGACTGCTCCTGCAACTACTGTTGTCATGACTCCCGATTCACTGCGGATCATCTGCGATAAGGTAAACAAGCTCCAAAGTATCGCCAACACCACTAAGTTTTTTAGCTCAAATGACAGAAAACTGGCGCGTTTGAAAATCAAACTCATCAGATAACCGCCAGCACCACCAATTGCTGCACCAACACCCAGACGTATAAGTAAACCAACGATCGCATTGATCGGGTCAGCATCGCCGTTCAAAATCGTATCGAGGACAACGAAGGCGAGGATAGCCCCTACAGGATCAATTAAAACCCCTTCTCCTTCCAAAAGTGTTGCCACTTGTCGATCTACATTGATTTGTTTGAGCAATGGGCCAACAACGGTTGGGCCTGTCACCACGACTATGGAAGCATAGAGAAAAGCTATGTTCCAGGGAAATTCACCCAGCCAGTGAGCAGCCATACTCCCGCCAAGCAGGGTGATTAGCGTTCCTTGAGTGACGAGCAATTGTAGGCTGACTGAAACTCTACCTAACTCACGCAGATCCAAGTTAAGCCCGCCTTCAAACAAAATGATTGCCGTTGCGAGGGCGACTATAACTTCCAGTCCAGTGCCTAGCGAATGGGGATGCAATAGGCCTATACCATCGGAGCCAAACAAAATGCCCAACAGCAATAACAAGACGATGCTGGGTACACGAAGGTATGCAGCCAGCACTTGGGCGCTAATGCCTGCAAAGACAGCGATCGCCATCTGTATGGTGATTTCAAAAGATGCTTCCATATTGTAGATTTTGAGCGATTTATTTCAAAATCTCTTGTAAAAAACCGTAGATATTAACTCTACAGGGTACAACATCATACCCTTTGTTCCTTGCTGTCTTCAGCGTTTTTTAGATATGTATATACCCCAAAATTCCCAGCGCTCAACGCTGACGTACCCTGCGGCTGACCACAGAAGCATCTACGGACTTTTTTCTCTGTCTCCATATCTTTGTATCTTCTTCAAGCTTTTGCTTCCACCCAGTTTAGCTGCCACAAACTTTTTTTGGCAAAACCTGTTGACAAAGGCAAGGAAATTGGTTAACTTATAAAAGGTCTGAGTCCGATGCCCCCATCGTCTAGAGGCCTAGGACACCTCCCTTTCACGGAGGTAACGGGGATTCGAATTCCCCTGGGGGTACTTAAATGCAATGAAAAGCAAAAGCTTTTTGTTAGAAATCTAGCAATAAAAACCGTCATCCAGGAATACACCTGAATGATGGTTTAATTGTCGTTATGCATACGGTTCTTTGTTGGCTAGTTCTTCTACACGTTGGTGAATAGCCAAAAGATTTAACCGCAAATCTTTGCTCAGACGATTTTCAATAATTCCCACTGGCATAGTGAGTTTAGGCCAAACTTGAATTGTGTAGGACAGATTTGTTCCTAAAGACTCACCGAAAGAATAAGGCTCTAAGCACCAGCTACCAGAAAAGCCTTTAAAATCTCCCTCTACCATGCGGAAATTAATTGCTTTAGGGAAGCATTCTTCCAAATCTAGAACTACCCGCGCACAAAAGTTGAAATTCAGTAAGCGTTGGGAGCCTACTTGCTCCAGTCGAATTCCACCATCGGGATGCTCGATTAAACAACTCTTGGCGAGGTTGGGGAGGAAGTCTGGTAAGGCTTCATAATTTGTCAGAACCTTCCAGATTTGCTCCACTGGGTGGGGAATTTGGACTTTAGCACTGATTTGCCGCTGTCGCTCTGCTATTTTCTCAATTTGAACTTCTACCTGAGCAAGCAAATCCCCTTCTAGGTTGGTGTCATCAGTGGAAGACTGCAAATCAGGGTTCTCTGTTGTGTTGTGTTTTTTAGTCACTTTCAGAATTATGGTTTGCTTTCGTCAGAAAATTGGGGCAGAGTCAAGGTGAAGCAAATTTCGCTCTGTTCTGAATCCGAGATTGGGAGACTTTCAACCGCGATCGCTCCATTGAGATGCTGCACTAAAGACTTGACTAAAGCAAGTCCCAAGCCAGTCCCTGGAGTCCAGCGGCCTTTTCCACGACGGAACTTATCAAAGATGTAGGTCGCTTCTTCTTCAGAGATGGCACGTCCTGTATTCGTCACCTTCATGATAACTTGATCGATTTGTTGATCGACTCGGTGAGCCGCTTCAAGGTGGACTATTGTATCAGGCTCTGAGTATTTACAGGCATTCGTTAATAATTCTTGCAGAATCCGGTCAAAACTCTCCAGTTCAGTTTGCAGTTTGAGGGATTCTTCTGGCAAATCTATAGAAATTTTTAATCCTTTCTCCGTAAGTTTTTTCTCAAAAGATGCTGCTATATCTTGAATTCTAGTATTTAAATCTATAGATTCTAATTGCGGGGCTTCGTGAGGCGACTCTAGCTTTTGGAGTGTCAACAAGTCATTAATCAAGTTGATTTCTTTTGAACATTCCTGCTCAAGAATATCTAGATATCTACCCTGACGCTCTGGCGCTATTCCTGGCAAACGCAAGTTTTTTATTGACATCAGCATATTTGTCAAAGGGTAGCGTAGGCGATCGCTCATGTTACTCAAAAATTCATCTTTGAGTTCATTAAGTTTCCGCAGCTGCTCGACATACTGCCGGGTTCTTTCATGCAATTTCGCTTGGAGTTCTATACTACTCTGGAGTTTCGCCGTCCGATCGTCTACCAAAGTTTGCACTTGACGCAATGTCTGTGACTGAATTATGGCGTTACTCATTTGAGCGCAAACCATTTCCACAAGATTTAATTCTTCTGCTTGCCAATTGCGAATCACAGATTGCTGTAGCACCAAGAATCCTAAAATTTTACCTTGACTTTCCAATGGCACTAAAAGTACCGCAGGCAATTTCTCTATTGCAAATAATGGAGCAGCTGTCAAAGTATCGTTTTGATCTGTATAGTCATTGAAGATTACTGGTTTTCCAGAATCCATGAAGGCACGCTGGCATAAACCACAGTCTGAAATCAAGAAAGACTCAGCTAAGGTGTCTGGTTTACTAGTGACAGAATTTTGTGTTTCTCTAGCCCATTGGGCGATTACACTAGCTTTCGCTTTGGGGATTTGCTTTTTAGCTTGAGTCTTAAATAGTGGATCTGTATATTTTAGTAAGATGAGCAAACCCCGATCTGCCTGTAGAGATTCGGCTGTCGAGGCGATAACTAACTGGAGCATTTGATTCAGCTCTAAGTTGCTACGACTCAATAGGGTTAATTGCTTGATCAAGCTTTGATGGTGCTTGCTTTTTTGCAAAGACTGCTCTTGATGAGTAATTTGTTGAGCTTGTGCCACTCCAGAAAAAGCGATCGCGCAAGCTGACTCCACTTCTTTGAGCAATTGTTTTTCTGATTCACTCCATTCATAAGGTTGGAATTTAATCAGATTAATCACTCCATTATTATTGCCACCAAACCGAGTGGGAATTGCCAAAACCGCTTTTATGGGTAGTGGTAAATATTGACACCCAATTACCAGACTATTCTGAATTATGGAAATGTCTTCAATAGTCAATGGTTGGGCAGCGCATTGCAGCACTGGCGAGTGCATAAGCAACTGTTCCATCGAAAACATTTCTTCTGGGTGCGGCAACCCTAGATACTCATCAGCGCACCAGTTAGTCGTAGTTGCTTCGTCGGATGTCTCATTCGCCACTGAAACCAAGCAGCAGCAATCTACTTGAAAAGCAACCCCTAGCAATTGGGCAATCTCTTGCAGCATCAAAGCCGTAGCAGAGCTATTAGCAATGATTTGGTTAATTTTTTGTACCAACTCGCGGGCAGGTTCTTCCTGATGCTGCATCAGCTTGACTTGGTAAGGTTTTAGTCGATCTATGTCATCTACGTAATGTGGCGGCGATGATAAAGGCTTTTTCATTTCTGGCACGCCCTCGGATAGTTACCCCATTGTTCTTGCACCCAACCTCTTGGCATATTCTTCACCGTTAGTTGTGTTGCTACACCTTGATAATTGACAAATTTTGTGTGAATACTTTCTCTCACCTGTTATAGCCCTTTTCTATATCAGATGGCCAAATTTCCACTACATCAAGCAAATTGCTACATTGGAACATAAGTAATAAAATACTCAAAATATCCTATAAATGCTTAAGTTAGCTTATTTTTAGCTGCACTGTCTTGAAATAATTCACTAACTTTATCCTGTCTGTAAGTATACATAAACCGTAATTTCTCTGGAATCACAGCAAAATTACCCTTTTGAGCGCGTAAAATTACGTAACTTGCTTTATAAAGCTTTATTACATTTCTTGAAAAAACTAGTAGGTTTAACAAGCTACTCCTCGATCTCCGTAACTCTCAGTAAAATATCAACAAAAGTAAAGGAGGCAGGAGGAGGTTGCAATTTTGGCTAAATTGTGAATGCAGCCCAGTTATTAGTAAAAATAACTAGGCTGCATTCGTCTGAATATAAAACTAAACCACATCTATTTTCAGAACTATATTTTTTAAAATAGTAAGAGCATTTTGTACTCCCTGCTGGTAGGGCGGGCTAGATGCCCTCCCTACACCAGGTTTCAAAATAGACGAAGTTTATCCAGCCAAGCTCTCGACACTCAGAGGAACCATATCGCCATTCCTCGTTAGTCCTAACAACATCGGTTCTTGGGGTTGAATTAGTTGACCTGTAAGCACACAGCGTTCTTCTTGCTGAGCTGTGGCAGCTATGCTAGCTCGAATGTCAGATCGCGAAAATCGAGGTTTCCACTCACCTGATTTTTGCTGGACATAATTCCAAAGGATATCTCGGATCAGAGCTTGATATCCCTGATTCCCAGCTATTTCTTTGAGCTTATCTTTGAGTTCCCGTTCTAGGCGAATGCTGGTAACTTCCATATCGGTGGTTGGGGTGCGAGCGATCGTATGCATCAGTTTTTCTCCTTAAAGGTATAGACAGGATAGTAATACAAGTGTAGTATGTTTAAAGGAATGTTCAATAGGTGAAATTTTCTGTGAAATCCATTTACCCCATCTCTACTTCAATTTTGTGCGTTACCAATTGCCGAACCAATTGGGAATCAGCTGCTATGGAAGTGGAGTATTTATTTATGGGCGATGGTAGCCGAAATCATGGGCAAATCACAGAGGGCAATGATGATTATAAGTATGTAGGCTTTAGTGCACTAATTGCAAAACCACAACTAAATCAAAAAAGCGGGGGGTACAGGCGAAGGAATCCTGTACCGATATGAGACCAGAAAATTTTCCGGTCAATTCTAACCCCCGCTTCACCGAAAACTTGAAGCGGGGGTTTTTTTATAAGGAGTTAAGCTGTGACGATATCTTCCATGCGCGGCGCGAACGCAATGCAAGTGTTAGAGCAATCTGTGGTGGTGTTTTCTCAAAATTACTTGCCACTATGTCGGGTCAATATCAAGCGGGCGATTGTGCTGTTAGTGACCAACAAGGCGCAACCACTGGGTTTTACCACAGAAAGCGGCTGGCAAGTTCACTCACCCAGTTTGGTAATTGATGTGCCAAAACATATTCGCTTGACAATCACTTCTAATGAGCGGATGTGGAAAGTTCCGCCTGTGAATCGGCGAGAAGTATTGCGACGAGACCATCACAGTTGCCAATATTGCGGCAGCAGCAAACATCTAACGCTAGATCATGTGATGCCGCGTTCTAAAGGCGGTTCTCACACTTGGGATAACGTAGTCGCAGCTTGTGAAAGATGTAACTCCCGTAAAAGCGATCGCACACTGTTTGAAGTTGGTATGCAACTGCGTACCAAACCAAAACCGCCAATCCACCCCGCGATTTCTTTTGCTGAACAGTTTTGGATAGATATGCAAGCAAACCTGGAATAACAGGAGAGCATAAGGAATGCTGAAATTAACTTACACTGAAAGCAGTTTTGATTTGGAATGTGTCACTCTGTCGCTAGAAGAATGGGTAGCGCAGCGAGTGATTTTAGCCCTGCGAGTTGGGCAAAGTTTATGCATTGAACCCAGTACCGCTTCCTTTTTGCTTCCTGTTGATTTGCCAGGAGTAGAAGTACTGAGGTCTGAGGTAAAAAGAGATGACAGAGAAATTATTGCCCTCTGTGCATGCGATGCCGAATATATGGAAGTCACCCTGCGGGGTTCTTGGCTATCAGCTAGTTCTAAGGATTCTGTCGGTGTGTTTGTCACCACTATGAGCGATCGCGCTGAGTTCTTTTTGCACAAACTTTGGCAGGAAGCTCAAGAAAGTAGTGCTTCTGTCATGAGTGAATAAACGAAATAGTAGGGTGAGGAGAATTTCTCACCTTTATTGCTCCATTTGTAGCAGTTCAGGAATTGTCACAAATCGGTAGCCTTGCTGTTTGAGTCCACTGATGATTTGTGGCAAAGCTTCTACAGTTCTGTGGCGATCGCCACCACCGTCATGCATTAAAACAATAGAACCAGGTTTCGCGCCTTTCAAGACATTATTTACAAATGCCTGCGGTTTGGCGTGAGGATCGGTATCAGCTGAAGTTAGCGACCACATAATTACAGCGTCTTTCTGGCTTTTGGCGTAAGCGGCTAGTCCGTTATTTAAAAAGCCTCCAGGAGGACGAAATAGAGAAGTTTTGACTCCTGTAGTTTTGTATATCAAATCGGCTGTGCGATCGATTTCACTCTTAGCTGTGGCTTCATCCATTCGCCGATACCAATGATGCCAAGTATGGTTGCCAATGGCGTGTCCCTCGGCTACTTCACGCTTGGCTAAGTCTGGATTTGCTTCTAAAGCTTGTCCTACCCAAAAGAATGTTGCTTTAACATCATTTTGCTTCAAGATGTCCAGCATTTCTAGGGTTGTCTTCGGCCAGGGCCCATCATCAATGCCCAGAGCAATAACCTTCTCGTTATTCCTGGGATGCACCTGATAAACTGTTTTTCCCTGAAATTTAACTGGGACTGTAAAGGTAGGGTTTTCCACTTTAGCTGGCGGTAGTTGGGCATTAATTTGGCCCTTTGCTGGATGAGCTTGAACTTGTGCAATATGGATTTTGCTTAAAGGCTGGTTCAACCCCGATTGTGGGGAGATACCTGGAGCAATACTACAAGCTGTAATAATAGAGGCGATCGCGACAATACTAATTATCTGTTGTCGCTTGAAGGAGTTGTCTGTCACATCAGGCTTTTAAAGATCAACCAATCATAAGCTGTAGTTTTAATTTTCAGAGGTGCGATCAAGCTCAAGTCTAAGCACAGAAGCTTTTATAGACAATTTCAAAAAAACTTTCTGAAACCCCTTGACACCTCTTGTAGTATTTTGTAGTATATTTGTAGTGAGGCGAAAGACAAAGCTTCTCAAGAGTCAAATTTATGTTCTACATCCAACTAAGGGACAGGCGTTGGAATAAACCAGAGTCCCCAGTCAACAGAACTGCTCCTACTTGCAAACCATCGGTAGTAGAGACAATAAACGAAAAAAGTTCTAAATTTGCATTCATTAAAACCACTGAACACATCCGTAATACACAACGGGCTTGCTACCTAGAATTTCGGTTGTTTTCTTAACAGTTTCTAACAGTAAAAAGTTAATTATCTGAACCTTGAAAACTAAATAAAAAATGGGCAAGTTCACCAACAAAATCTGTGCCTAAAAACCTCAAAGTTTAAGCACAGATTCAAAAAATCGGGGTGTAGCTCAATTGGCTAGAGCGTTCCGTTGTCTGCGGAAATGTTGCGGGTTCAAGTCCCGTCACCCTGGTTGTAGTCCTGTAGGCGAATAGTTTAAGCCGTCAGCCTCTCAAGCTGAAGATTGCGAGTGCAAATCTCGTCGGGACTCCCAAATGGTCAGGTAGCCAAGTTGGTAAGGCGTTGGTCTGCAAAACCGATTAGCGCGGGTTCAAATCCCGCCCTGACCTCTGTCGCAGCGTAGCTTAATCAGCAAAGCCCCAGGTTCATACCCTGGTATATGCGGGTGCAAATCCCGCCGCTGCCACCAAATGCAGGGATGGTGTAACGGTAACACCTCGTGACTCCAAATCCGATGTTCTAGGTTCAAATCCTAGTCCCTGTGTCAGACAATTTTAGATTTTTTAGATTAAACAATTTAATCCAAAATCTAAAATTCGGTAAATTATGCCCTCGTGGACTAATGGTTAAGTCAGTGTTCTTTCAAAGCACAGATGCGAGTTCAATTCTCGTCTCGTCGAGGGAATGATTATGAGTCGGTGGCCGAGTCTGGCTGAAGGCGACAGTCTGTAAAACTGCTCTTTTTTGCACGCAGGTACCCTTCCCTTCGGGACGCTCCGCGAACGGGAAGCAAGCTACAAATCCTGCTCGACCCACTATGGAGAGGTGGCTGAGTGGCTGAAAGCGTCCTCCTGCTAAGAGGAAGCGGGTAGTTAATATCCGTCGCAGGTTCAAATCCTGTTCTCTCCGTTTTGAGAGTGTGGTGTAACTGGATAACATCTCAGTCTACGAAACTGAAGACGTGAGGGTTCAAATCCCTCCACTCTCGTTACATGGGAGAGATGATGGAGTGGCTAATTCGAGTTGAATTAAACCAGTCCACTGGGTAAAACCTATCTCTCCTCCTTATCCCCCGGTAGCTCAGTTGGTAGTTAGCGCCTGTTTGAAGAACAGGAGGTCGTCGGTTCGATTCCGACC
>NNBT01001174.1_pt1 | contig 21709 bp, 10 predicted proteins | sample 1173831 | NCBI WGS metagenome assembly NNBT01 (sample SAMN07173936, study PRJNA388173) | plant metagenome | isolation source: symbiotic tissue sample KVJ10 | place: Norway: Troms, Kvaloya island | reverse complement strand
AAAGAAATTAATATTTTTTTTTCATTATTCAAAAAGCAAGATATTTTAAGCGTTAAATCATCCTAAATTAAGCTTTAGTTAAATCAATAATGGAATAGATTACGCGTGATAAAAAGGCATAACAATTTCAGATCCTAAGTACGAATCTTAAATTTTCTTCGCTCCATAATGGCGTAGAAACAATATGGCCTATTTCAATACTAAAGGATTAAAGACATCAAGGAAAAACCTACCCTGAACTTTAACGACCTTGATTATAAGTTAAAATTGCATAAAAAAAGCCCCCGATTTTACATCGGGAGCTTTCATATATTCTTCTGTATGCTGTTATCCAGCAATCCAGCTAAACTTATAATCAATCGTTGGGGTTTTCATACGTTCCGCAACACGTAATAAACGCGAAGGTAAAGCCATAATATAATCACGGGCTTTTTCACCAGCCTCATTTAAATCACGCATGCCTTCAATTTTCCAGTCTTCAATCAACTGTTGCATAATTTCTACGTAATCGATCGCTGTATAAACGCCTAAACGCTGTGCCGCATCGGTAAAGTGACCAAAGGTTTGACCGATTTTTAAACCTACCTCACGTAAGAAATGAGCTGGCATTACAATTTTCTGGCGCATCATATCTTCAAAAGCCAACATCGCTTCATTAGGATCAACCTCGAAAATACGGTTCATAAAATCTTTATATGCTTTTGCATGTCTCGCTTCATCTGATGCAATTACACCACACATTCTAGACAACAAAGTATCACCATCTTTTTTCGCTAAAGAAGCTACCCTTCTATGCGAAATATTGGTCGCCATCTCCTGGAAAGAAGTATAGATAAAGTTACGGTAAGGATCATGTCCAGTGCCGATATCGAAACCATCAGCAATAAGGTACTGCGTAGAAATCTCCATTTGGCGCATATCTACACGACCAGATAGGTACAAATATTTATTTAATAAATCACCATGACGGTTTTCCTCTGCAGTCCAGTGCCTGTTCCACTTCATCCAGCCGCCATCTTCTTTCATGCTTGGGCCTTGTACCATGGCTAACCACGATTCGTATGTTGGTAAAGCTTCTTCCGTAATTGTATCACCTACTAATACAGCTACCAGGTCATAAGAAAGATCTTTTGCATTATCCCTTAAAATTCTGATATCTTGATAAAATGTGTCGCTAGTAGAATCAGGAAGAAAATCAGACGGTTGCCAGTTAGTATCGATTGGTTTAAGATAGGTGTCCATCATCTCCAGCATATACTTTTCTATATGCACCATTACTTCCCTTCTTTTATCTGCAAAAAAACTCATTACTTTTGTATATATATTGTTAACAACAAAGATAACCAAATATTGCGGCAAACCTTATGATATTAACATATTTAGCACTAAATCAGTTTTAAAAGTGATCTAAATTATTCAAATCTGCTTAAATGAGTTTATGCGTGGTTTACAGATTGCGTAAACTGAGCTAGATAATAAGTTTTATATTTTTCTGAAGCGCAGTTTCAGTGCTTATGGGTTGGGTTCTGTCCTGCTGTACGCTTAATCCTTTTGGGGAACCTATCTGTTAAACAATTTCATCTTTGCCCAAAAGTGATACCGCTGCAATCAGGGCTATTTTAGCCAGGACAGAAGATGGAAAATGTAAAATGGATGATGGAATTGATCTGCGCAAATCAGCTTTATCTGCAGGAGCAAACCCTTAACTTTTCTTAACTCCTTAATGGTGGGAAATAACGCATAGGCCTTTTAGCATTAAGAAATTAAGGCCATTAAGAAATAGAACCTATACCTTAACCCTTCTTCACTACTTAATGGTGAAAACAATCCGGAACAGTTAATATCAAATGGTGGGAAATAAAACGTTCTGCAAAAAAGGCTATAAACGAAGAAAACCCTTTAACGATGTTGTTAAAGGGTTTCTTTTAAGATTTGGCACCGACCTACTCTCCCACGTGTTACCGCAGTACCATCGGCTCTGGTGGGCTTAACTTCTCTGTTCGGAATGGGAAGAGGTGGACACCACCGATATAGGCACCTAAATTTCTTTAGATAAGCTATCTCGAGCTTAAATGACATATTATTGAAAGAAGTTAGTTTGAAGAACAAACAACAGTCTGTTTGCTTTGAAAGCTTCGGATGATTAGTACTACTCGACTGTGCTGTCGCCAGCTTTACATCTGTAGCCTATCAACGTAGTAGTCTGCTACGGTCCTATATGGAATTCTCATCTCGTGGCTAGTTTCGCACTTAGATGCTTTCAGCGCTTATCTATTCCCAGCGTAGCTACTCTGCAATGCCCCTGGCGGAACAACAGATTCACTAGAGGCTGGTCCAACCCGGTCCTCTCGTACTAAGGTCAGCCCCACTCAAAATTCCTACGCCCACAACAGATAGGGACCGAACTGTCTCGCGACGTTCTGAACCCAGCTCGCGTGCCACTTTAATCGGCGAACAGCCGAACCCTTGGGACCTTCTCCAGCCCCAGGATGTGACGAGCCGACATCGAGGTGCCAAACCTCCCCGTCGATATGAGCTCTTGGGGGAGATCAGCCTGTTATCCCCAGCGTACCTTTTATCCTTTGAGCGATGGCCCTTCCATGCAGAACCACCGGATCACTATATCCGTCTTTCGACCCTGATCGACCTGTATGTCTCACAGTCAAGCAAGCTTATGCTATTGCACTCCGCGTACGGTTACCAAGCGTACTGAGCTTACCTTTGAAAGCCTCCGTTACCTTTTTGGAGGCGACCACCCCAGTCAAACTACCCATCAAACAATGTCTCCCTTAAGAAGGGATTAGACACCGAATACAGAAAGGGTGGTATTTCAACGTTGGCTCCACGACGCCTAGCGACGCCGCTTCAAAGCCTCCCACCTATCCTACACATCCTGTATCCAATGTCAATGTTAAATTGTAGTGAAGGTGCATGGGGTCTTTCCGTCCCGTTGCGGGTACCCGGCGTCTTCACCGGGACCACAATTTCACCGAGCTCATGGCTGAGACAGCGCCCAGATCGTTACACCATTCGTGCAGGTCGGAACTTACCCGACAAGGAATTTCGCTACCTTAGGACCGTTATAGTTACGGCCGCCGTTTACTGGGGCTTCGATTCAATGCTTCTCCTTGCGGATGACATCCCCTCTTAACCTTCCAGCACCGGGCAGGTGTCAGGCCTTATACCTCATCTTTCGATTTTGCAAAGCCATGTGTTTTTGTTAAACAGTCGCCTGGGCCTTTTCACTGCGGCTGACATTGCTGCCAGCGCCCCTTCTCCCGAAGTTACAGGGCCATTTTGCCGAGTTCCTTAGCCATGATTCACTCGAGCACCTTAGAATCCTCTTCCCGGATACCTGTGTCGGTTTGCGGTACGGGTTTTTATAACCTGAAGCTTAGCGGTTTTTCTTGGAAGTCTGATTACCTGCGCTATCCACTCACCCGAAGGCTTGCGGTACTATCGACTTTCAGCTAGATCGGCGGATTTGCCTACCGTTCTAATACCTACTGTCTTTAACGATCTATTCCGTCAGATCGCGGCAGTGTCACTACTCCGTCCCCACATCGCAGTTATAAAAAGTACTGGAATATTAACCAGTTGTCCATCGAATTTCCCCTTCGGGTTCTCCTTAGGTCCCGACTAACCCTGATCCGATTAGCGTTGATCAGGAAACCTTATCCTTTCGGTGGGTGGGTTTCTCGCCCACCTTATCGTTACTTATGCCTACATTTGCTTTTCTAGAAACTCCAGCACCCATTACCAGGTACCTTCGCTGTCGCTAGAATGCTCCCCTACCGATATATTTCAATCCCATAGCTTCGGTGTACAGTTTAATGCCCGTTTATTATCCATGCCCGATCGCTCGACTAGTGAGCTGTTACGCACTCTTTAAATGAATGGCTGCTTCCAAGCCAACATCCTAGCTGTCTGTGCAATCGGACCTCGTTAGTTCAACTTAACTGTAACTTGGGGACCTTAGCTGATGGTCTGGGTTCTTTCCCTCTCGGCGCGTGACCTTAGCACCCCGCGCCTCACTGCAGATCATATTTCATAGCATTCGGAGTTTGTCTGGATTTGGTAGGATTTGACTCCCCCGCACCCAATCAGTAGCTCTACCTCTATGAAACTTAATATCCACGCTGTTCCTAAAAACATTTCGGGGAGTACGAGCTATTTCCCAGTTTGATTAGCCTTTCACCCCTACCCACAGATCATCCGGAAACTTTTCAACGTTTATCGGTTCGGTCCTCCAGTACGTGTTACCGCACCTTCAACCTGTCCATGGGTAGATCACAAGGTTTCGCGTCTACCCCCTCTGACTATACGCCCTATTCAGACTCGCTTTCGCTTCGGATCCGTGCCTGAAGCACTTAACCTTGCCAGAGAGGAGTAACTCGTAGGCTCATTATGCAAAAGGCACGCCGTCACACCACTTGGATGCTCCGACCGCTTGTAAGTACACGGTTTCAGGTTCTATTTCACTCCCCTGTTCGGGGTTCTTTTCACCTTTCCCTCACGGTACTGGTTCACTATCGGTCTCTCAGGAGTATTTAGCCTTACCGGATGGTGCCGGCAGATTCCCACAAGGCGTCTCCGACCTCGCGGTACTCAGGATACTACTAGCCTAGCATTCTATACGTGTACCGGGCTATCACCGTGTATCGCTGGGCTTCCCATCCCATTCCACTTCTGTTTGCTAATGACACATCGTAGTCCTACAACCCCACTAATGCCGTAACATTAATGGTTTGGGCTCTTTCCCTTTCGCTCGCCACTACTTAGGAAATCATTGTTATTTTCTCTTCCTCTGCTTACTTAGATGTTTCAGTTCGGCAGGTTTGCTCATTATATGTGACATGTCTTCAACATGCCGGGTTGCCCCATTCGGAAATCTTCGGATTAATTCCTATTTGCAAATACCCGAAGCTTATCGCAGCTTATCACGTCCTTCATCGCCTCTGAGAGCCAAGGCATCCCCCGTGTACTCTTTATTACTTTCTTCTACTCATACGCCTTTTGCGCCGTATGGTATGCTTTTTTTGCTCTTGTTATGATGTCTCATACTTATTGGTCTCTTGCGATCCCTTTAAGTGAGCACAAACACAACAGTCGCCTATTGTTGTTTGCTCTTCTTTTTTAACTTCTTCCAATATGTCAAAGAACTTTACTGAACCTGAAGGCCGAAGGTATAAAGGCGGAGGGTTTCATTGTCCCCAACCTAAGCTTCGTTTCAGCTTCGTTAGTAAAAAACTGCGGTCTCGAACCGTTTCATACTTTTATTTGTATGTGCCCCATGGCGTTTTCTTCTTTCTTAATCTTTATGTCAATGTATATTATCTATCCCGATAATAAGGTATGTATTCTGTGGAGAATAACGGAGTCGAACCGTTGACCTCCTGCGTGCAAGGCAGGCGCTCTAGCCAGCTGAGCTAATCCCCCAGAGTGTAGTTATCAGTTTTCAGTTCTTAGTTTTCAGTTATGACAACTGTTAACTGCAAACCGCCAATTGTAAACTTCAATGGTAGTCCCGTCCAGATTTGAACTGGAGACCCCTACATTATCAGTGTAGTGCTCTAACCAGGCTGAGCTACGGGACTTCTTGTTTAAGGTAGGCTTAATTAGTCGCAGTATATAGTATCTTACCGCTACTGCTTCCCTTTTTGGCTTACCCTTCTTGTCTCCGTTGCGCTATACCTTTATAGTATGCCCACCGTTTTCTTCTGGGTGTTTCTTTTGTTTTTTAAAAGTATTCAGTATCAAGTACCAAGACCTTCAGCCTTATTACCCTCTACCTTCTACCTTATTTGAAATATCATGTTGCGTTGCGGGTAGGCGATGCTACTCCAGAAAGGAGGTATTCCAGCCGCACCTTCCGGTACGGCTACCTTGTTACGACTTAGCCCCAGTTACCGGTTTTACCCTAGGACGCTCCTTGCGGTTACATACTTTAGGTACCCCCAGCTTCCATGGCTTGACGGGCGGTGTGTACAAGGCCCGGGAACGTATTCACCGCGTCATTGCTGATACGCGATTACTAGCGAATCCAACTTCATGGGGTCGAGTTGCAGACCCCAATCCGAACTGTGAATGGCTTTGTGAGATTCGCATCATATTGCTATGTAGCTGCCCTCTGTACCATCCATTGTAGCACGTGTGTAGCCCCGGACGTAAGGGCCATGATGACTTGACGTCGTCCCCTCCTTCCTCTCTGTTTGCACAGGCAGTCTGTTTAGAGTCCCCACCATAACGTGCTGGCAACTAAACATAGGGGTTGCGCTCGTTGCGGGACTTAACCCAACACCTCACGGCACGAGCTGACGACAGCCATGCAGCACCTAGTTTCGTGTCCTTGCGGACTGATCTATCTCTAGATCATTCACTAACTTTCAAGCCCGGGTAAGGTTCCTCGCGTATCATCGAATTAAACCACATGCTCCTCCGCTTGTGCGGGCCCCCGTCAATTCCTTTGAGTTTCACCCTTGCGGGCGTACTCCCCAGGTGGAACACTTAACGCTTTCGCTTAGCCGCTGACTGTGTATCGCCAACAGCGAGTGTTCATCGTTTAGGGCGTGGACTACCAGGGTATCTAATCCTGTTTGATCCCCACGCTTTCGTGCCTCAGCGTCAATAAGACCATAGTAAGCTGCCTTCGCAATCGGTGTTCTGAGACATATCTATGCATTTCACCGCTACTTGTCTCATTCCGCCTACCTCTAGTCCATTCAAGCCCATCAGTATCAAGGGCACTGCGATAGTTGAGCTACCGTCTTTCACCCCTGACTTAACAGGCCGCCTACGCACCCTTTAAACCCAATAAATCCGGATAACGCTTGGATCCTCCGTATTACCGCGGCTGCTGGCACGGAGTTAGCCGATCCTTATTCTTCCGGTACATTCAGCTACTTACACGTAAGTAGGTTTATTCCCGGATAAAAGCAGTTTACAACCCATAGGGCAGTCTTCCTGCACGCGGCATGGCTGGTTCAGAGTTGCCTCCATTGACCAATATTCCTTACTGCTGCCTCCCGTAGGAGTCTGGTCCGTGTCTCAGTACCAGTGTGGGGGGCCATCCTCTCAGATCCCCTAGTCATCGTCGCCTTGGTGGGCCGTTACCCCGCCAACTAGCTAATGACACGCATGCCCATCTCAATCCTATAAATATTTGAACATTGGATAATGCTATCCTGTGTTTTTATGCGGTGTTAATCCGGATTTCTCCGGGCTATCCCCCAGATTAAGGTAGGTTGCATACGCGTTACGCACCCGTGCGCCACTTTCGATAAAAGCAAGCTTCTATCTATCGTTCGACTTGCATGTATTAGGCCTGCCGCTAGCGTTCATCCTGAGCCAGGATCAAACTCTCCATTGTAAAATGTGTTGTAAGATGCTGACCAGTTTTAACTATTGTTAAAAATAGTCTTCTTTTTTGTTATGTTGTCTGTTAGACACCACCTTTAAAATAAAGCAAAATAATCATGTACTTTGATTAGTACTCCATTACCCCGCTACGCTACATTGACATCTCTTTTAAGAACTTATTGATCTGCTAAACCTCACGGCCGATCTTTATATATCATTTGAACCTCAGTTGCAGAAAGTCTTATTCGTCTTTCCTGTGTTTAGGTCAATTTCAATCTTGTTTTTGTTGTTTGTGCAACATCCGCTGCTCCAACTTTTTCGCCCTTCCTTTCGGTTGGGAGTGCAAAGGTAAGGATCTTTTCCGAACTTCCAAATAAAATAAATTTTATTTTTTTAGCCTTCTTTTTCTTCTTTCCCTCTATTTCAATATGCCGGTGTTAACCAGCTTTCCGTCCTTCCGAACCGGGCTGCAAAGGTAGCAATCTTTTTCTCTTCCGCAATATTTATTTTAAAATAAATCCTGCCCTCTTTATCACTAAGCCATCCTTTCAACTAAAACCCTTCCTCCGAAGCGGGATGCAAAAGTAGGAAAATTCTGTACAATGCCAAAGGATATTTAAGGAATATCTCAAGCTTTAACGTAAGTTGATGGTTTACAGCAGGAAAAAGTTTCGATGTGCTTAAAACTTTTTGGAAGAATAGGTGTTTAGCGCAGGTTTATCAAACCGATCAGGTCTTGAAAACATAATAGGCTTATATATATAAAGCATATAATAAGCTTAAAGACTTATTAAGTTCCCCCGACGCTCTGCCTTTAGAAACTTCGTAAATAACTCCCGCCCTCCGCCACCTAAACCCGATAGCAGCGGAAAACCCGAAGGTGAGGAACGAACCAAGGCTTTGAAGCGAATAGCGGGAACATACTTATACACTAGCACGAAACCTGCTTTGCTGAAAAAATAGCTAGACTTACCGAAGTTCTCCAACGCATAGATTTATGAAACTTCGGAAGTTATCCAAATATTTTATAAATTAGTTATATGTTACTGGTTAAACAATGGTGTGATGATTTATTTGGTTTGCTATTTCCAAACCTCTGCAACGCTTGTGGTGTAGCGCTGTACCATAGCGAGCATTTAATCTGCACGAAATGCCTTTACGACCTGCCTTTTACCGATTACCATCAACATGCAGAAAACAGAGTGGCCAAACAATTATGGGGCAGGGTACCAATGCATGCTGCAATGGCTATGTTGTATTTTAGAAAAGGGGCTAAGGTGCAAAACCTGATCCATAACCTGAAATACAATGGCAGGACGGATGTTGGCGTACTTTTGGGGAATATGCTTGGCGAAAGGTTAAAGGCTAGTGTGCTTTATGAAAGTGTTGATCTAATTGTTCCGGTACCCCTGCACCGTAAAAAATATAAGCACAGGGGATATAACCAATGTAGTTTTATTGCCGAAGGGATAGCAGAAAAAACGGAGATCGCGTTTAGTGAAGAAATTTTATTACGCAACCATGCTACCGAAAGCCAAACCAAAAAGAGCCGCTACAACCGCTATGAGAATATGCAGGATGTTTTTAAAGTAAATGATCAAGCCCGCATCGTTGGCAAACATATCCTACTGGTTGATGACGTAATTACAACAGGAGCAACTTTAGAGGCCTGCGCAAATGAATTATTGAATAATGGAGCCGCAAAAGTAAGCATCGCCGCACTGGCCTTTGCGGAATAACCTGATTATATTCTGGTACTGTTGTAAGTACTCAAACATTTTTCTAAGTTTGATTTATGCGTTCGAATATAAGTTTAGTGTTATTGACCTTGTTTCTGGTATATGCCTGCCGGAAAGGGGAACGCGTTACCACAGATGCAGCAGCAAAATTAACTATTACGAATCCGCAATTGCTTTTCGATACCATTTTTACATCAATTGGTTCTATAACGAAGCGGTTAACCATCGTAAATAGTAATAAGGATGCTGTAAAGGTTTCAGAAATTATGCTCGCCGGAAGGAGTAGTTCTGCATTTAGCATTAATATTAATGGAGAAAATACCTATAACAAAAATGACCTGGTTATAAATGGTCAGGATTCTGTTAATCTATTTGTTAAGATTACCATTAACCCAAATACAGAGAATTTGCCATTTTTAGTGCAGGATTCGATCATATTAAACACCAATGGGAATAGACAGGTTGTAAAACTTTTAGCTTATGGCCAGAATGCGGTATTTATTAACGGCCAAACCATTGCTGCCAATACCACCTGGACAAAGTCGCTACCTTATATTATAACCGGGGCTTTAACGGTTAAAAGTGGATCATCGCTGACCATACAACCGGGCGCTAAAGTATATTTTCATAAGGATGCCAGCTTAAATATAGAAGGAAATTTATGGGTTAATGGAACGGTTACCGACCCGGTGGTGTTTTGCAGCGATAGATTGGAGAAACTGTATACTGAAGAGCCAGGCCAATGGAAAGGGATTTTTTTGAAAAGGACAGGGAACGGATCAGTTAAAAATGCGATAATTAAAAATGCTTCGGTAGGGATTACTTCTGATTCATTATCATCAAACACCGATCCTAAATTAATTTTGAGCAATAGTATCATCAAAAATATGCAGGTAGCAGCCTATATTGGTTACCACTCGGAGCTGTTGGCCTTTAATAATCTGATGTATAATTGTGGCAATTACCTTATATATGTTGTTGGAGGAGGGAATTACAACCTTAAACAAAATACTTTTGCCGGTTATAATTTAAATTTTCCCCGTAAAACAGCATCACTAAGCTTTTCAGATTATTTATCTACGAATACCTACAATAAACTCCAGTTAGATTTAACAAATAACATTATTTGGGGCAGTTTAACCAATGAATTGGACATTCAAAAGAAAACCTCTGCAGCAGTTCAGGTTAATTTATGGAGCAATTTAATCCGATCTACCAACAGTACTTATAACAGCAACGGTAATATTTTGAATATTGACCCATCCTTTATCAACAAGGAAATGGAAAATTTTGAGCTCTCGGTAAACAGTCCGGCCAGAAAGAAAGGTGCTGATTTAAGTAACGATCCTTATTTTACCAGTTACCTTAATAAAGATATAAAAGGCAACACAAGAATTTCTCCCTCAACCTTAGGAAGTTACGAGAAATAATCATTTTTTTTTATTTTCCGAAAACAAATCTTCAAGTAATCTCGTTTATATATATGAGAGCGTTAATTTAGATGGTAAGGGTCGATATTTCTTCTAAAGGATATCGGCCCTTTACTTTTTATGAGGATTTTAAGATTGCCGCTCGATTCTTTCAGGTTAGTTTTAAATATCCATCTATTCCCAGTAGTATTATCTTTTGAAAGTGAACATTGGTGCCCGTGGCGGCCTGCAGCCCCGCTTTTCCTCCTGCCGTTTTAATTTACCGATATTAAAAACATAACTTTCAAAACGGCATCCGTACAATCGGGCTTAGTTAACAAAGTCAGTATTTAAATACTCGCAAAACGAAAAAAGCAGTTACAAATTAATGCAAATGCTTTATCTATTTGTTTTGTTGTAAATTATTCTACGGTTACTGATTTCGCCAGGTTTCTTGGCTGATCTACGTTACAGCCGCGCATTACCGCAATATGATACGATAATAACTGAAGTGGAATAGTTGCTAAAAGCGGTAAGAAAGCTTCATTAGCATCCGGAATTTCGATACAATAATCGGCCATTTTCTTCACTTCTGTATCGCCTTGCGTTACAATGGCAATCACTTTCCCTTTTCTTGCTTTTACTTCTTGTATATTGCTGATCACTTTTTCGTATGATGAATTCTGCGTAGCGATAAACACTACCGGCATTTCTTCATCAATTAAGGCAATAGGACCATGTTTCATCTCTGCTGCAGGATAACCTTCTGCGTGGATGTATGAAATTTCCTTAAGTTTTAAAGCTCCCTCTAAGGCTACAGGGAAACCACTTCCTCTGCCTAAGAATAAACAGTTGGTAGAATCTTTAATTTTTTCTGCAACTTCTTTAATCAAATCGTTCGATTCTAAAGCAACCTGTATCTTTTCAGGAATATGATCCAGTTCGGTTAATAGCTCAATTAATTTTGACGTGGTAATGGTACCTTTTTGTTGTGCCATGTAAAAGGCCATCAAAGTTAAAACCGTTACCTGCGCCGTAAATGCTTTTGTAGAGGCTACACCAATTTCAGGACCAGCATGGGTATAAACACCAGCATGGGTTAAACGTGGAATGGAAGCACCCGCAACATTACAGATTCCAAAAATAGTTGCACCACGCTCTTTTGCCATTTCGATGGCAGCCATGGTATCAGCGGTTTCTCCAGATTGTGAAATCGCGATAACGACATCCTTCTCGGTTATAATTGGATTTCTGTACCTGAATTCTGAAGCATATTCAACTTCAACAGGAATACGGGCATATTCTTCGATTAAATATTCACCAACTAAACCAGCGTGCCACGATGTTCCACAGGCTACAATGATAATGCGATCTATATTTTTTAATTTCTCTGCAAATTCTTTAATCCCACCAAGCTGCACTTTACCCTCTTCTGGATAAATGCGGCCACGCATACAATCTTTAATCGAACGCGGTTGCTCATAGATCTCCTTCAACATAAAGTGATCGAAACCACCTTTTTCCAGCATCTCTAACTTTAACTGCAACTCCTGGATCAATGGTGTTTGTACCGCATTATCCAACCGCTTAATTAAAAGATCATTTCTGGTAATCAGTGCTATTTCACTATCGTTCAGGTAGATTACATTTTTGGTATACTCAATAATAGGCGTAGCATCTGATGCAATAAAATATTCTCCAGTACCTACTCCAATCACCATCGGACTGCCCTTTCTGGCAGCAATTAAGCGATCCGGATGATCTTTATCCATAATTACGATGGCATAAGCACCAATTACTTCCATTAAAGCCAAACGAACAGCGTCAAACAGATCGATTTGTTCAATTTTCTGAATTTCTTCAATCAGGTGGATTAATACCTCCGTATCTGTATCACTTTTAAATTCATGCCCACGGTTAATCAATTCTTCCTTTAACGTAGCATAGTTTTCAATAATTCCATTGTGAATAATAGAAAGCTTACCATTATTGGAATTGTGTGGATGGGAGTTACGATCAGAAGGCTCACCATGGGTAGCCCAGCGGGTATGTCCCATACCAATAGTACCAGACTTATCTTGATCTGCAGCAAACTCTTCTAAAACAGCAACTTTACCTGCTTTTTTATAAATATGTTCCCCACTCTCATTCATCAATGCAATACCAGCACTATCATACCCGCGGTATTCCAATCTTTTAAGTCCCTTAAGTACAATTGGCCAGGCTTCTCTATAGCCAATGTAGCCTACTATTCCACACATAATTTATGTCTAATTAATTCGGGATAAATATATAAACAAACGTTTGTTTTATAGCATTAACGCCTAAAGAACTTCGATTAAATGAAAAAGCAGTTACAAATAAATGTAACTGCTTTTAGCTTATGATTACTAAATCGAATTAGGTATGCTTATTTATAAAGTGGGAATGCACTCACTAATTTAATCACTTCAGCTTTCACTGTATTTAGATTCGCTTCATCGTCAGGGTTGGTTAAAACCCTATCAATTAATTCAACTATCTGTTCCATTTCAGCCTCTTTTAAACCACGGGTAGTAATGGCAGCGGTACCCACACGGATACCTGAGGTTACAAACGGTGATTTATCGTCAAATGGCACCATATTTTTGTTTACTGTGATTTCTGCTTTTTCTAAAGCATTCTCAGCAACTTTACCGGTGATATTCTTATTGCGAAGATCGATCAACATCAAGTGGTTATCGGTACCACCTGAAATAATGCCGTAACCTTTAGCTACAAATGCTTTGGCCATAGCCTGCGCATTGGCAGCAACTTGTTTAATATAAGTTCCGTATTCCTCGCTTAAAGCCTCGCCAAAAGCAATTGCTTTAGCCGCAATAATATGCTCCAACGGACCACCTTGCGTACCAGGGAAAACAGCCATGTCAAGCAAATTACTCATTAAGCGGATTTCTCCTTTTGGTGTTTTTAGTCCCCATGGATTTTCGAAATCCTGTCCCATCATAATCATACCGCCACGTGGGCCACGTAAAGTTTTGTGGGTTGTTGTAGTTACAATATGGCAATGTGGAAGCGGATTGGCCAACAAACCTTTAGCAATCAGACCTGCAGGGTGAGAAATATCTGCCAAAACCAAAGCACCAATTTTATCAGCTACCGAACGGATAAATGCATAATCCCACTCGCGTGAGTAAGCAGATGCACCGCAGATGATCAATTTTGGTTTTTCAGCTAAAGCTACTTCTTCTAATTTTTTATAATCGATCAGTCCGGTTTCCTTTTCAACACCATAAAAGAATGGTTGATATAATTTACCCGAAAAGTTAACTGGCGAACCATGTGTTAAGTGACCTCCGTGAGAAAGATCAAAACCTAATATTTTATCGCCTGGTTGCAAAATAGCAAGCATTACAGCTGCATTGGCCTGTGCGCCAGAGTGTGGCTGAACGTTTACCCACGCTGCACCGAACAATTCTTTTGCCCTATCGATCGCAATCTGCTCTATCACATCTACAACCTGGCAACCGCCATAGTAACGTTTTCCCGGTAAGCCTTCAGCATATTTGTTGGTTAATACCGATCCTGCAGCTTCCATTACCTGCTTGCTTACAAAGTTTTCTGATGCAATAAGCTCTAAACCATGCTCCTGGCGGTTTAATTCTTTATCGATAAGTTCAAAAATTTGGTTGTCGCGTGTCATTGTATATTTAGGTTTGTATTTTTTTGGCAAAAGTAAGGATTTCAAATTTAATTTAGGCCGTATTAGGATAATGCTTTCACATTAAAGTTGTTAAAGCCGCTCCCAATGGTGATCTCTACGATTTGTTGTTGCAACATTTCTAAAATAGCCAGGAAATTATAAACGAAATGTACTTTATTCTCCGAATTTTTAAGCACCAGGGCAAAATCGATCTGTTTGTTGATATCGAGCAGGTTCGCAATAAAATGTTTCTGTTGCTCTATTGTGTAGGGATATTGTACCACGGTATGCTTAACCTCTTCACTACGCAGTTCATATTTCTGCATCGTACGGTGGTAAACTGTCAAAAGTTTATAAAGATCCAGCGATAAAAGTTCATCCTGATGAGAGGAAGACGCAGCAGCAAGGGTTAAATCGAAAGCGATGTTTCCCCTGTGGTCTTGTTTTAGACGCTCCTCTTCAAAACCCTTCATCTCTTCTGCAGCAGATTTAAACTGTTTATAAGCAATAAGCCTCGCTATCAGGTCCTGTTCAGCATTGATTTCATTCCCGGCTTCATCAACCTCAATCCTAGGCAAAAGCATTTTAGATTTAATGCGCATCAAAGTTGCCGCGACCAAAATAAATTCGCTCGCCACCTCAACGTTTAGCGCAAGGAGTTGATGAATGTAGGCTAAAAAGTCGTTTGTAATCTTCGCGATCTCCACATCCTGAATACTTAGCTCATCGCGCTCTATAAAGAACAGCAACAAATCGAAGGGGCCTTCGAATACCGGAAGCTTTATTTCAAAATTCTCTGCCTGCATGTGAAAGGACAAACATAATGAAAATTTTCAGGTACTGACAGTAAACCCTAATCGAAAATACTATACCATTATCATTTACCACTATCTACTTAACACGAATGCAAAACCATTGTAAGGCAACCCTAACCCACTAAACATTAACCTCTTAACCATCAAGAATAAACCGCTATTTTTCGTTTCTATATTAAAACAAAAATACCTTACTTTGTATCTTGTTTTTTACCACAAATTTCGAATGCAAGTAAAAGCTGGCCCCCTATTATCTAAAATCAACTATCCTGCTGATTTAAAGCAATTTAGTGAATCTGACTTAGAACAAATAAGCCAGGAATTACGACAATACATTATTGATGTAGTAAGTGTTAACGGAGGCCATTTCGCTTCCAGTTTAGGTGTTGTTGAACTAACAGTAGCCTTACATTACGCATTGAACACCCCCTACGACAAACTGGTGTGGGATGTAGGTCATCAGGCTTATGGCCATAAAATCTTGACCGGTCGCAGGGATTTGTTCCATACTAACCGTGTTTATAAAGGTATCAGTGGTTTCCCGAAGATTTCGGAAAGTGAGTACGATACTTTTGGCGTTGGTCACTCTTCTACTTCAATTTCGGCTGCCCTGGGTATGGCTGTAGCTTCGCAACTAAAAGGCGAAACAGACAGACAGCACGTTGCCATTATTGGTGATGGGGCTATGACAGCGGGGTTAGCTTTTGAGGGATTAAACCATGCCGGAATCGAAAACAGTAACGTGCTGGTTATCCTGAATGATAATTGCATGTCTATCGACCCGAATGTAGGTGCACTTAAAGAATATTTAACCAGCATCACCATTTCTAAGTCATACAACCGTTTCCGTGATGATATTTCTCATGTATTGGCCGGGCTTTCTAAATTAGGTCCAAATGCACATAAGTATGTTAAGAAAATAGAGAAAAGCATTAAAGGGACGCTACTCAAACAAAGTAATTTGTTTGAAGCCTTAAACTTTAGGTATTTCGGCCCTGTTGACGGGCACGATGTAAAGCGTTTGGCCCAAACGATAAAGGATTTATCTGCCATTCCCGGCCCAAAACTTCTTCACTGTATTACGGTGAAAGGAAAAGGGTTCGCCCTGGCAGAAAAAGATCAAACGATATGGCATTCGCCAGAACTTTTTGATAAGATTACCGGCGAGATCAAGAAAAGCATTCCAGATAAACCACAGCCACCAAAATACCAGGATGTTTTTGGGCATACCATGGTAGAACTGGCGGAGGCTAATGATAAAATTGTAGGTATTACGCCAGCAATGCCTTCAGGATCTTCTTTAAATATCATGATGAAGGCAATGCCAAAACGTGCCTTTGATGTGGGGATTGCCGAACAACATGCGGTAACGTTCTCGGCTGGTTTAGCTACGCAAGGATTAGTTCCTTTCTGCAACATCTACTCGAGTTTTATGCAAAGGGCTTATGATCAGGTGATTCATGATGTGGCTATACAAAAACTGAATGTAGTTTTTTGTTTGGATAGGGCAGGCCTGGCTGGTGCTGATGGCGCAACGCATCATGGCGCTTATGACATTGCTTACATGCGCTGTATTCCAAATTTAGTAATTTCTTCTCCGATGAATGAAGAAGAATTGCGTAACCTGATGTTTACTGCTCAACAAGAAAATGTAGGGCCATTTGTAATCCGCTATCCTCGTGGTAATGGTGTAATGCCCGATTGGAAACGACCATTCAAAGCATTAGAAATTGGCAAAGGACGTAAGATCTGTGACGGAGAGGATGTAGCCTTACTAACCATTGGCCATGTGGGTAACTTTGCTGTTGAGGCACGAGCCGAATTAAACAGCGAAGGTTTTTATCCAGCACATTACGATTTACGTTTTGTGAAGCCATTGGATGAGCAGCTACTACATGAAGTATTTGCTAAATATAAAAATGTAATCACCGTGGAAGATGGCTCATTACCCGGTGGAGTAGGTTCAGCAGTATTGGAGTTTATGGCCGACCATGGTTATAATGCCAATGTAATCCGTTTAGGTATTCCAGATCAGTTTATCGAACATGGCGAACAAGCCGAGCTTTGGGCCGAATGCGGTTATGATAAAAATGCAATTATAGCGGCAGTAAGAAAAGTTGCCATCAAAAGAACAACCGATAGTATGGCAGGGTAGAAGCTTGTCGTATTTCTTGTCATTCTGAGGGTTAAGATAAATCGTCATCTCGACCGCAGTGGAGAGATCTTTTAACAAGGCCCAAAGATCTCTCCATTCCGTTTTACTCCGGTCGAGATGACGCCGATTTTAGAATATGCATTGATAGCGCAGCGAAGAATCTCAATCATACAAATAAAGATCCTTCCTATCGTCAGGATGACATGTAAATTAACAAAAGAGGTGGTATCATAAATATAGATGTGTCATCCTGAGCCTGTTGAAGGACCTATATTAAATACTCTTTAAGGGTGTTTCGACAGGCTCAACATGACAGTATCTCGGCTAAATTGCCTTTATGATACTACCTCTTTTTATATCATGTAGTTTACTAAAAATCAGAATATAAATTTCTAAACGAACTCCGTAAACCGAAAGTAATTACTCCGGTAGTATTTTTACCTAAATTGTTACTTTCTCTCCTAACCACACCACCTAACTCTAGACGCAAGTTATATTTCGGATTAACTACGTAGGCTACTTTCCCTTCAGCATAAAAAAGATCAGTACGGATCCCCTGAGTAGTATAATTTCCATTTGCTTTTACTGCATCTGTATAAGGTTCGAAAATATTTTTACCATAATTCTGTCCGGCTTCATCTAAGCCATATTTAGCGTACATTAATTCTCCACTAAAATCAAAACGTTTATAAGAGTAATTTAATAAGCCAATAAGTTCCCTAAAATTTGCACCAAGAGGATGTGCTAAGGGCTCACCATACTGTGCATAGTTAATAATTGGTTTACGTGATGAAAATGTATAAGGTTTAGCAGTATTGTATTCTAACAAATAATTTAACCCTTCTACATTAAATACATCTGCTCCTCTTAAACCCAATTGCCAGGCATATTTATTTCTTGAACTACCATCAGAAGAGAAAAATTCCTTTGCCTGAAATTCATCTAAAGAAAATTGCCCATAAGCAACTAGCTCTTTCGCAAATTTATATTTCCCTGTAAAGCCTAGTAAGGCATTATCGGGAGAACCGCTTGAGGCCTCAATTGGCCTTAAGAAAATAATCGGGTTCGCATAGCCCCAATCAAAACCTCTTTTGTTTCCGGCATCGTCTGTTTGCGCCCATACAATAGAGTCGAAGAAACCAATAGATAACCGATTATTCACATTCCAATCTAAATAATGAAATATTCCGCCTTTTTTTCTAAAACCAGCTTCGTACGATAATTGTGGAGCGCTTGGATCTTGCATGGCTGCCCACATCACCATATATTGTACATTCCCCAAATTACCCGTTAACTTTAAAAATGGATAAGGCGAGGCGTAATCAGATAACAACAATGAGCGATAACCGTCACCCACAAAGTTTTTATCATACCCAGCAGTAACATTTAAATATTTTATGGGTGTATAAGATACGGTAGCGGTTACGTACGACCAATCTGCAGTTAAAGGATTAATATCTGGATTATAACCTTGACCATATTTACCACCAACACGGTTATAAGATTGCCCGGGAACAATGCCATGCTCATCTATATAGTTCCTGTAATAGTCAGCAAAGCGACCCTGATTTTCGAACCCACTGGTATAAAAAGAAAATTTCTTTCCTATTGTACCACCAACCTGGTAACCACGGGTATTTAAATAAGTATTTTTTTTGCCAGAAAAGTCTCTTCCGATCTGGAAGTCAGGCAAAAAATCGGCATAAACCGTAAAATCTTCTTTTTGAATATCAAATAAATGTTCTTGAAACAACTTTCTGGCTGCCCATGATTTTCTCGTTGAGTCTGCGCCAACACTTAGCAATATGCTACTCTTATCGCGCAGCAAACTATCATCAATAAAAAAAGGTTTTAAAGAACTGTGAATCCTAGTATTTGGATTGTAAATTTCGCCACTTAATTTTTGGTAAAATTGAAAAGAGTAGGGTTGATAAACAGCTTGTGCTTTTAACTCATAAAAAGAAACGACTAAAAATAGGAGGAATAAGATTTTCTTCATCTGGTAAATTTTAATTCAAACGGCAAAGAACGTTATTAATTATGAAATTAACGATGCGCTCTAAATTTCACTAAAAGAAAAAGCCCTTTTGGGCTTTAAATTATGATAATGTTATTGTAGCATTAACATCCCAAAGGTCAACAGGGTATGTTTGTGCATTAGAAAGTTTTAAAAGTTCTTCTTTCACTAGAGCTGCATCTTCCTTAAAGGTAACACCGAACCATTTAGCGCCTGTAGCAATTACTTTAACACGGGCATCGCCAGCTTGAATTAACTGATCTGCAACTTCTGGTATAAGAAACTCTGCTTTAAGCTCATTCTTATTTTCAGATAAAAATTGATAATATTTATCTTCCATCCAATTAATAAAAGCAGGTGTAAAACAGAAAAAATTCATGCTCACTTGCGTACCCGCCACCAAGATCTGCTGTTGGTCTTTTTCAAGGCTAACAATTTGCCCATCTTTTAAAATAATCTCTTTCCTTTCATTGATGGAGACAATTTCATCTACCGCATTGGTTTGAATCTCCCCCCTGGTAACGGCGCCGAACTCGCTTACGGTATTCTTTAATTCGTAACCTAAGCAGGCAAATAAATCATCCTTAATCTGTTGGGTTAAAAATGTATAGGCTTTATTAAAGGCATCTAAACCGTAAAAGTCATCGGCATTAATTACTGCAAAAGGCTCACTCACCTTACCTTTGCAACAAAGCAGTGCATGTGCAGTGCCAAAAGGTTTTGTTCTCTCTTTCGAAAATTTAATATTATTGTTAAAGCTTTCCAGCGATTGATAAGCATAGTCAATTTCAATTTTACCCCTTAATTTAGGTTCAATTTGCGCAGCAAAGGCTTCAGCAAATTCTTTGCGGATAATAAAAATCACCTTACCAAATCCTGCCTTGATGGCATCATAAATAGAATATTCCATAATGGTTTCACCACTAGGCCCGAAAGATTCTGTTTGTTTATTTCCACCATACCGGCTGGCCATTCCTGCTGCAAGGATAATTAAGGTTGGTCTTGTATTCATTAAATAATTGAATTAAAAAGCATTCTCTTCACCCTTGGCCATATTAATCACCGTCATAAAAATAATCTTTACATCCAGCATTGCACTCCAGTTTTCCAGATACCAGATATCGTGTTCTACACGTTTCACCATTTTATAATCTTCTTTGGTTTCGCCACGGTACCCGTTTACCTGTGCCCAACCAGAGATACCCGGTTTTAAAAAGTGACGCACCATAAATTGATCTACAATACCTTTATACTGTTCAGTATGGCTCAACATATGTGGGCGGGGACCTACCACACTCATGTGCCCCATGAACACATTAAAAAATTGTGGCAACTCATCTAAGCTTGATCTTCTAAGGAATTTACCTATCGGTGTAATACGATCATCATTTTTACTTGCCTGTCTCTTGTCGCTGTCTGAATTCATTCGCATGCTTCTAAATTTAAAACACCAGAAAGGTTCGTCATCACGCCCACTTCTTAGTTGTTTAAACAAAACAGGCCCTTTACTTTGCATTTTAATTAAGATGGCGATAATTGGGTATAACCAACTCAATACAAATAAAATCACCAAACCACTAAATACAACATCAATCACGCGTTTTTTAAAGCGGTTATGTATCTTCTCTAGTGGTTCCGAACGTAAAGAAATCACCGGGAATTCGTTACCCAGATAACTTACCGTATAGGGTGACAATAAGGCGCCGCTAATATCGGGGATAAATTTTAAACGCACACATTGACGTTCTGCCTCTTCTGTAAGCAAGGTCATATCTGCCATCCGCTCTGGCGCAATGGTAACATAAATATCTTTAATCCCTTTATCAACAGCCATTTTAAACTGACGGCCAACCATATCAGAAATCTGCCCGTTACGATCTAAATAATCCTCTGGCACATCATTAATAAAACCATGAAATTCGATATAACGTTGCTTTTCGAAATAACTCGCCAATTGCAAACCCGTAGCATTATTACCCATAATGGCTACAGACTTAACGCCTCGTAGATGATTAAATAGTAAAAACTGGAATGAGGTGCCGATGAAACGATTCACCAAAAATAAAATGGCTAACATGCCATAAAAAATTACCAAAAAAGACCTAGAGAAATCATTTTGTTTTGAGAAAAACAAGTAGATTGAAAAAAGTACTGCATGTAATACTACACTTTTCCACGTTCCACGATATATCCGTTCTATTCTTCTTGAACCATATTCACTATAAAGACCAAAGCTTGTAGTGCTCACAATCCAGATCAGATTACACACCACAATATAATGCCATTGTAATTCAGAACTTACCGCTTTACCCATATAAGCGGTAAATTCGTAGGCAAAAAAGTACACAATATTGACCATGATTAGGTCAGTTATCGGTAAAATATATTTAAGTATAAATAAGTAACGTGTTTGCATAGGCTTAAAGGGAAAACTTAAACATTTATTTCTTGTTTTTGTTTTGAACGAATCATAATGAACAAAATTGATGCCCAAATTCTGAATCCAAAGTTAAAAAMTCATTACCAAAACAAA